>Ga0209777_10007966_pt1 | contig 11663 bp, 9 predicted proteins | sample FrelakmetHBP12HB_FD_187147 | JGI IMG/M metagenome (GOLD analysis project Ga0209777, IMG submission 187147) | Freshwater lake sediment microbial communities from the University of Notre Dame, USA, for methane emissions studies -HBP12 HB (SPAdes)... | ecosystem: Environmental > Aquatic >...
TCCCCTGCCAGCAGCGCGCTGAAGGCCGTGGACAACCTCAGCTTCACGGCCAGCCGCGGGGATGTCTTTGGCTTCCTGGGCCCTAACGGGGCGGGCAAGTCCACGACCATACGCATGATTCTGGGCCTGATACACCCCACGGCCGGGCGCGTGGCCATCGGAGGGCATGACCTGGCGACCGAGCGCCTCAGAGCGCTGCGGCAGGTTGGCGCATTCGTGGAAGCGCCTTCCTTCTACCCATATCTCACCGGGCGCAGGAATCTCCAGATTTTTGCCTGGCTTTCGGGCGGGGTGCGCGACGCGGAGATTGACTGGGCGCTGGAGATGACCGGCTTGCGCGGGCGCGAGCATGAGCCTGTGCAGGTCTACAGCCACGGGATGAAGCAACGCCTGGGCATTGCCGCCTGCCTGCTGCCGCGGCCGGAACTGCTCGTGCTCGACGAACCCACCGACGGGCTCGATCCGCATGGCGTCCGCGAGACGCGCGAGCTGATCGTGCGGCTGGCGCGTGTGGAAGGGCTGACCATTTTCCTCTCCAGCCACATGCTCGGCGAAGTCGAGAACCTGTGCAACCGCATCGCCATTCTCGACCGCGGGCGGCTCATCCTTGAAGGTCCGCTGGCCGGCCTGGAAGGCCGTTTCCGCGGCACGGATATCCTTACCGACCGGCCCGTGGAAGCCGCCGCTTTCCTGCGTGACAAGTTCGGCCTGGCTAGTGCCACGGTCAGCCCTTGCAGTGGGCTGCCCGCGCAGCCAGGCAGTGGTGAGCAGCGGCAGCCCAGCACAGCGGCTGCCGTGGGCACAGCGCTGCGGGTGGTCCTGAAAGGCGTGGACGCCTCGGCCCTGAATGCGGCCCTGGTGCAGGCGGGCATCTCCGTGCAGGCGCTGGCGCCGGAGGCGGACTGGCTGGAGCGGCTTTTTCTGGAGCGCACGAGCAGCCTGGAATCCTCAACGAAAGGGGCGAAGCAGGACGCAGAGTAGATGTAAAATGGAAAATGCAGAATGCGAAATGAACGGGCCAAAGAACCACGGGCCTTCCGCGGTGAACGGCCGGCGTGCCGCCTCGCTCGGCTCCGTGCTGCGCTTCGAGTGGGTCAAGCTGCGGGGGCGGCGCATCACCTGGGTCCCGTTCCTGATGATTACCATCGTCGTGGCGCTGATCGTCACGGTCTTCCACCACGTCCACTTCAACTATGCCAAGAAGATATTCGCCACTTTTCAGCTCATGTTCCAGCGCAAGGAGCAGTTCGTGAACGGCTATTACATGTCGGCGCACGCGATGAACCCGATCTTCCAGATACTGATGCCCATCTTCATCAGTGTGGCCTCGGGCCTGATGGTCGCGGGCGAGGCTGAACACGGCACGCTGCGCGCCTGCCTGGTGCGGCCGGTCGGCCGCGGACGGCTGCTGGCCGGCAAGTTCATCGTCCTGGCAGGCTATGCGCTGGCCCTGTCCTTGTTTGCCATCGTGCTGTTGCTGGGCCTGGGCATGCTGAACTTCGGCACCGGCAACCTCTACAGTTTGAACATCCTCTTCAACAACGGGCAGGAAGGCGCGAGCACCGTGCCGGCGGCAGAGGTGCCGCTGCGCTTCATGCTGGCCTGGCTCCTGGCCACCGCGGGGCTGCTGGTCTTGTCCGCGCTGGCGCTGTTGATCTCTTCCCTGGTGGAAAGCGCAGCCATGGCCTACGTGATTACGCTTTCCATTTACTTTGCGTTCCTGGCGCTGCGCGCCTTCCCTTTCCTGGAGTGGCTCTATCCGTACCTCTTCGTGACCCACATGCTGCGCTGGCAGCAGTGCTTCAGCAGCTACGTCAAGACCGGCGAAATTTATGTATCCCTGCTTCACCTGGCAGGCTACCTGATCGCGCTTCTTGCGGCGGCGGTGCTGCTGTTTGAGCAGCGGGACATAAAGAGTTGAGTCCAAGCAATTTAAGATTTCTTCAATCCGAGTTTGGGCGTAAAGTATAAGCATGAGATCGCTGCTGCCAGCCGGCTCACAGGCCACCGCAACGGCAACGTCCGAGGATAAGGACGATCCCCTCGGGCCGTTCGAGGCGGCCTTGGCGCAATTGCCAGAGCACAGCGGGCCGGGCTTAAGCTGCATCGGTGCGATAAAGAGCGGCTGGGCGCGCGCGCGCGCGCTGGCTGCCGAGGCGAACCGCGCCAAGGGCGGCCGGGCGGCAGGCGAACTGCTTGCGCATTTCGCGGACCGCTTGCTCAACCGGCTATTCGACTTCGCTGCCAGACGCAGCGCACTGTCTGCGGACAGTGGCACCACGCCACAGGCGGCGGACCCGGCGGGCACAGACAGCCGCTTGCAGACTGATGGCCCGCACCACTTGACCTCAGTCCCCGCTGGTCCCGGGATTGCACTGATCGCACTGGGCAGCTACGCGCGCCGTGAACTGGCGCCTTTCTCCGACCTGGACTTCCTGATCCTGCATGCGGATGACGTTCCCGAGGCCAAGCTCGCGGCGCTTGTCGGCCAACTGCTGCGTCCGCTGTGGGACGCGGGGCTGCAAGCAGGCCACGCGGTGCGTTCGCGGCAGGAATGCCGGCAGGCGCTGGAAGAGATCGGCTCCGGCTCAGATGCGTTGGAGACCGCAACCGCCATGCTGGATTCGCGCTTCGTGGGCGGACAGCGCGTCTTGGCGGAGGCGCTTTATGAGCAGGACCTGCCGGAATTCCTGCGGCGCTTCGGGCGCATCTTCGTCGAGGCGAAACATGAGGAGACGCTCAGCCGCTGGCAGGGCCAGTCAGTCTACCACACGCAGCCGAACCTAAAAGACAGTCCCGGCGCAATGCGCGACTTCCAGTTGGCGATATGGCTGGACAAAGCGGCCCAGCTTTCCGGCCATCTGCCGCGCGTGAAGGACAGGCCGCTGGTGTCGCCGTGCGCGATTGAGGAGGCGCGGGCAGGCTATGAGCGGCTGCTGACTTTCCGGGTCTCGCTGCACTCTTTCTGCGGCCGGCGGCAGGACGTCCTGGACTTCGCCATGCAGCAGGCCGTGGCTGAGGACCTGAAGTACCAGGGCACGGACCAGCTCTCCGCCGCGGAGGAACTGCTGCGCCATTACTTCCGCGCGGCCACGGCCGTGTACCGCCTGGCGCACACGGTGACGCGGCGCTACCAGGAAGAGCGGGCCATCGCAGCAGAGGACGTGGAGCGGCTGCGGCGCCAATCCGTGGATGAGGATTTCGTGCGCATCGGGGACTACCTGTATGCCGCGCGGAGCGGCGTCTTCAGCGGCGCGGACTGGATGGAGCCTGCGTTTCGCGGATTCCTGCACGCGGCCCGGCTGGGGCTCGCGGTCAGCCAGGACATCGGGGAGGCCATCCGCGCGCGGCTGCCGGAGATGAAGGATGCGTTGCGCTGCCAGCGCGGGGCCGCGGCGCATTTCGTGACTCTGTTTGGCGCCCGCAACAACGTGGCGCGGACCTTGCGCTCCATGCGGGACATCGGACTGCTGGGCAGCTATATGCCCGAGTTCGGCGAGGTCGAGGGACTGGCGATCAACGACGTTTACCATGACTTCACGGTGGACGAGCACACGCTGTGCGTGGTCGAGATGGTTGACAAGCTGTACCAGGCGGCCGAGCCGGGTTCCCAGTTCAAGCAGAACGTGCTGAACAATCTGCCGCGCGCTTATCTGCTGCGCCTGGCCGCCATGCTCCACGATCTCGGCAAATCGCGCGGCGCTCCAGGCCACAGTGAGCGCGGCGCGGAGATGGTTCCCGCCATCGGCGAGCGGCTGGGCCTGAACTCGGTGGACGTGCGGACCCTGATCTTCCTGGTGGAGGAACATCTCACGCTGTCGAAAGTCAGCCAGCGCCGCGACCCGGGCGAGGGCGAACTGCTGAAAGTGCTGGCCCACAGAATCGGTTCCAAAGAGCGGCTCGACATGCTCTATCTGCTGGCCTATTGCGACGCCGTTTCCGTGGGACGCGGTTCTTTCCCGCAATGGAAGGACGCGCTGCTCGAAGAACTATACCGCGACATTCTGGCCAAGCTCCCCGCGCACCATGGCTATGGGGAGCCGCTGCCGGCGATGATAGAGCCGGCCCCCGCGCCAGCCGCCGAACAGAGCGGACTGGAAGCCGGCTTGCTGGCCTGGGCCAAGGACGAGGCTGAGCGCGAGTTGGCCGTGGAACACTGCAGCCGCGTGCCGGCGCGGTATCTGGTGGAAGTCAGTCTGAACGAGGCCATTCTGCATCTGGAGACGCTCAAACGCATGCGCGCCAGCCGCAAGGAGGCGGCGACCGCAGTGCACGCCTCAGGGGGTCTCATGGGCATGTGGGTGGTTTCCACGGACAGGCCGAAACGTTTCTCGCAGATCTGCGGGGCGTTTCTGGGACATGGGGTCAGCATTATTTCAGCCATCGCCTACACCCGTTCCGACGCCATCATTCTCGATCACTTCCGCCTCGCCCCCGGGCCGGATACGAACGTGGTGGACGAGAAGTACTGGACCCGGCTGGCGGCGGGCGTCGAAGACACGCTCACCGGCAAGGAGGACTTCCAGAAGAAGATTGAGGCCGCGCGCGGCCGCATTTCTTTCGCGCCGCGAATCACGCGGAACCTGGAGCCCGAGGTGCGCGTGGACAACAAGCTCTCCGGCAAGTTCACGGTGGTGGATGTCATCTGCGGCGACCGCATCGGCCTGCTGTACGGGCTCAGCCGCGCGCTGGGCGACCTGGGCTGTGACATCCACTTCGCCAAGATCGCGACCACGCAAGGCGTCGTGACGGACGTGTTCTACATCACTGAGGTCGGCGGCGCGCAAGTGACCGACCCGGAGAAGATGTTGAACATCCGCAGGCTGCTGAAGGCCGTGGCGGCGGACTTCCAGGAAGCCAAGCGCTGACGGATCTTGAATTGCCGTAACCTTATGGTAAAATCAAAAGATGAGAATGAAGACGAAAACAAGGAAGAGAAAAGTTGAAGTTGCCTTTGACCCTGTGCTCTTCGCGGCCACGGTGCCGGTACGGAAAGCGACCCCCAAAGACCTGAAAGACTGCGCGGAGCACAAGGATGACGTTATCGAACGACAAGAATACGAGTCCATGGGAGATATGATCAGGGACTTATGACCTATCTGCGCACCGTCGGTTTCAAGCGTGAGTTCTCCCGGCTACCGGCCGATGTGAAAGAAAGAGCGCTCAATAAGTTCGACCTCTTCACTATGGATTGGAAGCATCCTTCCTTGAACATCCACAAGGTTGAAGGTGCGTCTTGGCATGGCAGGCAGGTCTTCGAGCTCTACGTCACGCAGAAGTACCGGGTGCTCTTCATAGTTGATGAGGATGTAGTGGTGTCTTTTTCCATTGGGCCGCACAGCATTGTCTCACAGTAGGCGCGGTTTTCCGGGTTGGCTTCTTGTCCGCCGCGGTGTATTGCTTACAGTGGATACATGGCTTGACGAAAAGAATGGGAGGTCCCAATGTTCCGCACACTGGTCCTGGCTTGTTTCGTGGTTCTGGCTGGCTTTGCCAGCGGGGCTGAAGAACCGCTGAAGGCCCTTATTGTTGACGGCCAAAACAACCACAATTGGAGGGGCACCTCGCCGCTCCTGAAGAAGGCGCTGGAGGCCAGCGGACGTTTCACGGTGGATGTGGCCACCACGCCGCAGGACAAGACGAAGATGAGCGAGTTCAAGCCCGACTTCACCAAGTACGCCGTGGTCATCTCGAATTACAACGGTGACATGTGGCCCAAGGAGACCTGCGAGGCTTTCGAAAAGTACATGGCCAACGGCGGCGGCCTGGTCATCGTCCACGCCGCGGACAACTCATTCGGACAGTGGGTGGAGTACAACAAGATGATCGGCCTCGGCGGCTGGGGCGGGCGCAACGAGAAATCCGGTCCCATGCTCCGCTGGCGCGATGGCCAGGTTGTGCGCGATACGCAACCGGGCGGTGGCGGCGGGCACGGGGCGAACCACGAGTATTGCGTTAGCACGCGCGCGCCGGAGCACCCCATCATGGCGGGGCTGCCCCCGGTGTGGAAGCACACGACCGACGAACTCTATGCCACGTTGCGCGGGCCGGCCGAGAACCTGACCGTGCTGGCGACGGCCTACGCCGACAAGACGAAAGGCGGGACTGCCGAGCACGAACCGGCGCTCTTTACCATCGCCTACGGCAAGGGCCGCGTCTTCCACACGATCCTGGGCCACGACGAGCGGTCGGTGAAATGCGTTGGCTTTGTCACTACCTTCCAGCGCGGCGCCGAATGGGCCGGCTCCGGAAAGGTAACGCTCCCAAAACCTGCCGACTTCCCTACAGCCGAGAAGTCCCTCGTCTGGGAACCGCCCCCGGAGAAGAAGTAGCACCCAGGGGCGCCCTCAACCCAGCCTGGTAAGCCGCCTCGAGATTCTAGGGTTCTTGACCGGAGGTTCCAGGCCGAAGTGATCGTCCACAAGTTCGCTCAGGGCATCCAGAGCTTGCTGGGCATCTTTGCCTTGGGCGCGGAACACGAATGAGTGGTCGTCTTCCGCGGTGGCGCGCACCATGTGCGCGGCGAACTCGATCATATCGAGGATGCTCTTGCAATTGCAGTCCAGGTGGTCTTTCAGCGCTCGTACGTCGGCATTATACCGAGTAGCCACCTCCACGATACGTTGCGCTGGCCGCATGTGAAGATTGTGCTTGTTCTTCAAGTTGATTTGTTTTTCCAGCCAAACCACGTCAATCAAAGGCTCCTGTATCGCTTCAGGCAGCATAGGCCGCGCCGCCCGTCCATAGGAATATGCTCAAAAGGACCGAAAAGCAAGACGCTTGCTCGCGATTGGCCCATTCTTGCCTTCGAGGAAAGGCCCGCTATTTCGAGTTTAGGATCTCCACCAAGGCGCCCGCCAACTTCTGTGTGTCATGTCGAACCGGGAACGCAGGGTTAACCACGTCCCGCGCCAGCAGCTTGAACGGAGCGCCGACATACAGGTCCGAATCATAGCGTACAACCTGAGCGTTCCGCTCCTTGACGGCCAGAACGCCCGTCTCGCCGTGCTTGCCATTGTTCACCAGCACGTAGTCGTACACCCGATGGGGAAAAGTGTGCTCGTCCAGCGCCTTGAGGAAGTCCGGCAGGTCGAAGCCCCGCGTCTCCCCCTCGTAGGTCATGATATTGCACACGAAGACCTTCTTGGCACGGCTGTGGGCCAGCGCTTCGGGCACGCCGCGGATAAGCAGGTTGGGGATCACCGAGGTGTAGAGGCTGCCCGGCCCCATGACGATCAAGCTGGCTTCCTCGATGGACTTGGCGATATCCTCAGCCACCGGCTGTGGGTCGGGGCGCAGTTCAAGCTTCTTGATCCGTTTGTCCGTTTTGCAGATGAGTGCCTGCCCCGTGGTCTTGGTGCTGTCTTCGTGAGTGGCCACCAGCAACACGCGTTCCAGCGTGGCGGGAAGGACGCGGCCGCGAACCGAAAGGATGCGGTTAGCCTCACGCACGGCTTCGCCGAAATCGCCCCGGATGCGCGCCAGCGCGGTGAGAAACAGGTTGCCGAAGTTGTGCCCCCCCAACTCATTCTCGGGGAAACGGAAGTCCAGCAGCTCGCCCATGAGCGGCTCTTCGTCCGCCAAGGCGATGAGGCACTTGCGGATATCCCCCGGTGGGCTAATGCCCAGCTCCTGGCGCAGCTTGCCGGAACTCCCGCCGTCGTCGGCCATGGATACAATGGCGGTAATGTCGTTCGAGTAGCGCTTCAGGCCGGTGAGCACACAAGAGAGGCCCGTGCCGCCCCCGATGGCCACGACTTTCGGCCCGGACGCCAGCACGGCGCGTTCGTAGGCGGCTTCCACCAAGCCCTTGCGTGCGCCACGCCGGTCCACCAGCCCCCACATGGACTTGATCAAGCGGTATATGCCAGTGATCAGACAGAAGGCGAAAAGGATGAAGCTCAGGGCGGCGGCGACCAGCAAGCCGTTGCCCCAGGGGTCGAAGCCGCTGGAGTCAGGGCTGAACAGATACAGGATCAGCGCCCAGGATGCGAACATGGCAAACAATATGCCCAGGAAGATCACCGCAATCCAGCGTTTGATCCTCAACCCGGGGCGCAGCCACTTGACCAACTTGCCAAAGGACATGACTACTCAAAATCAGAAATGGGAAATGCAAAACCACCGCTCACCTTAACAGACGCGCAGGCCGCACCTGCTGCTAAGGCATTCTGGATTTTCTGCAGCAGTTCAGTCTGAGCCGCAATGGAAAGGGAGCAGTCCGTGTGCCCGCTTGTTGACGCGCGCGGCTCGGACACTGAACGGTTGCGATTCCTGGTTGTGCCGTTGAGCGCTGGGTCAGGCCGCGCCAAGGGTTTCGTCCGCTTCCTTCAACAGGTCGCGCAAGGCCTGCACATCCTTAGCATCGCGCATGAAGCGCACAAACTTCTCGTCGCGCACCAGCCGCGAGATATAAGCCAGCGCCTCCAGGTGCGCGCCGGACGCGCTCTTTGAAGACAGCAGCAGGAAAAGCACATGCACGGGCTCGCCGTCCAGCGCGTCAAAGTTGATGCCCTTCCGCGAGCGCCCGAAAGCGCCCACCAGGTCGGTCACCGAGTCGTGCTTGGCGTGCGGCACGGCCACGCCGGCGCCGATGCCGGTGGAACCCAGTTCCTCGCGGTCCATCAAGGCCTTGATGACCTTCTTGGACGCGCTCTCGTCCACCTTGCCCGTCTTGACCAGCGCCTGGACCATCTCCTTGATGACTTCCTCTTTCTGGGCCGCCTTCAAGTCGTCCAGGATACCGCCTTCGGGAATGATATCGCTCAACTTCATCCTTAACGCCTCCAAGCAACGGACCCAAGAGCGCAGGCACAAACACACCGCAACGCCTCTCGGCCGGCTCAATAACGCCGGCTGCGCGTTTCATGCCCTAACTAATCCTGCGCTTATTCGTCCTCATCTCCGGCCACTTCGGCGGCGCCAATGGGGGTGAGCGCCTCAGGGCGCTTCTTGCCGCGCACGATCGGGTGCAGTTTGGCCTTGTACTTCTTCAACTCCCCCTCAAGTTTCTTCTCAGCCTTGTCAATGGCCGCGTACAGATCCTCGGCCTCGCCCTTGGCCACGAGCGTGGTGCGCCGCGCCACGGTGCAGACCAGCTCCACGGTCTGGCGCCGTGCGTCCTCACGCCGGGCATCCTCGATGTCCAGGATGACGTGCAGGCGGTGGATTCCGTCGAAGTATTTCTCAAGTCTTCCGAGCTTTTCCTCCACGCGCTGTTGTATTGAGTCCGTGATCTTAAAATGCCGCCCTTCGATTTGCAGTTCCATCACTCTCTCCCAAGACCGCCAACCACGCCCAGCCCAAGCCACTGGCCGTGCAGGCATGATCGTCACACCTGCGGGCGTGCCTTGCACTGACGCCTGATACTATGGACCCCAAGGCAAAAGTAAAACGGAAAACGAGCGGGAATGTTTGCGCCAAGGAGGTCTTGAGGAGTAGAGTAGCGTGGAGACCAAAGGAGTGCGCATGCGGCGGATTCATTTCAACCTGCAAGGTGGCTTAAGCGCAAACGACCTGCGCAAGGTGCATGGGGAAGTCCTGCGCGTTCTACAGCGGGTCGGAATGGAATGCCCGCACGCGCGCACCCTTGAGGCGGCCGCGGGCACACCCGGGGTTCGAGTCGCCGGAACGCGAATCCATTTCAAGCCGGACTTCATTGAGGAGTTGGCCGCCACGGCCCGCCGGGAAAACCCCGGCGAACCGCTTGGCGATGAGGTGACCATCTCCGGGCCTTGGAACTGCCTGAACATCATTGATCTCGAGAACGGTGCGGTTCGTCCCTCGACAGCCGCGGACGTGCGGCAGATGTTCAAGCTGGTTCACGCTGCGCAGGCCGGAGGCATTTGCCCTGTCTATCCGCACGACTTGCCGCCGGCCCTGCAAGTCCTCTATCTGGAGAAGACTGGCTTGGAACTGACGGAGACTAACGGCTCGCAGCTCGAATTCTCCGACGCGGAAACGCTGGAGTCTGCCATCGCCATGTACCGGGCGGCCGGCAGGCTTTACCACTTGTACGTGCAGTTCCCCATCTCGCCGTTACGGACCAACGCACTCGGTTTTGAGCAGATCTGGAATTACAAAGACCGCGAGGACATGCGCGTGAGCGCCTTGGCCGCGCCCATACCACAGGCAGGGCTGACGGCGCCGCTTTTCATGCCCGGCGGACTGGTGCAGGCCGCGGCCGAGGCGCTCGCCGCTTATGCGCTGGTGCGAATCATCGGCCAAGGCAGGATTCCGTGCCACCCGCAGTTCCGCCTCGACCTGTTCGACATGCGCGACCAGACCACCGTCTACGCCTCGCCCGATCACATCCTCACCCAATTGCTGCTCAAGCAGGTGTATGAATTCTATTACGGCCGCCCCAAGCCCGGCCACTTCCTCCAGTGCAATGCCAGACGCTGCGACGCTCAAGCGGTCCTCGAACGCACCGCCTATCTGCTGACCTTGGCGTTCGCGGGTGAGCGGCGCTTCTGTCTGGGCGCCGGGCAGCTTTGCATGGATGAAGTCTTCAGCCCGGCCCTGTTCGTGATTGACCAGGAGATTGCCAGGTTCCTGACGCACCTCGTCCGCGGCATCAGCTGGGACGAGCGGGAAGGCAAGGCGAGCGAGACTATCGCGGAAGTCGGGCCGGGAGGCGAGTTCCTCTCGCACCAGACGACACTGGAGACCTTCCGCGACCTGTTCAATTCCAGCCTTTTCAGGCGCATGGGAGTAAACAAGTGGCGCGCGGCGGGAGAACCTTCCGTCGAGACGCAGGCAATAGCGCGGGCCAAGGAACTGATCGCCTCTCATAGCTACGCCTTGCCTGCGAGAGCGCAGGCGGAGATTGACCGGATTTACGCCGAGGCGGAAAGACGCGCGGCCAGATAACAGGGGATATTCCATTTCTCCTCTCCCCGGCGCAGGCGCGCCGTTCCTGCCATGTCAAGAGGGCAACCGGGCGCCCACGGGCTGCAAGTTGACAAACCCAGCCCTGCGAGTAACTTCGCTTGTGGTGCAGCCATCCAGGCTGCCCACATTGCCGCGGCCTTGAAAGGACAGAGCGTGCCGGAAACGAAGAAGCTGACCGATTTCGCCTCTTGCGCGGGGTGAGCGGGCAAAATTCCGCCTAAGGAATTGGCGCAGGTCCTGCGCTCCTTGCCACCCATCACAGACGAACGCCTGCTCGTCGGACATGCCACGTTCGACGACGCGGGAGTTTTTCGCATTGCGCCGGACTTGGCGCTGGTCCAGACCATAGACTTCTTTCCGCCGGTGGTTGACGATCCTTATCTTTACGGCCAGATCGCGGCCGCCAACGCGCTCAGCGACGTCTACGCCATGGGCGGAGAACCGCTCACGGCACTGAGCCTCGTTTGCTTCCCGAACAACGAATTGGACCTTTCCATTCTTGGCGAGATTCTACGCGGCGGCGGCGACAAAGCCGCTGAGGCCAAGTGCGTGGTCGTCGGCGGGCACTCCTTCAAGGATAAGGAGATCAAGTTCGGCTTCGCGGTCACGGGCACCGTGCACCCGGACCGAGTGACGGCGAACGACAAAGCCAAGGCGGGCGACCGCCTGTTCCTGACCAAGCCCCTGGGCATCGGTCCCATCACTGTGGCTTACCGCAAGCGCGTCATCTCCGAGGAACACATGCGGCGGGCCTGCCTCCAGATGGCGGC
>Ga0209777_10007967_pt1 | contig 11663 bp, 14 predicted proteins | sample FrelakmetHBP12HB_FD_187147 | JGI IMG/M metagenome (GOLD analysis project Ga0209777, IMG submission 187147) | Freshwater lake sediment microbial communities from the University of Notre Dame, USA, for methane emissions studies -HBP12 HB (SPAdes)... | ecosystem: Environmental > Aquatic >...
TCAAGTTTTTTGATTTGTCATATATTTTTTATATTTTGAATCAAATAATTAGAAAAATATATAGTAAGAAAATTAAGTGAAATTTTATTTAATCAAGTTTTTTGGTTTGTCTTATATTTTTTATATTTTGAATCGAATAATTAGAAAAATATATAGTAAGAAAATTAAGTGAAATTTCACTTAATTAGATTTTTGATTTGTCTTATATTTTGAATCAATTAATCAAAAAAATATATAGTAAGAAAATTAAGTGAAATTTCACTTAATCAAAAAATCATTAAATATATTGTTTTAAAATATTATAAATTTTCATTGAATTATCAATAATCATTTCATTTATTATATCTATATAATAACCATTAATTTTATTATCTTCTATTTCTTCAGATTGAGAAATAAAATTATCAAGATAAGAAAAATCCATATTTTCTTCTCCAGTTTTTTCATCGAGATAACTATCATTTAATATACTTTGTCTAAGACCTCTTTTTAAGAAAATATAATTATCATTTAAAGTACTAGTAATAAGCATTTCTTCTTCTGTTAATTTCAAATCAAAAGATTCTAGAAGATATTTTATAACATAAATATGATCATTAGGATCGTATATTTCAAATGGGTTTTCATAAAATGTAGGATATTCTTTCATGATATCATAATTATTATAATTTTCTCCTAATGGTTCGAGAGAAAATCTATATCTATTAGTTTCAAATATATAACATTGTGAAAATAAATTAAGAAATCTTTTCTGAAGACAATCAGTTGATAAACTATTTCTTAGTTTAATTAATTTAGAAATATCATAATTATTGAATGCTAATATTGTTGTCATGTAATGGTCAAAATCATGATCGAAAAACATACTTGGAGTTTCAAAATAACCACCATGTGGACCTGAACTATCAGAATAAATTTTACCTGTAAAGAATGATTTAGTGAAATTTTGTCCAATTAACATATTTACAGCTGTACTAAATGATAAACTTCCAGCATTATGTAATAATATATATACACAACAAATTCTTTTATTTGAAAATTCAATATCTATAGCTTTATCATATAAATGATAACTAAGATCGATTAATTTATTCATTTTTTGAAAAAAAGTTTTCATTGTATATTGTTTATCAAATGATTCTTTAATAAACAAAAGATCATCTTCTGTAAAATCTTCATTTTCAAGTACTCTTTCATTATTAGGAAATAATTCTTTCTTATAAATTAAAGAAAGAGATAATAGTTTTATAAAATATTCGAGACCAGGAATAATAATATTCCAATATTCTTCCTCTTTTGAAATAGTTTTAACAAAAGGAATATATATAGAATCGTATACATTTATTTGACTTTGATGTTTTAATTTATCTTTTAAAACTTTTAGACAACTTTCAAAATCTTTAGAAAGACAAAAATTATTCAACTCTATATGCATTTTATATATAAATATAAATATAAATATAAATATTTAAATTGATTTTTTCTATAGATATATTCAATAAAAATGTTTAGACGTAATAGATTTCAATTAACAGGAGAAAGAATAACTAATGAAAATGAATTAAATGATATTAAATTTTTAGCTAATCATATTGTTAAATATTTAGATAAACCTACTAAAAAACATATGGGTGATATTACTTATCATATTGATAATATAACAATTGATAACTGTGATTTTTATGTTGAAATTACAAGATTTAATAATATAACTTTAAATTTTGATATATTAAAAGAAGAGACATATACATATCATTTTATTCTAAATGATAACTTTGATAGTGAAAAGCAAAATTATTATTGTAGTCATGGAATAAGTGATGAATCTATAGATAAAATTCTTACTAATAATAATCAAGATGAAATTAAAAATTTTATTAGATCAAATAGTTATCATTCAAAATATCTTATAGATAAATATAATAAATATATATTAAAAATTAAAAAAGGAGAAGAAGATATTGATATCAAGAAATTAATTGAAATTTCATTTAATTGGAATTTTACAATTAAAAGTAATGAAATTATCGTAAATCATAATGATAATTTAGTATTAACTGCAGATACTTTTTTTTCTTTAGAAGATGGGTTAGAAAGTTTAATAACTGTTAGAAAAACACATTTATTATATGAAAATACTATTCTTAGTCCTTATGAATATAAAATAATTAATATCGAAAATAAATTATTCTCAATAAGAGATACAAATGAGTGTTGTGTGTGTTTAAAACAAACTGAAGGAAAGACAAGTTGCAATCATTCAATTTGTCTTTCATGTAGAATAAAATCTGTAAAATCTAATATTAAAAATTGCCCAATGTGTCGTTCTGAATGTAATTTATATAATATTGATAATAATAACGATGATGAATAAATTGATTTTTTATATATTTATAAAAAATGTCACAAATTAATAGCATGAAATATTTATGTGAATTATTCTTTACTTCAAATCTTCGAATTTCATTGTTTGTTTTTATTATTGGATTAATAACAGATCAACATAATAAAAAATTAGTAATAGCTTCTATTGTTTGTAATTATGTATGTCTTTGTCTTATCTAGTTCTTTTAGTTAAATTTAACTAAAATTATATACCTTTAAATTTCTTCATAAAAGATATGAATTTCTTATCATCAAATCCTCTTTTAATATTGAAAATTTTACATAACAAAGGAGCTATATCATGACTTGAACATACTTCTCCATTAGAAATTGTTTTATCCTTTATTAATTTATCAAATAAATCTTTATATAATCCGTTATCTGTAGGGAAATTTAATAGAAATTCTATTTCATCTTCTGTAAAATAAAATAAAGAGAAATAATATTGAGGATATCTTACTGAATAGTATGATAAATGTTGTTGAGATTTTTTATTAAATTTCAATAGATCATATATCATATATTTCAGTCTATCTAATAAATATTCATCCATTTTTTAGTTAAATTTAACTAAAAGATTTAAAATAAATTACCAAGTATATTGTTAACTTCATAAGTAATATAATTATCATTATTAGGATGAAGAACAAGAAGAAACATTGATTCAATTTTGATATTATAACATGTTTCTAATATATATTTATATAATGAAAGTTGAATAGAATAGTGATAATAATTAGTGTCAGGAATATGCGATAACTTAGGATGAAGACAAAATTTACCATAATTATCACTTAAATTAATACACTTGCTCCTTTTGAAATCACATAAGACATAATTACCGTTTTCTAACTGATAAATCATATCAATTGTGCCACATATCTTTAATTTTTCAGAATATATTCTCCATTCACTTTTGAAAGGCTTAAGATGTTTACTATGAAATACAAAATTCTTGAAAAACTGATATTCTTTTGATGTATTATTCACTTCAATATCATTGTAATAATTTTCTATATCTTTATGAAGTAATGTACCTAGTAATGTTTGTTGTTTCCATACTTGTTTAATTTGATTAGCATTCATATTATAGTATTCATAATTAGGATCATTTATTTTTTTACTCTTAAGAATAAATGAAATTACCTTTTCTACATCAAATTCTTCAAAAAGTGTTTTAATGAATGTTGTTACAGATGTATAATCTGTTTCTCCATTAATGCAATACTTATGTTCTTTTTCATAAAAAATAATATTTTTGTCTCTATCAATTATATTCATTTTTATATATTTTTAATAAAAAAATCATTATATGCCTCATTTTAATAAATTTATCAATGGATTCAATATTTATAAAGGGAGAAAAATGAATTCTCTCGTCATAGATAATTATAGTGGATACGAAAACACTATCTCTAAATATCATGAATACAAATACGATATAACTGTCAAATATAAGGTCTTAGATAATTTAAATATTAATGATCTTAATCAATTAGATTTATCTAGTAGAATTATATATTCTGAATATGGCAATCCTTATTCATGTACATTAGTTGAATTAGAAAGGAAAGTTCAAGGTAATCTATTGATTGTAAGATATTTAGGTAAATCTTATAGAGTCTAAATCTTTCATTATATTTTAGTTTAATTAAACTAAAACTATCTAGAAATAAGTTATTGAATTGCTATAACCTCCAGTAAATTTACCATCAATAAAACACATTGGAAATTTTCTATATTCTTCTCCTATAATTTCTTTCATATTATTGAGAAAAGATTCTTTAGTAATTGAATCACTTAGATATTCATCACATTTAATTACTAAGAATTCTTCTCCTCTTAAGTTTAAGAAGTTAATTAATTTCTCACAATATATACAATCTTTCTTACTCAAGATTACAATTCTATTTTTATTTATTTTTTCTGAAATATCCATTTTTTTATTTATTTTTTTGAAAAAATACTTTATAAAAAACATAATGTCGACTTATAAAGTTAAAGATAATTCAAGATCAATTTTAATTGATGCTACTACAGCTATTATTTTTTTTGGTAAGACTGAGAAAACGTTTATTGTCACAGATGATCAGTTAGATTCCATCTTTACTATTGTAAATAGTAGTGGTTATAAATCAAATAAAAGTACATATAACTATCAAGGTTCATTAAATTCAACTATTAGATATTTAAATAGATTATTAGATATTTCAAATGACTTATTTGATAATAATCTTCAAATGTTAAATCAACTTAATAATAATTTAAGTAGTCATCAATCTCGTCAAGTTTCTGAACCTAGTTGCGAATCTCATTGCGATCCTCATTGCGATCCGTATGGTCGAAGAGGAGCTGTTGGTAATACCGGAGCAACTGGAGTTACAGGTGCTATTGGATTAACTGGCGCTGCTGGAATTCCTGGTATTGGTACAGGTCCAACTGGTGCAACAGGAATGACTGGTACAACTGGTGTAACTGGTATTACTGGAGCAATTGGAGTCACTGGTGCACGGGGATTAACAGGTTTTACTGGACTGACGGGTACAACTGGTTCAATTGGAATTACAGGTGCTAATGGTTTAACTGGAGCAATTGGGCTGACTGGTTTGTCAGGAATGACTGGTCAAACTGGTATTACTGGAACTACGGGTGCAAATGGTTTAACTGGTGCAATTGGACTCACTGGTCAAACTGGTCAAACTGGAGCTATTGGCCTTACTGGTACTACAGGTGCAAATGGTATTACTGGTGCTATTGGACAAACAGGTCAAACTGGAATTACCGGAGCTGTGGGTTTAACTGGTACTACGGGTGCTAACGGTCTTACTGGAGCAATTGGACTGACCGGAATGACTGGAATTACAGGTGCAATTGGTTTAACAGGAGCAAGTGGACAAACTGGTCAAACAGGAATGACTGGAGCGACTGGAGCGACTGGTTCAATCGGATTAACTGGAGCAAGTGGACAAACTGGAATGACTGGATTAACGGGTTTAACAGGAAGTATTGGATTAACAGGTGCAAATGGATTAACGGGTTCTTCTGGGTTAACTGGTCCAACTGGTACTCTTGGTGTTATTGCTATTGGTCAAACTGGAGCACTTGCATTGACGTTTAACCCAAATACTTCTGCAGTTGCAAGTACTGCAGGATTTTTATATAATTCAGCTTTATCTTCAGCTGTACCAAATACTTATTTTATTTCTAATTTTCCGCAGGTTGATTCAACTAATTTTTCAAATAACACAGCATTCGGATTTAATTCTATAAGTGCTTCAAGTACTGTAGGTTTGACGGGAGTAAACTCAAATACAGCATTTGGTACAAATTCATTACAAAATATTTTATCGGGATCTTCATCAAATACTGCTATTGGAAATTCTGCTTTATCATCATTAACACATGCTAGTCAAAATACATCATTAGGCGATTCATCATTAGCCAGTTTAACAACAGGACAAAATAATACAAGTGTTGGTCAAGGATCTTCTCAAAGTCTAACTAGTGGATCAAATAATACGGTCGTGGGGCAAAATTCATTAAACGATGCGACTACATCAGTCAATAATGTCATCGTTGGATTTTCATCTGGAGCAAATATGACCACTGGAAGTAACAACGTTCTCGTAGGACCAAATGCTGGAGTCAACTTAACTACCGGTTTTGAAAATATTTTCATTGGACGAGCTAGTGGTGCTGGTATTTCAACTGGGATAAATAATATTGGTTTGGGAGATATTACATTCTCAAATGATATTTCAGGCGTAATCGCGATTGGGAATGGAATTAATACATTAATTCCTTCAAGTAATGATTCTTTATATATCGCACCGATTGCTCAAGTTAGTGGTGCAACACCAGCCACTAGAAGTTTATTATATAATAATGTTACTCATGAAATCCAATATTCTTTAGTTAAGAGCTTTATTTTGGATCATCCTCTTGATCAAAATAAATTGTTAGTACATGGTTGTTTAGAAGGACCAGAAGCAGGAGTTTATTATCGAGGTGAAGGAGAAATTTTACAAAAAAGTGTAACTGTTAATTTACCTAACTATGTTTGTTCATTTAGTAATGATTTTACTGTTTTTGTTACACAAATAATTGAAGAAGATGAATTTGATTATATGGAAGAAATTAATAGTTATGCAGCTTCAAGAGTTAAAGATAATTCATTTAAAGTTTTCGGAAAACCTGGTAAATTTAGTTATATTGTTTTTGGTAAAAGATCAAGTTTTGAAGTTGAACCAAATAAGAAAGACGTAAATGTAAAAGGAAATGGACCTTACAAATGGATATAATTTTATTGAAATTGATTTTTTTCAAATATTACATTAAAAAATGGAACAATTAACAAATACATTAGAAAACTTAACAATTGAAGAAGATAAAATTATGCAAATTAATATGAAGAATAAAGTATTGGTTAAAATTTTTGATAATATTGAACAAATCATACAAGAAAATACAAACTTTAAACCTAGAGAAATACTTAAGTGTTTAGAAAATAAAAAATTAACACACTTTAAATTTGGATTTATTTATATGAATAAATTTATTGATATGGAAGATTTTATTAAAAGTAAAAAACATGGTTCAATTTTAATAAAGGATGCTTATCCATATTTAAGAGATGAATTTGATCAAGAATTAAATCCGGGGATAGATTTTGATAAATTAACAATTGGTTCTGTACTAATAATTAAATGGAAATGTCCAATTCATGGAGAATTTGAAGCTGCTAGTAGTACTAGAACTAAAGATTCAAATTGCAGAAAATGTCATCTTGATAGAATAAGAAAATTTGATGTAAAAGATAAAGAAGAATATAAAGAAAAAAGAAAAAATTCCAATATAAGAAATGATACAAAAACTGGAGATGAAACTGAAGAATATATAGATAATTTATTAAAAGAAACCAAACAATTTAAAAATGTTATAAAGCTCGGACAAACTGGTGAAAAAGCAGATATCAAAGTAATTCTTTTTGATGATACACAAAAGAGTTTACAAATTAAAACATTAGTTAAAAGACTTAGATGTAAAGATTCATATTCTGCAAATGATGTTTTAAATTACGATCCCAATATGCTTATTGTGATGGTTAATAAAGATCGTGATAGATTTGCTCTAGAATTTGTTAAAAATATAACAACAAAATCTTTAGCTTTATCATTTTTAACTAAAAAATCTAAATATAATTCTATTATGTATACGGATAAAGATTTATTTACTAAAAAATTAATAGAATTAATTCCGTTGAGTGTAGATTATAAGTTAGATTTAGGAATTACTAATATAAAAGAATATAATATGCTTGAAAGATTAGAAAAATATTGTATTAAGTATAATTTATCATATAAAAGAAATGAAACAAATGGAGATGCTATCGACTGTTTTATTGAGAATTTTAAATGTCAAACAAAATATTGTTCATTGAATGTAGATGGTACTTTAACATATAATTTTCATTGTTCTAAACGATTAGGAAATTATAATCAACCTTATCATTCAGGAGATTTTGATTATTTAATTGTAGAAGTTGGAGGAATAAAAGGATCTGATAATCCTGATGATTTAATTAAATATCATAATTATTTTTGTATTATCCCTAATAATGATTTAATTAAACAAAATGTTTTTCAAAGTGAAACATGCGAAGGTAAAACATATTTATCAATTTGCCCTCCAAATTATCCGAAAAATCATTGGAGTAAACAATATTGGCGCTATTAAATATATTTTAACTTAATTAAGTTAAAATTTCGACACATATAATAGAAAAAAATTAAACAAGAGTTCTATTATAAATTTTCTTTGAATACGAACTACAGATAAGAAAATCTTTATCCATTTTTGATATATTTACCATAAAAGATATTCTTTCATATATCAAAACAATGTAAATACTTAATACTACAACAGTATAATAATTCAAATATTGTATATATAATAATATAATTGATAATATAACATTGATAATATTAAATGCAAATAAAACTAATGTAAAGTAGAAATATACAAAATTTAATTTAATAAAGCCTATTCTAACTTCAAGGTTGATAATAGAGAGATTAGTATAGTTATCTTTCAGATAATTACTAGAAATACTACTATCACTTACAAAAAATCTTTTTAAGAAATCCTCTCTACAATATTCAATCATAAGAGAAGAAATATAAATACATAGTGTGACAAAATTAAATGTTAATACAATATTTGTATATAAATTAGAATTAGATGTACTTTCGAGAAAAGAACAAATTTTCCTTTCATCATTAGAAGAGCAAGAACGAGGTACAAAAATACTCAATAAAGAGATTATTACTGAGATTGATAAAGATTTAAAGATAGAAATTATCATTTTCATTAATATATATAAATTTTTCAATATTTTTTATGAGAATAACCTAAATATTTTACAAATATAAGATTATCACGAATACTTCTTTCAATCTCTCTTAAAGAACAAATATAAGAAATAAATTTATCATCTTCATAATAAGAAACAACTTTACTACTTAAATCTAATAAATTAATATCATTTAAGTTAATAAGATTATTCATATTTTTATATACTATAGTTAAACTAAAACAAAATTGTTCATAAGTATTAACATATACATAATTATCGTTATAATAAACTATTTTTAAATTACCTAATATTCTCTCATTATAGATATTAAATTCTTTGATAAATTCATCAAACAACATATTTTAAAATTGATTAATTAAAAAAATTATATAAAATATGTCATCTATAACTTCAATCAAGACAATTAAGAATAGTAATATTAAAAAAGGAGATATTTATCTTCCTATAGAATTACATAAGAACATTGAAAATTGGAAAGAATTATCAGAAAAGATATTAGTACAATTTTTAAATAATGATAAAGTTATTGGTAGCATATTTATTTCAGAATTTCCTATTGATATTTATCATATAAATGAATATGAATCTATATTATATTCTGATTTATGCGATTTTTTTGAAAAGGTAGATAATAAATATATTCCTAAATTTAATAAAAACTATTTAATACAATATCTTTATGTTGATCCTTTATTTAGAAAGAAAAGAGTTGGAACAAATATGATTAAATATATAAGAACACATTACGACTTTATAGCATCATGCGATTCTTTTGAATCAGAGAAAATTTTTATCAATGCAGGATGTAAAACTTATGGTCATGATGCTTATAAAATTAATTCAATATATAGATCGAAATAATTTAAATGCAATTGTATTTAAAATTGATTAATTTTTCGGATTAAATAAAATGTTATATAAGTATATAGTATTATTTAGAAAATATTTAGAAAAAGAATATAATAAATATCTAGATATTTATTATCATGAAGAAATATTTAAATCTAAACATAATAAATTAGAAAATATTATTTATATAGGAATTTTAGAAACATTAAATGAAGATTTTATTATAACTAAAAATCTATCTAATATAATTGGTAGATAAATTTTTACTTAAATTTAAGTAAAATCTAGATAATTAGATTTCTTCTAATTTATCAAATAATAATTTGTAATAAGAATTAATACATAAAAAATCATGTAAATGAATATTATTTATTTTATCATTTAATGATTTTTCACTTTCATTTTCATAAAAACAAATACATTTTTTATTTGAAATAAATGCATCATCTTTATATAATGCATAATAAGGATAAATAGAACAAATTATATTATAATCATTAATTGCACGAAATTTATTAATTGAAAATAATTCTATTTCTTCAATCATCATATTAAAAATTTCTTCCATAATTTTTTTATTAACAACTATTGGTGCATGACAATGTTTTTTCCTACGTTCAATTTTAAAATTTTTATCTAACCATTTATTACTATTTTTCCAAGCAGATCTATATGAAATTTCATTTACTTTTGCTGTACCTATTTTACTATTACACTCATCTAAAAAAATTGCTACTTTATTATCTTTAATAAAATCTTCTTTATTCATAAATTTACTTATAATCATATCATCATTAAAGTAAAGAAATACATCGGATAAATTTGGAATTTTATGAAGATATATTTCTATTACATGTGAATTAAAAGTAGGTAAATATATGCCAGGAATAATATCTTTATGATCTATAATTTTAATTTTTTCATCTATAATATCAGGTATTTGATCAAAAGTTACAATAAATATATTTCTAATCCATGGTAAAAATTTTAATATATTTTTGATACTATATATTATTTCATTATTATCTTGAAATCTTTCTAATATATTTGAATCAATATTGTTAATTTTTGGATTATAATATAATTCTTTATTTTGAATTCTATTTTCTTTCCATTTTTCATCATTACAATTTACATAAGTATATACTAAATCCATTTTATATAGGATAATTATTTTAGTTAAATTTATCTAAAAATTAAAAATAGTAATATTTTTTCAATAATTCAACATTCACTTTTTCTTTTTCAATCTAATACTATTTTAACTAAAAATAAGATAATTTTTACTCTGTATTAGAATACACAAATGGCATTTTTTCAATAATTCAGTCTTCACTTAGGCATACTTTGCCGCCTTGATAACTTTTTCTTTTTCAGTCTAATACTATTTTTGAATTATTTTTTAGCTAAATTTAACTAAAAATAATTCAAAAATTTACTCTGTATTCTAATACACAAATGACATTTTTTCAATAATTTAGCCTTCACTTAGGCATACTTTGTCGCCTTGATAACTTTTTCTTTTTCAGTCTAATACTATTTTTGAATTATTTTTTAGCTAAATTTAACTAAAAAATAAGAAAATAATTACTCTGTATTCTAATACACAAATGACATTTTTTCAATAATTCAGTCTTCACTTAGGCGTAATTTTGATATACTTTGCCGCCTTGATAACTTTTTCTTTTTCAGTCTAATACTATTTTTGAATTATTTTTTAGCTAAATTTAACTAAAAAATTAAAGAAAAATTTACTCTGTATTCTAATACACAAATGACATTTTTTCAATAATTCAGCCTTCACTTAGGCGACAAAGTATGCCTTGATAACTTTTTCTTTTTCAGTCTAATACTATTTTTGAATTATTTTTTAGCTAAATTTAACTAAAAAAATTAAAGAAAAATTTACTCTGTATTAGAATACACAAAATGACATTTTTTCAATAATTCAGCCTTCACTTAGGCATACTTTATCGCCTTGATAACTTTTTCTTTTTCTATCTAATACTATTTTTGAATTATTTTTTAGCTAAATTTAACTAAAAAATAAGAA
>Ga0209777_10007968_pt1 | contig 11663 bp, 7 predicted proteins | sample FrelakmetHBP12HB_FD_187147 | JGI IMG/M metagenome (GOLD analysis project Ga0209777, IMG submission 187147) | Freshwater lake sediment microbial communities from the University of Notre Dame, USA, for methane emissions studies -HBP12 HB (SPAdes)... | ecosystem: Environmental > Aquatic >...
AGCAGCCAGAAACCAAGGGATTGATAAGGCTGTATCGGATTTTATCGCATTTCTTGACGCGGATGACGAATGGATGCCAAAACATCTTGAAACAATCTTCAGGTTAATCGAGAAGTTTCCTGAAGCTGGTATGTTTACTACTGCATGGAAAAGATATTACCCTCTAGGAGAAATAAAGTGGGCAAATTATCAAGGTATCCCAAACCCTCCTTGGGAAGGTATACTACCGGATTATTTTAAATCTGCAGGTTTTGGTGATTCTCCCGTAAATGCATCGGGTGTGGTAATCCCTAGGAAAATATTCCAAGATCTGGGAGGATTCAATGAAGGACACTGGTATGGAGAAGATACGGATCTGTTTGGTAGAATCGCTTTGCAATATCCTATTGCATTCAGCTGGGAATTCGGGGCAATAATTCATGAAGATGCATTAAACCGAGCATGTGATAGAAGGATCCCTCTGGACTATCAAGAACCCTTTATTAAAACAGCGCGAACCGCTCTCATGAAGGGAGAAGTTCCCCATGATCTCAAAACGTCACTAAATGAATTTATATGTAGTATCCAAATACTTCGAGCTATTCGAAATGTACGGGCTGGACACTCTGATACTGCAAAAAATATTTTAAAACAATGTAAAACGAAATGGCATTTTTATGATAAGATGAAATGGTCGCTGCTGGCAAAATTACCCTATCCCCTATTTCTTTTTATTTGGGATGTAAAACGAAAATTAATTAAAATCATTCGAAAGTTTGAAAATTAAACCCTCCGATTTGTCGTTAATAATGAAAATACAATTCGATTCTTTGGTTAAAACTGGTGACGATGATTCAGAAATTACTATAGATTTTCAATAAATGTCTTCATTTTCTTTCCATCTTTTATAAAAAAAATTGTTGAACTTATGATAAAATATGTTTATTTTTCTTATATTTGGATAGGGAAATGACGAATTAAATAATTAACAAAACTTTTCCACATTCCAGCTATTTGTTTGATAATATTCTGATCATCAACAGAAGAATTGGATTGTTGTTCTGATGGCTGATTCTGCGATCCAATTGTCTGCTGTAGTTTTGGGGGTGTACTCGTAGAGGGTAAAACTTTCCAGACTGATATTTTACCGCCGCCGGTGTATAAATATCCTTTATAGTAGACTCCTCTATCTCCGCCGTCACTTAAATGTTCACCGTTATATACCGATGCCCAATCAACTACCCTTGGAGCACTTATATTCTGGAAATCCACCATTGCAATAGACCCATAATAATCTGCTGCGATATCATTCCCCATGACAAAAACATCAGTTCCGTTTTCGGTACAACCCGGCAATGATATATATAGTTGGTTATCAGGAACGTATCCCGGTTCCCAGAAATAATTGCCAAATGTTGTTAAATTCGCACGATAAAGAGCTTTCCAACTATTCCCCCCAGATAACCCATAATAATACCCAGTCTGGAAATCCCCGCAGGCACCAGTCAAAGGCATTCCGGTATCCCAGGTATAATCAAGTGTCCATGTAGCCGGATCATCCTGACTAACATTTCCCCAGAATTGCCAAGTACTATGACCATTCTGGTCAGTAGATGGAGTAGCCATATACCAGTGACCGTTAAGTATCTCCGGAGTAGGATCAATATAATGATCAAACTTATAACTTGCAACAATCAGCGGTGGACTTACGGCATCTTTCAAAGTAAAATTAAATACTTCATAAGGTGCATCACCTCCACCTCCAGTAGATAACCAGAGACGAGTCTCGTTTACTACTAATGCTCCTAAATTTTCACCCGGGAAAAATGATTGCCCCTCCTGAACAACAAAAGCCGGTTGATCTATACCAGTTAAATTAACGATCCATGAACCTTGTCCATTTGAACCCAAAAACGGGAATGTATAATTATTGTACCAATCGAAGAATGTCATTCTCGCAAACATATGATAGTCCCAAGCATTCAGATATTTTGCAGAACTGAAATCCATCGGGTTAGTAATATTGAAAAACCATGCACCACCGTCCCTGCCGGTTACTGCCAGAACCTCCATTGAACCCATTTGATGTGGGGATAATGCCCACGGTGTAGCTAAGGAGGAGATGTGTGTTAATTTATAAATACTGTTTTTATTGGTCACATCATAGAGCGTAAATCCGACAGTCTGTGATGATTCAACTGCGGTGATGCCATCGGTTGATAATCCTTCAGTATACCCAGTAGAAGAACCATCTGCACTCAATTCGACAGGAGTATGATTGGAAATATCAAAAACTACTATCCCGCCATTTCCCAATCCATAATCGGCACCCCAGAAATTATACCGGGCATCTACAAACAAATAATGATCATAGACTTGCAAACTCATTGCGCCGATACTATCACCGGAACCAGACCCGGCAGCCCCACTCTCATATATTTTTGCCGGCGCTGACCTGTTGGTTACATTCCATGCCTGAAAATTATGGTTGGCATTGGCAACATAAAGAGTATTATTGTAATAATCTATACCGTATGTGCCGAGTGAATTTGTACCGGTATACGTCGTGCCTAAGAAAACGATATTGTATGGGTTGGACACGTCCCACGTACAAAAATACCCGTCCCTGGAAGTACCCGCATCGTAATATGATCCATAGGCATAATGCCCATCATATGCGAGTTTAATGCAGGGAATACCACTATCAGCTGATTCTCCCAGCTTGACAATTGATGACGGAATAGATACGTCATAAGCAACTATCGTACCACCAGTTAAGGCAAATACCGTTTGACTGCTGCTATTTACAACCAAATCCAACCCGTTTGAAGAAACATTCCCGATCTCAACCGGATGTAATTTGTCTGCCAACGAGAATAAAACCAATTTTGAACCAGTAACGACATAGAGAATATTATTTGCTGCTTTAAAACCGGATGCATAATATTTTATCTCATTGGTGTAATCGATATATTTCATATTGATGAAATTATGTCCATGAGTGACATTATAGACTTTTATCGTATTTCCTTCCTGTAAAAATAATGTGTCGTTATAAATGATGTTCCGGTAAGTATCTGTGTAAATAGAGGTTACGTACTGTAAATGTGCTCCCTGTTTAATTGCGGTAGTCGGGACTGTTAGTACTCCTAGTAAGAGAATCGCCAGTAATAGTTTAGTAATTCTTTGACCGGACATATTCTACCTCTTCAGACCTCTCACATCTGCTAAAATACATTTTATTGGCGTTGTTCACTGTTATTTTTGAAAAATTCACGTCCTGAAAGATATTATATACTCGTAATGCGTTGCTCTCGATATTGTTGAGCGAACTCTTTTTAAAAACCATGCTAGTTTGTTCATGATATACCGACCAATTTAAGAAACGTTTTTTGTTGATAATTCTGTTGTCATTTTCAACATTTTGATTTTTCCATTCCCCATATCGATAAACCATTCTCCAGTGGTTGTTGAATTTGCTTAAAGGTCCTTATTAGGGATTATGGGAACCGTGAAGAGGCTCTCGGAGGATGATATTGCATTTCCATCACGATGTAACTGTGGTCGTTCCGGTGTCCGGATAATTGATCGTTGAGCATATACCAGGTTTAATCGAATTGCTAATATCAACGTGCGTAAGAGAATTTTCCCTATCAGCCGTTCTCAGATCAAATGACGAAATATTCCTCAAGATATCCCTCAATTTTGCATTCCAGATACAGGAATCAAAAAGCATGAGAAATAATCAGAAATTTGGAATTTTTTAACGTGTACACCGTTCATTAAATATTGTTAAGGGTAATTATTTCAAATTCAATATACAGATTAAAATGTAGATTACTCGTTGAATTTGAGGAATTATTTTTAGGTCAGATTATCCCAATAGATATATGACACAATCTGCAATCTTAGAATAGCAATCTGATAGGAACTATAATGGCACTGACTTTTGAATCTGTCAAAAAGATTCAATACGTAATAAAAGAGAATTCCCGGAATTCTGACTTTTTTTATCTGCTTTTTTTAATTGCAATTGTTCTGTTATCGTTTGTTCTTTATGTCGTGATATTTGCGTCCCCATCAGGAACTGATGTCTACACCCATATGTATAACACCCAAAATATGGCCAATTCAAAGTCACTTACAGATTTTTATGAAAAATCCTTAAACCAGGAATATGCAGGATTTGACTATCCTTTTGGTTTATGGTATTTTGGATCATTAACCATGAAAATTACTGGCCTGGATATCTATGCAATTGCCTATATTATCCCGCTGATTTTAATTTTTATCCTTTTGGGCATATATTTTTGTTATGCATTCGAGCTGACTGATTCCTCAACCAAATCTCTTCTTTCTCTCATTTTTCTCGTTTCAATGACCCAGGTATCTTTGTCCCTGCTTAACTATTCGACAAGTATTTTTGTAATGCCATTTCTTGTCACCATCTTATTTTTAGCGATGAGGGATATTAATTGGAAAAATGTTCTGTTGACGAGTATAATTATTTTCACTCTTTGTTTTTCGCATACGGGTACTTTTTTATTTTTGATCATTTTTGTAGTTGCATATTTTTTATTGCGTGCGACAATATGGGGAAAATTTGATAGTAATTTTTATGTTGTTATAGTAGTCATGCTTTTTTGTTTTATTATCGCCATTGGGCTTTTCCCGTTCGTTCAACCGCAATATATTGATAAAGGTACGTTAGTCATCTCGACTACAGAAAAAATTTCTTCAGTAACACATATCCCGTTTTTCAGGGATGCAGGGCAGCTCTTTTATGATTCGATATTTGTTGCCAATAATTACGTCTTTGCATTTTTATGGGCTGCTCTTCTGTTTGGTGCCGGTTCATTCCTTATTTTTATTCATCATACTATTAAAAAAAGATTTTTTGGGGAAAAATCTCCTGTTACAATTCCCTTTATCGGCACCTTAACTACCATGCCAAAAGGGTTTGTAATGACTCCGTTCTGGGTTGGTCCTTTGCATACACTGCTTTCAGTAATTGGTATATTCAGACTTGATGAACGGGGCAAATGCATAGCACTTTCCTTAGTTTTTTCCGCTCTAATCCCCGGTGTATTATCGGGATCGGAAGGGACGGGATCAATCCGGAACACTTTTTACCTGTTTCTTCTCATCCCGGTTACTGCAGCCCTGGGATTTTATTATATCATCCCGGCTCTTAGTCGTTTTTCCCAATCGAAGGCAAAGGATGCTGTTGTTGTCATTATCTATAGCATAATTTTTGTCTATCTTATTGCGGTTCCTGTTATGGCATGCCTGTACTACCAACCCCCCATTACCATGACGAAGGAAGAGAATGTGAACCTTGGATGGCTGGCTACTATCGGAAACCAGATGGAAGGGGTTGCTGCGGATTCATATCGGGACCGTATGACCATGTACGCAAATAAGACCGTCCCGAGTATATCAACCGGGACTGACACAATACAGTTCTCAAAAGACCTGTTTAACACATATTTTTCAAACGACGCGGAAAGTTCTACAAAAGAACTAGCTGACTACCAGATTCAGTATATTATTACATCTGACAGAAACATAAAAGGATATGGTCTTCCAAAGTCTGTGCTGGCGATCGATTCAAACAAGGAAGTTGATAAAATATATGCTTCTGGTAATTTCTTTAGCTTTTATAAGATAATATCGCCACCGGCAATACCAAAAACAGATATTGGGGAATACCTGACCTGGGATTCACAGCAACCGGGAGCACAGATACAGGAAATTGGATCGGTATTCAAATTTGAAAATCCTGAGTATAAGATAAAAATAAGCGACAAGTCCCCCCAAATACTATACTTCGGCACTCCAACAAAAAATAGTCTTGGCGACGGGGGTTATTGGGATACAATTTCGATTTCATGGAAACTTAGAGGTGACGATACACAATATGATCAATCGTATGATCTGGCGGGACTATCATATACGATTCAACGATCTGATAATGAAATACTCTATAAAACAAGATTATCAAGTGCAGAGAATCAGGTTGCTTCTCTTTCAATAAAATATATCTTCAATGATCTGGCCGTAAAACGTGAAATTACCGTATCCAATGATCTTGAAAATGAAAACAAAACAATGAATATGAATGTAAAGCTAATCTCAACAACTTTTGCCCCGATGACCAATTTCGAATATCACCAGATAAATCCTGACGAGACGATGTGGGTTAATAAAAATATTTACCCCGCACAGGATAGGGTACGTCTTCAAGACAGAACTCTTGACAGTATCATCTATTACTACGGAACAACCGGGTTAAATGTTCTCTATGATAATACTGCTGCTTATCCGAACAGTATCAGCTACTTGGGATCCACACTCTATGATTATGGGTCAGTTACCCTGCAATCCGGGAGCTATACTCTCCGACCAGCTGAGTCTACAACCATAGGCCAGTATTTCTCGGTTAATGATAAAACAACAGCGATAAAAAATGCAGAGAACTACCGTTCTGTATCGCCATACGCATTCGAGGATGGTCAGCTCCCCCTTGTTATTACTGGAGTAGTAAGTGGTACAAATCTTACGGCAACTGAAAAAACCGCCTTGGCGATGTTATCGCAGAATCAGACTCCTTATGCCGTTGTAGTGTCGGAGAAAAAAACTGCCAGCACTATCAATCTGCCGGGTATCGAACTTACGGGATATTTCGATGCGTGCCATAATGAGGCAGTATGTGAAAATCTTACCGTACAGAACAAAGAGTTGAATCTGTTAAAACAGAATACGAGTACAACCGGCATTTTGACTTACCCAACCATTTACGATTTGAATACCCTCAAAGGTTTATCAGAGAATAACTATACGTATGCTGAAATGTTATTTACCCCCTCCCCCGATAATCCTTCTTTCCAGGAAGGGATGAGAAATCTGAAATTTGCCTATGTGAAAGGGGAAAACACTGGTATTGTTCTCATCCCGATCACTGAGCCATCCAGCAGCGCTCTTGATAGGGGTTATAAACTAGATGTATTTTTTTCAATATGGAATGAAACAATAAATTCCGCCCGGGATGATGGGGGTGTGGCGGCATTTCTCTGGGATCCGTCCTATATCGGTAATCCGGAATTTACGGATTTGTTTGAAAAATTTCTCAATAATGCAACAAGCAACGGGGTGACGATTACATCACCGGATGCGATTGCCACTCATTTCAGGCAACTGGAATCTGTCCGGGTGAATGTTACCCGCGGTGACGATTATGTAATCCTGAATGCCAGAAATACCGGAGGACAGCCGATATCTGGCGTAACCTATCAATTAATAATGCCGGTTATTGATAATGCCTGTCCGTACGCAATAACTGACGGTAATATTTCCCGCTATGATATTAAGGACGGGAAATGCCGGGTGTATGCAAGTTTCAGTTTGAATGAATTCGAATCAAAAGAAATAAAAATTGTACTGGGAATTCCGGTTAAACAGATGTTCCCGATTATCCCGCAATTATACCAGGGAAAAAACACCATCAGGATCACCGATGAAAACAATCAGCCGGTGCAAAGTGCCAGTGTCCGTGTCGATTCGCAATATTATGAAACCAGTGATAAAGGGGAAGTCACATTTACAACGAATTTTGGTGAACGGACAATAACAATCGAAAAACCCGGATATACTACAATCACGATTACGACATACGTTAAACCATTGTTTTATCGATATGTCATTTTTATGAATAAAATAACCTGAATCTAATTTTAGGTAAAGTACCGGTTCAATGCCGAAATTTTTTTATCTTAAGATGACCTTTCCCAAAAAAATTTTCTTGACTGAACCTAATAATGAAAAAAGTGGTTATTTTTTCAGGCATCATTTTTTCGTGTAAAGGATAGTATATTAAGTCTATCGTATTATAGGGAAGTCGCCATAACATCGGGTGCAGGGTCTTTGCCCAAGATCCCAGAGCGTGATAACTATTGATTGGAGTTACGGAAGATTTTATGAAAAATTAGGAGCAAATAACACTCTATTCTAATTTTCTTTCACGGTTTTGTCAGCTTTATAAAACGATATTCCTAGAATTCTCGTGAAGAAATAATACCAGTATACCGTCATCCAGCAGAGGAAAAATATCCACCCAAAATACAGGTGCGTATTCTCTATCGCCCCGGTTGGCCCGTAGAGGTAGCCGCTCATCGCGATTGCTCCGATCCTCAGGATATTCCCCGCATAGGTCCCGAGATAGCCAATGACAAGTAATATAAACGTGCCTTTTTTTTTCAGGGCTTCGGGAAATGTGGAGAGGACCAGCAGGGCCATGATGGTGAATGTCCCCAGTGACCAGATGCCGGTACATTCCGGGGTGATCTGGAGATATACCATTGCACCGGTTTTTGAGATAAAATGAACCAAATCGCCATTAATTGTTGCCGGAATACCGAGTACAGATAACAGAACGCTGGCAAAAAAAACGGTAAAGGGGAGAAGTGGTGCAGAAAGGGTCTGTTCATGAACCAAAAAGAGATCATAGATCTCGAAGCCGATTACGGCAATAATGGGGATCGAAACCGGGAAAATGTACGATTTGATCCTGAACATCCCAAAAAAAACGAATCCAGCTCCAGAAAGCAAGATAATGAACTTGCTGATTGAGTAGGGAGGATGACTCAAACCAAGGGGTATGATTAAAAAGCTAAATATACAGATAAAAAGTCCAAGAATGATTACGTATTTTCCCCATGTCGGTGATAATGTTTGAACAGGTTTAGTTGACAGATACAAGATGATGATACAGGAAAAGATCCAGATGCTCAGGGCGTCTATTTGGAAATATCCCCATTTGTTAATTAATGAAAACAGCCCGATTGCAAAGAGGGACAGGATAATCCAGGAAATCGCGAGAGTTTTTTGGTTTATGGATTTTATTTTTTCACAAATCATCCGTTATATCATTTTAATATGAGTTATTCATGGATATAAGATATAAGTAAGTTACACCTGCACCGCCATGGTCACACGAATGTGTGGATGGTAACACCACTTCAAGTTTGTGATAAATTATTATCCTACCTTTTCATCCAGAAATATAAATGGCAAAATATCAAATTATTGCCTGACTTTTCTCATACCATGAAAAACTCGATTGACCTTAATTCTTTCCAGATCAGATCCCCCACGCCATCTCTATTCATAGAGCCAGTCATCGTCCAGGATTTCTTTAATCCGGGCAAATTGTTTGGTAATATCGGCCTTTTCGGGAATATTAATCCTGGTAATCATCCGGTCGGAACTGCGGAATGTGGCGGGGGTTACATGAGTGACCTTGAGATCCCGCACGATATCCGTCTGGAGCTTTCTGCGATCAATCTCTGTCGGGTGAGCGAAAATCCGGGGTTCAGGAGATTTTGAGGAAACCACCGTACTGGTGGGGATTCTGCGGGGTTTTTCCAGAACAACATCGAACTCATCTTTGAGCTTCTGCGTGTTTTCCACGTGTGAAGAGACGCGGGAGCCCTTCTTTATTGAAGTAGCAATCTCGTCAAGTTTTACTAAAATCCGATCAACCATCTGGCCAAGAGTATCCTGTGAGTGAATGATAGCAAAAAGATGGAAATCATGACTGTAGATCCATTGGATCTCGGTCATACGATCCTTTTTATAGAGTCTTTCCGTGATTATGGAAGAACCGCGTTTCATAATAAACCTCAGGAACTTGATGTCAGGTTTCTTTGTAACAAGCACCGGATATACCTGCAGGTCATCGATCAGGGACAACCCGTCCTCCTTATACTCGCGGATGAACAGTTCAAAATAGCGGGTCCGGGGGTAGGGCGGGGGTACCAGGGCATCGTCTGAGATTTTCCATTTGTATTCATCAACCTGCTGGATTTCAATTTCTTCACTGACATCAATGAGATAGGTATGATCGTTCTGGTTCCTTCCGGACCTTACGTTTTCGTGCCAGACGACCACAGTCATTGCAGTTGGGGTAAACCGGTCCCGGGTGGCGTTTATTATCCGGGAGAAATTCTTCCGGATTGTCTTATTCAGGGAGAATACCTCGAAGAGCCAGGTAACAAGCATAAGGGCTAAAAACACTGCAACAACAAGATAGACATTTCTCGAGCTTGTATCCACCCCGAGTACCCCGACAAGGAACACGACTGTAGCAATAACAAAACCGATGCTGAAAACTACAGAATAGATCAGCCGCGGGATAATCCCGATCTCCACTAACTGGGGAAAATAGACCAGGGTTATGACAAAACCTGGGATGAAGAACAGGCTGAGTAACCCAAAGATTACCTGCAGCCCTGCGAACAATATGGTTACTATGTCCATTCGCACGATCTCCTTGTATAAACCCCATATAGGTATTCTCATCCCGGACTAAAGAATTCCCCGAACCGGTATGCAGTTGTTAGTTCCAGTGTTTCATCCCGGATAATAAAACCCTATCACACAGAATAATGCAGTCAGTCCATACATTGCATAGGCTCCCTGCCGTTCCGTCATGCGGAAATAATACGGGAGCACCCATTTTAAAGTGAGCGGGTTAGGCACATCAAGTGTCCCATCATTGCGGATACGCCCGAATTTGGTCAAAGGATACTTACGGAGGTTCAGCCGCCAGTACACGTACATGAGGAAATTTACCGTGTGGGGGATGAACATGATAAACCCGCTGACTACGAACCCCTGGGTGACGATCAGTGCCCCGATCGCAGCCCCCACGGATAGGGCACCGAGATTGCCCCAGAGGATCCGGGCCGGGTAGTTTTCAAAGAAGAAATAGGCCAGCAGGGCGCCGGTCAGGCAGACGATAAAAAGGGCATTATAAATATTCCCGTACAGGAATGTCTTGAGGAGGAGCGTGGAAAGAAGGATCAGGGAGAGCCCGGGCGCTAGGCCGTTGAATCCCGAGTGCATGTTCACGAGGTTTGCAACTACCGGAACGTAGGTCGGGATAACGATCTGGAGATAGATCAAGGAGAGGTCAACTTCTCCGATAAAGGGGAGGATGAGGACAGATGTCGTGATGAAAGGGATCAATGGGTATGCACAGTAGTAGAGAAGGATCAGTTTTGCCGGCCTGCCGATATTGACCATATCGTCAAGCATACCGTAGAGCGCGAAGAGAGCCACTACCACAATGATGGTAAAGTTTATGGGGGTGATGATTTTCCCGTAAAACAGGGTGAGGATTGATAAGGAAAATATGGCAAAAAGTAATAAGATCAGGCCACCATTGACGGGAACCTCTGGAAAGCCTTTTTTATACATATCCCTGACAAAATGCCCCTTTTCCTTGAGCTTAGGGATTATGTAGGGCATCGCTATCATCATGATGAGAAAAGGGACGAGGAAAAATATAATCAGCATCGAGTAGAGGTAATCTTCAGTACCAGGAGGGAAAGAAAAAACCATGCGTAAAACTCTGGTATCATAGCTTCTTTTTAAATAACACTATTTATTTCTATGTTAAAAATAAAAACATCTCCTCCCTGTATCAGGAGCGATTCGGCATCGAACAGAAAAAAGCCTGTCTTGCAGTCAGTGGTCGTGATGCTCATCATCCTTGTTGCCGTACTGCCTTCTGCGTGTGCAGCAGATCCGGTCTGGACCTATTCTTCAGCAGGAACTACAATAAGCAGCATTTCTGTGTCCTCTGACGGTTCTGCCATTGCGGTGGGGGCTGATAAAATATG
>Ga0209777_10007969_pt1 | contig 11661 bp, 13 predicted proteins | sample FrelakmetHBP12HB_FD_187147 | JGI IMG/M metagenome (GOLD analysis project Ga0209777, IMG submission 187147) | Freshwater lake sediment microbial communities from the University of Notre Dame, USA, for methane emissions studies -HBP12 HB (SPAdes)... | ecosystem: Environmental > Aquatic >...
AATGCTGGATTACCTCGAAGATTGGATTTCCAGTAACATAGATTCTGTGGCCCGCGATACCTTCGCGCAATAAGTTGGCCCTGCTGCGCTCTGTGTAGGGCATCAGAATATCACTGCTGTGGTCAATTAGCCGCCGATTCACCTCCTCGGGCACACGGTCATCGTAGCATCGGTTTCCAGCCTCCATGTGATAGACTGGGATGCCCATTCGTTTGGCAACTATAGCTGCCAGGGAACTGTTAGTGTCTCCCAGAACAAGCATCTTATCTGGCTTCTCAGTGAGGAGGACTCGCTCGCTAGCTGCAAGTATCTTGCCGATTTGCTCGCCGAATGTGCCACCACCTGCGCCTAGAAAATGGTTCGGCTTACGCACTCCGAGTTGCTGGAAAAAGATGTCGTTGAGGTTCGCATCATAGTTCTGGCCTGTGTGCACCACTACTTGCTGACACAGTCTGTCCAACTTATCGATTATGAGGCTTAGGCGGATAATCTCGGGCCGAGTGCCTAAAATAGTCAAGATTTTCATTTATGGGTCTCTCCTGAAAAGCAGTAGTCAAATTTTGCCAGTTCTGCCACCATTTCTGTTGGTGTCGGAGGCTTGGTATAACCGGCTGCTGCCCATAGCTGTCGATTCAGCGAATCGTTCAACGTAGCTAAAGTACGGTCTATTACCGTCTTGGCTTCGGTAGGAGTAATGGTGATATCCTGCCGCCGATATTCACGGCTGAAGCATTGCAGGAGCTCAGCTTTGGAAATGGTTCCCGCTGGTATCACATGTTGCACGTGCGGCAACTCAATCCCATGTTTGATAATACCCTGACACAATTTGGCAAAATGCAGGGTGGTAATGCCGTTCCACTGGTGATTGGTATAGCCGCTCACCCCGCTATTATGACGCTGTCCCAGGAACCAATCCAACAGCGATAAATGGGCCTTGGACTCCGGCCCGATGATAGAACACCGCAAGTGATACACCTTTGCTGAATAGACCTCTCCGAGGCTTTTGGTCTTGCCATAGACATCTAATGCATCGTGGCTGTCCTTCTCATTATAGCGACCTTTACTTCCTGAGAAAACGCAGTCAGTGGCTATCTGTAGCACATTGCAGCCGCTTTTCTCAGCTGCATGTGCTAGCAGATGGGGGAAAAGGGCATTGACTGTTACCGCTCGTTCCACTTCAGCGGCATTATCGTCATGGATATATGGTTTAGTTATCCCAATTGCGTTTACGGCCCATTTAGCACCCTGTAGGGCACTTACGATCTCTTTGACTTCGCACCGCACTGCATCCAGTAAATGCCACTTAACGCCAGGCAGTCGAGTTTCGAGTTTACGAATAAAATCCTGATTGCGGGCCGTGGCAACCAACTCGCAGGATGAGTCTCTGGAAAGATAGTCCACTGCCATCGAGCCCAACATCCCAGTTGCCCCCAAAACAACCACCTTCATAGCGGTTTCTCCTTACTACTATTACCTCTCAACGACTTGCCAGGCATCCCAATAGCGCGCATCGTAGCGCACATCGTCACCCTGACTGTCCTCCAAGGTCGAGGTCGAGAAGAACATCAGTTTGGTATCTGCTGTTAGCGACATGAAACCATTGGCATATCCTTGCGGGATGTATAATACAAGGGGCTTTTGTGCCGATATGACGTAGCGATGTACCTCCGTATTTTTGGATGGGTGCTCCCAGTTGTCGATGGCCACAGCAGCGATGATAGCTGCACCCTGGACAACGATTACGTACTTGGCCTCACGCCGGTGCGCGTGCCAGGCACGCACAAAACCAGCCCTATGGTTTGACACCATATAGAATCGTCTCACGCCCTCGAAATGAAAATCGTTGACGAAGGCTACCTCACCTCGATCATCCACAGCCGAAGCACCTTCAATGACGTAAGGCACGCTTGATTGTTTGCTCTCGCTCATGTCCTAACCTCCGGGGCTATACTTGTGCGTGCTAAACATAGATAGATATGTCTGATTAGTGTAGCGTGGATTGTCAACGTCCCTGAGCCGGTGCGAGTCCAATAATTCCTTGATCTCTTCAATCCCATCGTCAATAGAGTATGCACTCTTAAACCCCAAAACCTTCTGGGCCTTCTCGCTGCTCGCCCGATAGTTACGCGCGTCCTGAAACTTCATCGGCGTCTGTTCAACAATGAGGTCTGGGAAGTGATTGCGCACCTGATAAGCCAGGTCAATGATGCGAACATTTTGACGGGCGAGATTGAATACGCCGGTGTGCTTTGTTACCGCGTTATCTACGGCAGCCCGAGCGGCATCCCGCACATGGAGAAGAGGGCGGAACTGGTCGCCTCCGAAAACGCTGATTTTCCCCTGTCGGTGGGCTCTAACGGTCAGAGTGTTGACTACCAAATCCAGTCGTATTCTCGAGAACTGGTCGCCAACACCGAAAAGCGTCCCCAGGCGGAAGATAATGGCATTCTTGTTCCGGAGGTATTCTTCCGCAGCTAACTTGGTTGTCGCATACACGGATAGTGGATTTGTCGGCGATGACTCGTCAAGCACAGTATCCTGTGCGCCGTAGACCGAGCAGGTGGACATGAAGATGATACGCCCTGCATAATGCTCGGTCAGCCACCTCACTGATTCCTGGTTGATTGAGACGCTTATCTCAGGGTTAAGCCCGCAGGCGCCATCGCCCACCAAGGCTGCCAGCCAAATCACGGCATCAGCCCATTTCAGATGTGGCAAGAGTCTATCCGTATCCCTCACATCTCCGTAGATGAAGTCCACCGGCTTGCGATAGGATTCCTCGTAAAGCAGTGCATCGTATACTCGGAGCTGGTGCTCGCTTTGCGTAAGTAAGTCAGTCGCCGCTCCGCCGACATAGCCAGCGCCCCCGACAACAAGTACATTCACGCCTCATTCCTCCTTGACTATTCTTTGGGATTGCTGTCATTGCATTGGGCTCTTGATACCTGCAATGAACATCGGCACGCAGTTGTAGTTTGACACGATAACGTCGAATTGTCAGCACGTTGCAGTCCTAATCTAGCAATGAACGTTCTGCCCCAAAAGTTGACGTCCTTTCCTGAGAGGAGCCTCAGCGACATGCCAGCCCCAAAGTAATACTTTGAAGACAGGGGCAGGAAGCAAAATCGATAGAGGAGTCCTCCACTTAGCCAAATGGATTGAGTTTCGCAAAAAAGTCGCTGGGTGATACAACGTAGCTCTTAAGTAATGCACATACGCTACCTTACGAGCTGATCCGCAGTTGTATGCCGCGTAATAGTGCGCCCAAGCAAATGCTTCGGCGCGTATCTTGCGTACCGCCGGTGGGAGGTCGGGACGAGAGTAAAACTTTTGCATCAAACGTATATGCTCATCCGCCATCGCTGCACTCTTTTTTGATACTGAGGTAGAATCCGGGTGAACACGGAATGTAGCCAAAGTCTTTGGAATTCGCGCGAATTCACCATATAACCCCAGCCGCAACCAGTACTCGAAGTCTGCCACATATTTGAAGTCTGGATCGCGCATTCCTGCTAGTTCCAATGCTTTCCGACGAATAAATGCTGCCGGCCCTATTATACAATAATGATACCTGAGCATGAATAAGTAGTCATATTCATGCACCTGGACGTGTCCTCTAACCTGGGAGTCGGGCCCGATTATGTCCCAGTCCGGGTAGGCAACCAAAATGTCTGGATGCAATTGCATGAAGGCTACAGCTTCGCTGACGGCACCAGGCAAAAGCGGGTCGTCTGAGTTCACTACAGCCATGATGCCGCCATGTGCCATGCCCAAGCCCTTGTTTACCGTTCGCGCCTCTCCCATGTTGGTGTGTGTTTCCCAAATAATCCGGCCAGTATATTTCTCGAGCACTTCTCTGGTATTGTCGGTAGAGCCATCGTCCAACACTATGTACTCGATATTTGGGTGGTCCTGATTCAGGACACTTTGGATTGTTTCATCCAGATATGGAACTCTGTTGTATGCAGGTGTAATGATGGAAACTAAGGGCAACATATCAATCGGGAAACCGCTCCTACCCAAGACTTAATTGCTCAGAGATATTGTCAGCTAAGATTATATCATCAAATGGATTGGGTGGTGCCATAAGTTTCGGTTACGCACCTCACGTCTCTATGGTCATGGGCCCTGACTCGCGATGTTCCCATTATCGCGCTTTCTTGAGGAGATACCAAGTAGCGCGCAAGGCATTATGTAGCTTTACCGGAAGCCATCTCTTCATAGTCATTACGGTGTGCGAAAAAGCTCTGCTCGTCTGTCTTTGGGAGAGAGCCCAAAGGTCGACAAGGTGCCCATGAATTCCCCTCATAGCCAAATACTGTCGTTCGCCTTCGCTCTTGAGCGTTACAGGTTCAACCGACTGCGCTCGAGGATACCCTATCTTGGCTTGATCTATCCCTAACTTATGACGAGAGGTCAAATCGTCCGGACTGTTTGGCGCGTCCATTTCGCCTTCTTTCGTATGATACACTATGGAATCCATGGCTGTGACTTGCCTAACACCTGCTTTGGACAGTTTCTCAAAGAACACCTGATCGCCGTAGGCGGCAACATCGCTGAATGAGGCCCCAGCGAGGTTGCCTTCGGGGTATAAACCAACGTCAATGGCCACTTGCTTGTAGAACGCGCACGGCATGTAAGCACCACCGAATTGTAACCCTGTCGTTTTTACGCGTTCACACAACCTTAGAAAGTTTTCCTTGTCAAAGTCGTCAGGATGCGAGCCGAACTCACCATGGTAGGCTCTCGGGAAAATACCATGCTCAGGATGCATCCGTTCCACAAGCTTCGAGCAAACTATGGTCTTTGTGCACAGGTATTTGAGCAGGTTCTCAAGCCAATCCGGCGAAAAGTAGTTGTCACTGTTCACTAAGACAACTGTGCCGCCTGCTGCACGCATAATGGCTTCGTTCCACCCCCTGTAAACGCGGTGGATGTACTCAGGTGCACCGTAACCCATCTTGAACAGTTCTTCGTCTGTCCGCTTAGGGTTGTAGTTCACATAATGCTTGTACCCCCTCTGCCTCAAGTGTGCCAGCAGGTCTTCTGTGGGGTCATTTGCAACGAAGAAAAACTCGGCCTCGCCCTTGGTCACAAGGGGGGTAAACTCGTGAATAGAACCGTGAACCCAGTCTGCATACTTCTTTGACTTATAAATGAGCGATGCGATTGATATGCTTACCAAGTTATGCCCTTTCTCGCGAGGTAGTCCGCCCATAGTTTCTTGGCCGATTTGCGGTCCCAATTAAGCCTGAACAGGTCATCTCTCGGCTTACTCGATGGCACAAAGTCTTTCGGCATATTGTCCAAAATCCTCATCTCTAGGTTGCAGGCCATTGCTTCCCACTCGACCATGTAGAATGGCCTAAGTGTTCCGGAGCAGAGGAAGAAGTCAGCACAGTTCATGAGCTCACAAAGGGTCTCCTGTGAAACCTTAACGAAATTGCTAGCTCCCCCTAAATGCCCTGCCTCTGATGGCTGCTTCCAAACGATAATCCAGTAGATATCTGGATTGAGTTTAGCAAACCCTAGGAGCCTGTCGAGTCCTTTCATTGGGTGTGTTGTCCCGCACCACATACCTACAGTCCTATTCTTGGGGATATTGTGCTTTTCTCGCAGCCCCATTTTGTCTGGTAGTGGCTTGAATAGGTCAGTGTTGACACCGATAGGTAGAACGTCGACAGTTCCGAATTGCTCGTAGAATGGAATCATTAGACGGCTTGTTACTGTTCTGTAGGTGCTGAATCTCGCACATTCGTATACCTTTGCCAGATGTGCATCCCATTCGGTTGACTTAAATTGCTCCTTCATCTCCGGATAAAGTTCCCATAATAATCCTATGCTTTTCCCAGCACGATTAGCGAATCCCAATGTCGAATACTGCAATATCACATCTTCGTCTCGTAGATGCTTTGGCATCTTGAATGAAGCAGAAGGGAATTCCCTCTCGAACCATGTCCAGAACGTATCTTCACCTAATCCACTAACTACTTCCGGATTGAGGTAAATCATTTTTCTTCTCTCTTTTGCACAGCTTCGATTTCAGGTTCTGTTGTCCTTGCTTATGCTAAATGATTCCCGTGTTAGAATCATTCCAGATTTGCATATATGACTTCAAGAAGTGCATTAGCAAGCCGTTACGACAAACATTAGTTGATAAAGATACCATTGGCTTAGCTAACCATTACTTCTCTCTTTTATATATTGAATTTGAGAACCCGCTCTCCTGAAAGTAGGTGAAGATCTTTGTAAAACCATGATTGACCATAAAGTCTTCGTTCACCAAGCACTTATGCTCTTGGTGAGGATTCTTATACTGCATTATGGCATGTCTCCCATCTTCAAATTCATTTGGGGTTTCTACGATCATTTGCCTGTTGCAGATAGACCATAGGTATTCCAGCACTTCATCTGCCTCTTTCAACGTAACATGCTCAATTACATGTGAAAGAAGGATGACGTCAAACGTTCTATCGAATCTCATTTTTTGAATTTCGCCATGGATGAATTTAAATCTATTCGAATCTGCTTTTGAACTAGACCATTTTATACGTTCATCAACATTTGGCTTATGCGCATCGACGCCTACGACCAAATCATAGTTACCGGTAGCGCACACTAGATCAAAAGTGCTGTGTTTGACTCCACCGCAGCCAACATCAAGGAGGGTTCCACTTCGATGCATGTTCTGGATAATCAATTGGATGCGTTGGGAGGCGTCCACAATCGGGCCATTTTCCATCCACGCTAGCTGCGTTGTCCTCTTGCGGCAGAGTGTCAAACCAGGGTGCACAGGTATTGTCATCATCTCAAACTTGTCTGTGTTTGTTGAAAGCTCTTCAACTGCTTTGTAGGCATCGCAACAATAGCGGCCCGGCCGTGCAAATTCGATATTCTTGGGGTGTGTATCGTGTAGAAGGATGAGCCCGTGACGCGACACAAATGGGAAGAAGTTCCAGAAGTCCCTTAGAACTGCCTCTTTCGAATGGTCAGCGTCTATGAAAAGCATATCTATCGACATTGGTTGTGCTCGTAACGCTGCTGCAAATTCATCAGTAGTAGAGTTAACAAACTTGACTTTGTCAGATTTGGCCATGAAATTTCGCGTTTGCTCATCAGTGTCCACCCCAACAAGCTGCTGGGCATAAGGAATAATACGATTGAACAACTCGCATCTATGCACTCCGAGTTCCACGTATACTCTCGGTTTCACTACGTAAGCTAGATATGCAATAAAAGACTGATGCCAGAGTTCTGGGTCAGGCTGTTTATCTTCCCCGAAGAACCGCTGCCTTGTGAGGAGCGATATCAGATACGTCAATGACAACCGGTTTAGATGTTTCTGATTGAGCATTTAATGTTCGCAGTTCCTTTCTGCTGTCTTATTCTATGTACCACCTACAGGGATAGCGCATTACTCCGCCGTGATAATTTCGCCAAGGATTCTTATCTTCTTCGCCAGCTGTGGACACTGTGAATTGCAGAGTAGTGGGCAAAAAGTCAATAATGCCGTCACCGTTTGCGCCAAGACTAATCTTGTAGAGTCCTGGTGCGAGGAAGTTTGGATCCATACGAACACAGAATCTTATCTGCCCAGCGGGCATTCGAGCTGGTATGCCATTATCAATCTGGAAAGAGTTAAATATCGCCACACCAAGCACCGAGTCGATAGAAAAGCCAGCTCTTACTTCCGTAAGCTCAGAATCAGCAACACCCTGTAAGACAATTTCGAAGGGTTCGCCGAATTTTAGCAAACCAGTAACTCTGCCTTCAGAATTCTTGATGGTAACCCTTGTCCAACGGAATCGGCTGTTTGGAAGTGAGTTGCGGCGCAGCAACGGGTCGCTAACAGCCATGTCACCGCTTGACACATCTGATTGGGCTGAAAGATACTCTGAAATTACATTCGGGGACGGGGCATCATTCAAAGTACGCCCATCTGAAAGAAGAATCGCCCTCGGACACAACTCACGGACAGCAGCCATATTATGGCTCACAAACAGCACGGTCCGTCCTTCGCTTGCCACATTACTCATCTTGCCCAGACACTTCTTCTGAAATTGCACATCACCAACTGCCAGGACCTCGTCCACCAGCAATATCTTGGGCTCCAGGTGGGCAGCAACGGAGAAAGCAAGGCGAACGTACATGCCGCTGGAGTAGCGCTTCACTGGCGTATCCAGGAACTTCTCGATCTCGGCAAAAGCGACTATTTCGTCGAACTTGCGTTTGACCTCGGCTCTGCTCATCCCCAGGACAGCCCCATTCAGATAGATATTCTCCCTGCCGGTTAGCTCAGGATGAAAGCCGGTGCCCACCTCCAGAAGGGAACCCACCCGACCACGGATCTCGACACGTCCCTCCGTCGGCGCTGTGATGCGGGAGAGGACTTTCAGCAGGGTGCTCTTGCCACTTCCGTTTCTGCCGATTATGCCCACGGCTTCGCCATGCTTGACTTCGAAGGAGACGTCTTTGAGGGCCCAGATGGTGTTGGGTGGACTGGAGACTGAGGACCGAGGACTGGTAGCTTCCCCCTTCCGTCTCCTGTCTCCCATCTGGCGCAGGCTGCGGAATGGGGCGGTCATGACATTGGTCAGGCTCTCACGTATGGTGTTATAGCCCACCGTCTGGCCAATCTTGTAGATCTTGCTCAGGTTTTCCACTCGAAGAGCGATGGCATTCATGGTATCAAGCTACATCCGCAAATGCTTTTTCGCGGCGGCGGAAGTAGAAAGCGCCCGAAATCAGTATGACTAGAATTATCGCCACTGAAGCAAATAACAAGTCGCTCGGAGGCTTTGTTCCCAGAACAGCCCAGCGAAAGCCCTCCAGTATGCCTGCCATGGGGTTTACTAACCCGTACACTGTCTGGAAACGCGCAGGAACAAATGTGGCAGAGTAGACCACAGGTGAGGCGTACAAGCCGAGTTGGATCAAGACCGGGATGGCATAGCGGACATCCCGATATGCCACATTGATCGCTGATAGCCAGAGCCCTAAACCTGCGGCGAGCATAAGTTCTAAGACAAGGAAGGCCAGAATCCAGAACATCGTCACGCCGGGGTAATACCCAAAATACAACATCATTCCAATCAGGATGACGAAGGCTATGGCGAAATCCACCAAGGGTGAGAGGATGCCAGCCAGGGGCAATAGCATCCTGGGGAAATATACCTTCTGCACAAGGTTGACGTCCTGCACCAGGCTGTCGCTGGAGCGGGTTAACCCCGCGGCAAACAGCGTCCAGGGAAGCACACCTGCGTAGCTAAACAAAGGATAGGGGATATTCTCGGAGGGGACTTTGGCAAGTGTACCGAAGAACAGGCTGAATATTATCATCATGAAAAGGGGCTGTATGACAGCCCAGGCGATGCCAAAGACAGTCTGCGTATAGCGTACTTTGATGTCGCGCCAGGTGAAGAAGTAAAGCAGCTCCCGATATGCCCACAGTTCGCGCAGATTGATGGGTATCCATCCCCTCGGGGGGCGGATCACGGTGACAGGAGCTGCGGGAATCGCCATTTGATCGGCCTTATCTTCGCTGACACTCATAATAACGAAGCTCACAGAAAAAGAGTCGCTACAGCAATTTCGCTTCGAAGTCAGGAATGGAACAAAACATTGCAGTTAGTGCTTCGAACAACTCGTAATATCTCTTATTGTACATAATAGAATTATAGATTGAATTCTACACTATTTGGTCTGGTTTGCAAGTTCCGGCTGGCAGAGGGATAACGTTCGGAATAGTTGGCCCTAGCTGTGATCTTTCTGGGGTTTGTGTTGTATGAGCTTGAAGGCCATTGGCTTGAGTTTTAGCCTCGCCTCAACAAAGGGAAGGGTGGCTGTGCCTTTGAGCACTTTATCCTTCAGTTCTCCTAGAGACCAAAGGAATTCATCTGGCATCATGATGCGATAACCGCGGCCCTGGAGAGCAGCCCTGACCTCGGATTCTGGCTTGCCTATCTCTCGGGCGGCACGTGACAGCGACACAACACGCATGTCCTCTGGTATACCTTTGGGCCCTACCGCTACTGCCACAGTCTTGAAGGGTGCTGATTTCCTCCAATCATCGGCGGCATGCCTTGCTCCAATGGAAAGGGGGTGTTCCTTCTTCAATGTTGAACAACCTTGCTGTCGCCGGACTGAGCGTTATCCCACATCCTCTTGATCTCAGCCTTTATCGTCCCTATCGGGACCTTCAGAATCTCCATCAGGTAAATGAGATCCAAGGCTTCCTTAAATCGAGCCCACTCCTTGCTTTGTTCTGCGGAGTTGGTATCTGTTTCTCTAGTTGACCATCTGTCCAGCATATATCTTTTAAACCCCCAGGGCTCTTGGAACCTTGCTCTCACTTCCTCCTCAGGCAGCCCGAGCAGTTCGCAAATCGTTTTCACAGCTCCCTCGCGGTGCTTTGGACTGGAGTCTAGGACCTTCTTGACAATGGTGTATCTAGCCTCAAAGTTAGGACCCAGTTTTTTCCAATCCTGGAAATACCGACGGGCTGTTCTAACGGATATACCCACAATGGGAGCCACTTCAGCTGGCATTTTCCCATGATCAAAGAGATCAAAGGCTTGGCGACGGGCTGACCTACCCTGTTCATCATACTTAATAGGATACCTCCGGCGTCTCCTACGAAATTTGCCGATGAAACCGGACCACAAGTTTTTCCTCATACTCGACCTCCTTTGGTGTAGCAAAATGAACTACGGCCAGTTCCTCTGGCTTCGCCCTGCACTTCATTATGAAGGGGAGCATATCATAGTATGACATTTTTGCTTCAAAAATGGGCTTTTTTAGCCAGAATACGACGGGTAACTGCCACATAATGCGTCTCGGAACAGGCTATGCCTTGCCTTGCTTAGACCTCCTTGCACCTGTTTTTAAGTCTATATTGTCCGCTGGTGAATACCTGCGGTGGGCTGCCTCGACATCGCTCTGCGCGAGGTTGACATAAACTCTGACCATTTCGAGGGTACTGTGTCCCAGGATCTGCTGGAGGCTGAACACATCACCCCCATTTCGTATCCACATCACGGCTGCGGTGTGGCGCAGGGTATGGGGCGAACACCTTATACCTTTTATCCCAGCTTTCTCTCCGTAGCGCTTGATTATCGCCTGAACGCGTCTCGCCTTTAGGGGTTGTCCAGATTCTGTAAGGAAGAACTCTCTCGTCAGTGGCATCGCTGGCTCGGGACGGTGGAAATTAACATAGCGTAACAATGCCCTCTGTGCCCTGACTCCGAAGGGAACCACTCGTTCCCTGGCGCCCTTTCCCCATACCTTGAGTATTCGTCTTTCCAGGTTGATGTCATCTACTTTCAAGCGGGTCAGCTCCGATACCCTGAGGCCTGTGTCAACAAGCAGAATCATAATCGTGTAATCCCTCTGACCCTGAGCCGTTGATACTTCGACTGCCTCGATGAGGCTAGCTAGTTGATCAACTGAGAGGGAGGGGAGCAATGTTTTCGGGGCTTTGGGGAGATTTAACACGGAGAAGAACCTGTTGCACAAAGATTACACCCATCGGGATTAATGATGACGCCCCCCGGGTCGTGACAGCGACAGCATCATCATCGAGGTGGCTCATATCACCGCTACAACCTGAGGGGTGGTATCCCAGTCATCGGTTAGGGTGATGCAGGTGCTATGGCAACAGTC
>Ga0209777_10007970_pt1 | contig 11661 bp, 10 predicted proteins | sample FrelakmetHBP12HB_FD_187147 | JGI IMG/M metagenome (GOLD analysis project Ga0209777, IMG submission 187147) | Freshwater lake sediment microbial communities from the University of Notre Dame, USA, for methane emissions studies -HBP12 HB (SPAdes)... | ecosystem: Environmental > Aquatic >...
CCATCACAAAGACTTTAAACCTTGTTGGACGGCCCAACGGGCACCAAGGTTCAGGACTTTTTCCTGATCCTTGGCTGAAAGTTTAAAGTCTTTGTGATGGGAACCGACACCGGAAGGGATATTTCGAAACAGGGCTCCAACAATTTCTTTGATCCGGCCTTCTACCTCTTTGCGGCTCAACGCGGTTCGTAACAAGCGCACCCCGCAGTTGATGTCGTATCCAACGCCGCCCGGCGAGACGATCCCTTGATCGGGATCAAATGCAGCCACCCCTCCAATGGGGAACCCGTATCCCCAATGAATATCCGGCATGGCCATAGAAGGGCCGACGATCCCCGGAAGCCAGGCCACATTGGCCACTTGCTGGAGGCTTTGATCTTGCTTTAAATCGGAGAGCATAGCCTCGGAAACAAAGACCAGACCATCGGTTCGCATCTTTCCTTCCTGGAGAATCCGGAAGCGGCAGTCGTCTACTTTTTGGATTTTTATTTTTTCATTCATACCTGTTCCCTTCTATCCTCTTAATCCTGTCTGCTACTTTTTAGAGATCAAAAATGACCCTGGCCTGCCAAACCCCTTTTTCTTCCCAGATGCGAAGCTGATGATAAGTTACGGCCTTGACGACCCGTTTAAGGCGATGTTTTTTAGGGGCAAACAGTTCTCCCCAGCCCGAGGCTTGAAGGGCATTCGGGGTCAATGATTGAATCAAAAACTTGCCGAAGACAAGATGCCGGGCCTCAAACAGATATAAGAGCTCTCCCAGCCAGGCGATCAGCAGGGCTTCCCGGTCAGGGGCTTTCACGGCAATAGCTCTTTCCTGCTTCGAGTCGATCAGACGTGCTTCCACCATAATGTCAAAAAAAGACCAGGCGGCCTGAGCGAAAAGATCAGGGAGGTCTTTACCCCGGACGTCCATTCCCAGGTCGGCGGTATGGGTAATCAGACGATACGGTTTATACAAACGGGTCATGCCCTCATTATAAAGAAGTTCCCCACTCTTTTCAGTACTTTTTTTCCAGCCCACTTTTGCCTTGCTTTCTTTGGTTTTTGGAATTAAAACTCTATTCCAAGTTTCGTATGTCAAGAAAGGTACTCTCTTTATGATTCGACCTATTGTGCTTTTATGCTTTTTTTTCTCTGGATTCAGCGGCCTCCTCTATGAAGTCCTTTGGCTGCGGATGCTTATTTTAATCTTTGGTTCAACGACCTTGGCCGTCAGTACGGTCCTGACCTCTTTTATGGGAGGCCTGGCCTTGGGGAGTTACATCTTCGGACGAATTATGGACCGCCAAAAACGAACTCTGTTTTACTACGGCCTCTTAGAAGGGGTTATCGGGCTCTATGCCTTAATGATCCCTTGGCTGTTTTCGTTCTTGATTCCCGTCTATCGGATCCTCTGGGAACATTTTCACCCCAACTTTTATGGGTTTACCCTGATGCAGTTTTTATTGGTCTCCATTGTCCTGGTTATCCCGACGACCTGCATGGGTGCTACCCTGCCTATTTTAAGCAAGTGGGCCGTTCAACAAGAAACTACCCTGGGAGTTACCATCGGCCGCCTCTATGCCCTGAACACCTTCGGAGCTGTATTAGGGACAGCCTTGAGCGGTTTTTTTCTGCTGCCTCTCCTGGGCGTCCAAAAGACCTTAGGGATAGCTGTGGCTGTCAATCTCATGGTTGCCTTAAGCATCTTTCTTCTCATCCGGCGATTTCCTGCTTATCCGGTTTCTGTAGCGCCCCACCCTTATTCAGATAAGCAACCCAGCAGGCCCATACCTTCCTTCTCTGCTTCGCCTAAATGGGTCATCTGGTCGGTAGTGCTGGGTATTTCGTTGTCTGGATTTATTTCCATGATCTATGAAGTGGCCTGGAGCCGGACCCTTTCTCTATTAGTGGATTCCTCGGTTTATGGTTTTACGATCATGCTGACTACATTTCTGGTGGGGATCGCCTTGGGCTCTTATGTTTTTTCCCGTCAAGTGGACGTTCTCCGCTTTCAGGGGTTTGTCTGGGCTTGGCTGCAAATCGGCATCGGGGTTTTTGCCTTTGTCAGCCTGCTTTTTTTTCAAGAACTGCCTTATTGGTACCTCCTCCTTTACCGTTCCTTGGGGCAATCTATTAACCTGCTTTTGACCGGGAAATTTGTTTTGGCCTTTTGTATCATGCTGGCCCCGACCCTTTTTATGGGGGCCATCTTCCCTTTAACTATCAAGATCTATGCCGACAATATAAGCCGGGTGGGCCGAATAGTTGGAAACATCTATACCATTAATACCCTTGGCTGTATCTTGGGTTCCTTTGCCGGCGGTTTTTTTCTGATTCCTTTTTTAGGTATTCGGAATACCATCCTTCTGGGAATTGTTTTGAATCTCTTGCTGGGTTTGTACCTGTTACTCATCACCGCTTCGCCCCGTGCTTCCCTGAAATGGATAACCGGGCCTGCTGTTCTATTATTTACTGTGGTTATCCTTTGGTTTCCACCCACGTGGAAAGCCCCCCTGATGGTCAGCGGAGTGTATATTTATGCCCATAATTTTGAGAAGACCTCCCGCCAAGAATTGTTGAAAATGTATGAACCTCAAAACGAACCGCTTCTTTATTACAAAGAGGGGCACACCTGTACCATCAGCGTTCATAAATCCCGACGCACCGGGACTATTTATATGAAGTCGAACGGCAAAGTGGAGGCCTCCACCAAGGGAGACATGCCCACCCAGGTCCTGGTAGGGCAGATTCCCATGCTTTTGGCCCCTCATCTGGATGAGGTCTTGGTGGTAGGCATGGGCAGCGGAGTGACCGTGGGTTCGGTGACCCCATTTCCGGCGAAAAAAATTACCCTGGTTGAATTGGAAGAGGCGGTTATTGAGGGCTCGCACTTCTTTGATGAGGTCAACAATCGACCTCTCCAGGACCAGCGCTTGATTCTTCGCGTGGCCGATGCGCGGAATTACTTGTTGGTTACGCCCGACCAATATGATGTTATCATCTCCGAGCCTTCCAATCCATGGATGGCCGGAGTGGCCAATGTCTTTACCCAGGAATTTTTTCGTTTGGGATATAATAAATTAAAACCGGCCGGGGTTTTTTGCCAGTGGCTCCAACTCTACAAGATTTCCCCGGAAAGTTTTAAAACCGTATTGACCACCTTTCATTCGGTGTTCCCTTATGTTTATATTTTTCAACCGCAACAAAAAGATTTGGCGATGGTGGGTTTTAAGCAAAAACCCGAATTGTCCTTGGCCCAGATAGAAGAAAGGATGAAGTGGAAGCTCGTTGAACAGGATTTGAAACGAGTGGGAGTAACGGATTTGAAAAACCTGATTTCCCGATTTATAATGGGTCCAACCGAAGTAGCCGATTTGACCCGAGGGGGGGTCTTAAATACCGATGATAATGCCTTGATCGAATTTTCCACCCCAAAAACACTGTTTGCCGACACTGAGAATTTAAACGCCAAAATCCTGGAACCTTATAAACAGCCGGCTTCGAAGTATTTTTATTAGTGTTGAAGAAATGAGTAAAGACCCTGAAATCATCCTCGAAAACAAAAAGATCAGGACCTTACGCATTCTGGTGGATTCGGCCAGTCTCTTGATCAGTAGAGGAGATTTAAGCAGAGAGGAATCCTGGGAAATGGTTGAGAAGGTCAAGCAATGGGCGGTCATCCTTTTCCCCGGGAAAGAAGATACCTTTGATTTGATCTATCTTCCCCGTTTCCGTCGTATTATTGAAGAACGTTTTCCTCTCCACTAAGAGAAAGATGTTATTAAGGGTCTCATAATAGTCTTGACAGTAAGATGCAGGGTTGGCGATAAATGGGATCTGGGGGTCTTCTTTTCAGGGGTGTCCACCATTAAGCCAAAAGCTTCTTTGCCGGGCCAAAAGTTGAAAATTATTTTAGGTGAAGGCCATCATAAATGCCCATAATGAGCCGGTCGGCTTTGCCGACCTAAAAAGAAGGCTTCTATTCGGAAGCCGGGGGGTGAATGCCCTGCTTCCAATCAACTTAAACATTTGGGCCGGTAGTAGGGCAATGAGTTACCCTTTGGACAGCCCCTAAAAAGAAGACCCTCAGATCCCTGATAACAAAATTTTGTCGATATTATTATGAGACCCTTAATATTCGACCATTGAAGCTCTTTACCTAAGTTTAATGGAACTGCAGGGAGTTTCAAAAGGGATAGGAACAAAATCGAATAGTAATAGCCATTGGTCAGAAATAAGATTTGACGTCCTGAAAATATGAACCGACCATCCTTCCCGCCATTAAAATCTCTCAGCCAGAATTTCTTGAGAAATAAGGCCATAGCAAAAAACTTGGTTGACAGACTGCCTCTCATCGCAGCGGATACGGTTGTGGAGTTGGGGGCAGGCCGGGGGTCCTTGACTTTTTTTCTGTCCGAAAAAGTGTCCAGGGTCCTGGCTGTGGAAATAGATGCCGGTCACTGTGCAGAATTAAAAGAGAAGGTCTTGCAGTCGGGAAAGAAAAATATTGAGGTGGTCCACGAAGACTTACTGAAAACGGATTGGAATGAATGGCTCAGGACCATGAATGGTCCTTTCTTCATAGTCGGCAATCTTCCCTATCATATTTCCACACCCATTTTGTTCAAGGTTGTTGAAAACAGGGCCATTCTGAAGGGCGCTTATGTGATGCTGCAAAAAGAGGTCGCCGACCGTCTTTTGGCCCAGCCCGGGGGGAAAAGATATGGGGCTTTAACCGTCCTGATCGGCTATTATGCCCGGGTGCGACCCGTGATGCAGCTCGGACCGGGTTCATTTTTCCCTAAACCCAAAGTCTCTTCGATTTTTGTCGAAATCTTTTTTCATCAAGAGCCGATTCCAAAAATTGAAGATGAGAGCCTGTTTAAATGGGTCGTCCGATCGGCCTTTGGCCGGCGCAGGAAGCAGATCAAGAATGCCCTGACGGCCGATCCCCGATTTCCAAGCGAACTGATTCTCAAGGCCCTCGAACTTAATCAAAATGATCCTCAATGCCGGGGGGAAACCTTGACCATCGCCCAGTTTGTGACCCTGGCCAATACATTGGCCAAGTTAAGGCCAGATGTGACCTAAGTCCATATTCTATTTTTGTCCAGGACGGAGAACCTTAAGGGCGTCTTAGCCTTTAAATTTTAATCCTTTAGGCTTGACAAAGCCAGCGGCGGTAATTAAATTTAAGGTAACTTTTTGGCTGAAAAATTCAAGAATTAAGAGAGTTATATGAGTATAGTCGTGAACCAACGAGGGCGTTCCATTTTAAATGCAATAATAAGGGATTATATTGAGACGGCCGAGCCGGTGGGGTCTCGGGCCTTATCCAAAAAAAGTGATATTCGGCTTAGCCCGGCCACCATTCGCAATATTATGTCCGATCTTGAAGATATCGGGCTGATTGCCCAGCCGCATATCTCAGCCGGGAGGGTGCCGACCGAAACCGGACTGCGTTTTTATGTCAACTCCATTTTGGAGTTGCGTCCCTTGGCCGAATCTGAAAAAAGAAGGATTAAGAACTACTTAAGGGAAAGCAATCAGGAAGTGGAAGAATTATTAAAAACTACTTCCAAGATGCTGGCGGTAGTTACTGAACAGGCGGCCATCGTCTCCAGGCCCAAGACCTCGGCCACGGTTTTTAAACACATAGAATTCATCAGGCTGCGGGACAATCTGGTTTTAATGGTTCTGGTTACCGAGGCCGGCCTGGTTCAAAATAAAATAATTGAAATCGAGGACAACCTCTCTCAGCCTGAATTGGACCGATTAACTTCTTATCTCAATGAATTGCTCAGTAACCTGAGTCTGGATCAGGTTAAACACAAGATCCTGGAGGAAATGAAAAAAGATAAGGCCAACTTTGATGCCCTATTGACCAAGGCCCTGGAGATTTCCAACCAGGCCTTTGAGGATGAATCCGAAGGAGAAGTGTATATCGAAGGTCAGATCAATCTGATGCAGTATCCGGAATTCAGTCAGATCGAAACCCTGCGTAATCTGTTCAAGGCCTTCGAAGAGAAAAGTATTTTAATCCGGTTGCTGGAAAAAAGCATCAACGTTAGCGGGATTCAGATCTTCATCGGGTCGGAAACCCAGATCAATGAGATGGAAGGGTGCAGCATCATAACCGCGTCTTATAATAAGGGAGAATACCCCATCGGAACGCTGGGGGTTATCGGACCGACCCGGATGAATTACGACCGGGTGATACCGATAGTCGATTATACGGCCAAGGTTGTCAGCAGGATTTTGGAAAAGAAGATCTGAACCGAAGGTTAAATTTTATATAAGCTGATTAAAGAGGAAATCATTTGACGCACATTAAAGTAAAAGAAGAATCAACAAAACAGAAAAAATCTGAATCGGCTGAAGTGCCGCACGAACCGGCTGAAAAAGAAAATAAATCGGATTTAGAGGCCAAGCTTGAGGAAAAAGACAGAGAGGCCAAAGAAAATTATGACCGGTATCTGCGGGTGTCGGCCGAGTTTGAAAATTATAAAAAAAGGGTAGAAAAGGAAAAGAGCGAAACATACAAATTCGCCAATGAAAATTTATTAAGAGATCTGATCCCGGTGCTGGACAATCTGGAACGGGCCCTGGAACACGGCCGCGAGGCGGATAATTCCAAGGCCCTTCTTGAAGGGATCGAGATGACTTATAAAGGGTTTTGGGCGGTCATGGAAAAACATGGCATAAGTCGGGTGGAGGCCATGGGGGAAGAATTTGACCCCAACCATCACGAGGCGGTTATGGTTCAGGAAGATGTCCAAAGTCCTCCTGGCGTAGTCATATCCCAGTTGCAAACCGGTTATCGATTGCATAACCGACTGGTCCGTCCGGCCATGGTGGTTGTTTCCAAAAAACCGGAAATAAACCCCGATGAAGATCCAGAGGCTTAGTTTTTAAAAAATAGAAGGCCAGTTTCAGGACCCAGGTTTTGATATAATCAAAGGAGGAGAAGATGAGTAAAATTATCGGAATTGATTTAGGGACCACCAATTCGTGTGTGGCCATAATGGAAGGTGGGGATCCGAAGGTAATTGCCAATGTGGAGGGAAGCCGTACCACCCCTTCGGTAGTTTCCGTCACGGACAATAATGAACGTCTGATCGGACAGGTGGCCAAGCGGCAGGCCATTACCAACCCGACCAACACGGTCTATGCCGTCAAGCGGCTGATCGGGAGAAAATATGATTCGCGAGAGGTCCAGGGGGATATCAGTATCCTTCCCTATAAGATCGTCAAGGCCACGAATGGGGATGCCCATATTGAAATCCGGGGCAAGGATTACAGCCCGGCCGAGGTCTCTTCCATGATCTTGACCAAGATGAAACAAACAGCGGAAGAATACCTGGGCGAAAAGGTAATCGATGCGGTGATTACCGTGCCGGCCTATTTTAATGACAGTCAACGCCAGGCCACCAAAGATGCCGGACGTATTGCCGGCTTGAATGTCCAACGGATCATCAACGAACCTACGGCGGCTGCTTTGGCTTACGGACTGGATAAAAAGAAAGAAGAGAAGATCGCCGTCTTCGATCTTGGCGGCGGGACTTTTGACATCTCCATCCTGGAGATCGGGGAAGGGGTCTTTGAAGTCAAGTCCACCAACGGGGATACGCACCTGGGCGGGGAAGATTTCGATCTGCGGGTCATTGATTATTTAGCCGCTGAGTTTCGCAAGGATCAGGGCATTGACTTAAGGAACGACAAGATGGCCCTTCAGCGGCTGAAAGAGGCGGCGGAAAAGGCCAAGATGGAACTGTCCACCTCTATGGAAACGGATATCAATCTCCCCTTTATTACCGCTGATGCCAGCGGTCCCAAACATTTGAATATCAAACTTTCCCGGGCCAAACTGGAGATGCTGGTCGAGGACCTGATTGAAAAAGTGGTTCCGCCCTGCCGGACGGCCTTGAAGGATGCCGGGCTTACGGCCGACCAGATCCAGGAAGCCATCCTGGTTGGGGGAATGACCCGGATGCCCAAGGTTCAGCAGAAGGTCAAGGAAATCTTCGGACGTGAACCGCACAAAGGGGTGAACCCGGATGAAGTGGTGGCCGTCGGGGCCGCTATCCAAGCCGGGGTTTTAAAAGGGGACGTGAAAGATATTCTGCTTTTGGACGTGACCCCTCTATCCCTGGGGATTGAGACCCTGGGCGGTGTTCATACCAAATTGATTGAGAAGAACACCACTATTCCGACCAGGAAGAGCCAGATCTTTTCTACGGCGGCGGACAATCAGCCCGCTGTTTCCATCCATGTCCTCCAGGGCGAGCGGGAAATGGCGGCCGACAACAAGACCCTCGGACGTTTTGAATTGACCGGTATTCCGTCGGCCCCCAGGGGAATGCCTCAGATCGAGGTTGCCTTTGATATCGATGCCAACGGGATCGTTCATGTGTCGGCCAAGGACCTGGGCACCGGCAAGGAGCAGTCCATCAAGATAACGGCCTCCAGCGGCTTAAGCGAAGAAGAAATCAAGCGGCTGGTCAGAGATGCCGAGATGCACGCCGGCGAGGATAAAAAGAAAAAGGAACTGGCCGAGGCCCGCAACCAGGCCGATACCATGATCTATTCGACGGAAAAAACCGTTAAGGATTTGGGCGATAAGGTGGAAAGTTCTCTGAAATCGGAAATCGACTCGACCATCGAACGATTAAAGAAGGCCATGGAAACCAGCGATGCCGAGGAAATTAAACGGCTGTCGGAAGAATTGACCCGCACTTCTCATAAGCTGGCGGAGAAGATGTATTCCCAAGCCAGTCAGCAAGGACCAGGTGCCAGCCCGGAAGCCGGGGCCGGTCCGTCCGCAGGAAAGAAGAGCGACGATGATGTGGTCGATGCCGACTTTGAAGAAGTGAAATAAATCCTTTTTCCTCTTTAAGTCCCCTGTCCCTCCTTTTGTTGGAAGGGCAGGGGATTTTTTTATCCTTTGCGGCTGTCCTGTCTCATTCCTACCTCCGTTCCCGTTTCATTGATTTTTTATTGTAAAAATAATCAATTGTATTATCATATAAAACATCTTCTGAAAATGGGTGGACATACACAGAGCCACCGAGTATCCTGCAACGATTCAAAAGTTCCCGAGGGCAATCATGAGACCGGTCCATGACGCGGGCCGAGAAAATTCCATTTTATGAAAGTTGTCTAAGGACCGGAGTACCTTTCTATAGTGGAACAAAACACAAATAGGAGGTATCACCATGCACGGCAAAACATTTTTTTCAAGTTTGCTTATATTTTTTCTTATTATCCCCTGGGGTTTTTCAGCAACAAAAGCCCAACCTACTCAAGAACCATCCCTTAAAGCTGATGAGCCGGAACTTCAATTCCAAAAGGCAGCAGTATTTGGAGCATGCTGCAAGGTGGTCTGGTCGCAAATTGGAAACAGGAACGGCAGAGGTCATAAACAACGGCCGTCTGGTTGGCAGTAAACTCATAAAAGGTACAGGCTATGGCCTAAAAGAGGTAGGCAAAGGCATCAAGGAATTAGGTAGTGAACTCTCAAAGCTCAGCAAAATGGCTGAGCCTAAAAATAAGTAGTTATTACTTCGGAAGATGAAGGCTTAGATAAGGTGTCAGGAGGTCAAAATGAAAGTTATCAAAATCAGCAGAGTAAAAAAAGAGCCGTACAGCAATCCCCTTTTTACCGGCCAAAATGTAACTAGGCAGGTCCTTTTGCCGGACAGTCAAGAGTTCAATTTCAATGTTGTCAATTTCGGCAAAGGGGTTCGCAACAAATTTCACGCCCATGACAGCGAACAAATCCTGATCGTCACTTCCGGGAAAGGGATTATTGCCACTGAAAATCAAAAAAAGGTGATCACCGCAGGGGATATCGTTATTATCCCTGCCAATGAGAAACACTGGCACGGTGCAACCAAAAACTCGAAGTTCTCTCACATTTACGTGTCCAGATTAGGGGGCCGATTGACTCAATTGGAGGAATAGGTGCTTTTAGCCCCATTGTCAGGGTGTTATTGAAACACTACTCAAGGTGGGATTGCTGTAACCATAAATAGGTCGAGATAACAAAGTCTGGATCTACGCGTAATCGGCGAAAATTAAGGCGAAAGGATCTTGATTTCCATGGAATTAAAACCAATGCCCATAGACTGGTGGAAAGAACACTGGCCGAAAGAAACTCCTCGGGAGATTGAATATCCCAATTATCCTCTCGATCAGATTCTCCGCAACAATGCTAAAGAATTTCCTGACAATCAAGCGATTTATTTTGAAGGATTCCGGATGACCCATAAGCAGCTTGACGAGGCGGTAGATCAATTTGCGACCAGCCTGTCCAAGTTGGGCGTGAAAAGGGGCGATGTCATTCTTCTTTATCTCCCCAATGTCCCCCAGTTTGTGATTAGTTTTTATGCAATCCTCCGTTTGGGAGGGGTGGCCAACCCCATCATCCCATTACACAAGTATGCGGAAATAGTGCACCAGAGTAATGACTCCAAGGGCAAGGTCTTGATTATGTTAGACTCCCTCTTCGAGGAGCATTTACACGGCAAGGATCTCTCGAAGATTCCCTCCCTCGAGCACATCATTTTAACCGGAGTAGGGGAATATCTCCCGGGCATTAAGCGGGTCTTGGGCACGGCGCTCGGTAAAGTCCCACGGATGAAGGTGTGGCCGCAGAAAGAGGGTAACCTTCCCGTGCTCAAATTCCAAGATATGCTTCAAAGGGGGAGTCCTGCCCATGTTCCCTTAGTGGAGATCAACCCGCAAGAGGACGTGGCGGTGCTCATTTACACCGGCGGGACGACGGGGTCCCCTAAAGGGGTCCAAACAACTCATGCCAACTTGCTCATTAATGCCATCCAAGGGCTTAAGTGGGTGAATACCCAGCGGCCTGAAATCGACAAGGTGAGAGGCAATGGCGGCATGGTGGTTATCCTCCCCTTAGCCCATGCCTTTGGCCTCAGTATTGCCATGAATGTTGGATTGTATCACGCGCTGAAATTGATTCTCTTCCCCCAACCTCCGACCCCGATTTCCAAAATACTGGCCGAGATCCGCAAGGAGAAAGCCACATTCTGCCCCGGCGTGACCACCCTCTGGAATCGGATCAATTTAGACCCCCAGTCTCCTAAATATAAAGGGAGACTTTCTTCATTCGTTGCTTGCCTCTCCGGGGCGAGTCCTTTACCTGCAGAAGTCAAACAGAAATTTGAGGAATTAACCGGTGCGTCCATTGTCGAGGGGTACGGAATGTCAGAGACATCCCCAATCCTCACGGTCAGCCCGTTTAACGACTTCCGGATCAATACGGTGGGCCTTCCCATCTCAGACACGTTTGTGCTTATCGTGGATCCTGACCAAGGCGAAGACGTCTACCCCCAGTGCCCGCATTGTGAACCGTATTGTACGACGAATTGCGGCCCGGACGAGGAATCCTATATCGGCGAGATCATCGCCTCCGGCCCTCAAGTTATGAAGGGATACTTAAACCGGCCAGAGGAGTCGGCCAAGGTGCTGTGCTTAAAAAATTTAGGCAATGGCGAACGGATATGGTACTATACTTCGGACATAGGTTGCGTCAGCAGTGAAGGATATCTCCGCATTAAGGACCGAAAACGGGACTTGATCAAGTACAAAGGGCACTCGGTATTTCCACGTGATGTGGAGGACATGCTCTACCAGTACGAGGCCATCAAG
>Ga0209777_10007971_pt1 | contig 11660 bp, 12 predicted proteins | sample FrelakmetHBP12HB_FD_187147 | JGI IMG/M metagenome (GOLD analysis project Ga0209777, IMG submission 187147) | Freshwater lake sediment microbial communities from the University of Notre Dame, USA, for methane emissions studies -HBP12 HB (SPAdes)... | ecosystem: Environmental > Aquatic >...
AAGCGACAGCTCTGGGTTTTTATGCGTGTGCTAATGTTGCCAGCTAAAAAATCAGAGCTGTCGGTTTTGCCGCGCTATTGCGGGGTAAAGCGACAATGTTTCCGCCACTATTAGTTTTTGCAAGGAAATCCGGTCAAAAATTTTATTGCGGGGTTTTTATTTATTGGATATAGGTGTGGATAAGTTGGGGTATATATATATTTATATTATAGCATATGCCATTAATTGGTCAACTAAAGGAGCTTATATCATTGAAGAAGATAGCCATTTTGAAAATGACCTTAAAAAGGTCAGCGTTGAAACACTTGAAGCGCATTTTTAAAAACTATTATTGAGACTACTGGCAGTATTTATAAATTGAATTGTTCTATTGAAAAAATGACATTTGGGCCTGGTTGGTCAGAGACTGAGATTATTTTAAAAATATCATAGCAAACATAAGGGAGTAACTTTCATGAATAAACATTATTATAAAAATCTGAACGGTATGGATTTTGATATAGAATTTCTAACCGCCGAAGTTCCTCCAGATGCCGACCATTTTGGCTATATTATTAAAGTCATCGCTCATGATAATCCGGAAATGGTTCACGGATATAAAGCCGCGATTAATAAATCACTTTGCAACACCGAGAGCGCTGCAAGGATGTGGTTGACAACAATTGCGCTAAATAGCTTGAAAGACATTCTTGAGACTTACAATAATGGAAAGACTAGCAAGAATGTAATTGATCCAAAGGGGTTATGGTATATTATGGGAACATAAATAAATATTTTTCTGGCTAAAATCTGGCTAAAGAAAACTGTTAAAAGTAGTCTTTTATTGTCTTTTATACTCCTAAATATTCCTATTAGATTTACTAATGATTATAAGGTTTTGAAGTAATTATAAGGTCTTATTAAAAAAGGTCCAAAAGTTCTCTGACTCCGTTTATTAAGGTTCGAATCCTTATTCCCCAGCCAATTTTAACAAAAATCCAACTTTTTACAGACTATTTTCCTCCTGCAATTTTAGTCCATGAATCCCGTAGCGGCACAATCCGATTGAAAACGGTCTTCCCGGCAGCAATATCCATATCGACACAAAAATACCCAAGCCTTTCAAACTGATATTGGTTCCCTGTCTCGGCGTTCTTCAGGTTTGTCTCAATATAGCAGTTCGTCAGAGTCTCCAGAGAATTCGGGTTCAGATGATTAACAAAATCATCCCCTGCGCTTCCGGGATCTTCGATGCTGAACAGCCGGTCATACAGCCGCACCTCTGCGGGTAAATAATGATCGGCCGAGACCCAGTGAATTACGCCCGGCACCTTTCGTCCGTCTGCTGGCGGCGAGTTGCGGGTTTGGGGATCATATGTGCAGTGTAGTTCAACCACCTCTCCGGTGCGCTCGTCCTTCACCATATTTTCAAATTTTATGACATAAGCGTTTCTGAGGCGAACTTCGCGTCCCGGGCCGAGGCGATGATATTTTTTGGGCGGATTTTCCATAAAATCGTCGCGCTCGATATACAGCACTTTGGAAAAGGGAATTTCTCTGATTCCCATGTCGGGATTTTGCGGATGGTTGGCGCACTCGAACTGTTCCACTTGATTTTCCGGATAATTGTCGATTACAACGCGCAGGGGACGCAAAACGCACATCGCTCTGGGCGCGTGTTCATTAAGATCCTCGCGCACGCAATGCTCAAGCAGGGCTACATCAATCAGATTGTCGTTTTTAGCCACACCGATTTGGGCGCAGAATTTTCGTATAGCCTCAGGCGTGTAGCCCCGGCGCCGCATTCCCGTCACGGTAGGCATACGCGGATCATCCCAACCTTTAACATATTCTTTTTTCACCAATTCAATGAGCCGCCGCTTGCTGAGAACCGTATAACTCAAATTGAGCCGGGCGAATTCGATTTGCCGCGGGCGCAAGCCGGTGATCAGCCGCTCCACGATCCAATCGTACAGGGGACGGTTGTTTTCGAACTCAAGGGTGCAGATGGAATAGGTGATGCTTTCCAGAGCATCGGAGAGGCAGTGGGCAAAATCGTACATGGGATAAATGACCCACTTTGTTGCCGTCCTATAATGCGGTTCCCGTTTGATGCGGTAGATGACGGGATCGCGCATGACAATGTTGGGAGATGCCATATCAATTTTTGCGCGCAGAGTATGGGCACCATCCGCAAACTCGCCTGACCGCATCCGCTGAAACATGTCCAGATTCTCTTCCACGGAACGTTTGCGATATGGACTTTCCTTGCCCGGTTTAGTGAACGTTCCGCGTTGCTCCCTTACTTCATCGGGATTCAAACTGCAAACATAGGCGTTGCCAGATTTGATAAGTTCAACGGCAAACTGATAAATCTTCTCGAAATAGTCGGAGGCATAAAACAGACGGTCACCCCAGTCAAATCCCAGCCAGCGGATATCGCGAATGATCGATTCCACAAATTCCATGGATTCGCCCAGTGGGTCGGTATCATCCAGCCGAAGATTGCATGTCCCATTGTATTGTGCGGCAATGCCGAAGTTGAGGCAAACAGATTTGGCATGTCCAATATGGATATAGCCGTTTGGCTCGGGCGGGAAACGGGTAGCGACGCGCCCGTCGTTTTTATTTGTCTGTAGATCGTCATCAATGATATCGCGGATAAAATCGGTTGGGTTTGAGGTTGTGGCTTGCGTCATACGTTTGAAACTCCTTCAACTCTATAAAATTCGCGTTTTAATCTATAATATTCATGGAAATATATCAAGGGCATAACTTATGAATATGGAATCATCCGCCGAGGTACACTTCTTTGACGCAGGGATTCCCCGTCAGTTCCTTGCCTGTAAAGGAAAGCAGGCCTCCTTCTTTATCCTCTGCCATTGCCTGGCTTGAAGACTGTTCCCGGAATATACCTATCAATTATAATTCTTGACAAACCGCCTTCTATCAGAAAAAAGCAATCCCTATGATTATGGTATAATAACAACCAAAGGATTCAGAGATAACCCATGATATACCTCGCACCAATCCAGGGGATAACCGACAGGATTTATCGCAACCTGTTCCCTGTTTATTTTAAGGGCGTTGATATGGCCATTGCGCCTTTTATCTCCACAACGAAGAAAATGAAAGCGGAGAATAACCTTCTGCGCGAATTTTATCCTGATAAAAATACGGGTATTCCCACGATACCGCAGATAATGAGTTCTAAACCGGATGACTTCACAGCACTCGCCAATGCGTTATACGACATTGGATATGGCACGGTAAACTGGAACCTCGGCTGTCCGTTCCGTATGATTGTGAAAAAGGGCAGGGGGGCGGGCATGCTTTGTTATCCGGACAAAATCGAATCTTTTCTTGAAAAAAGCATGCCTGCTGTAAAACCGAAATTATCGATAAAGCTCAGAATAGGGTTGAAATATCATGGCGAGGTGTTGCAGCTTATTCCGATTTTCAATCAATATCCGCTTGAGGAACTGATCATCCATCCAAGAACCGGTATCCAAATGTATGAAGGTGAAGTTGACCTCGATATGTTCGAGCAGTGTCTTGGCTTATCGAAACACAGGATTGTCTATAACGGGGACATAGATTCTTTGGAGAAACTGGAGATGCTTGCGAAACGGTTCGGATCAGTCAAAAGGTGGATGATCGGCAGGGGCCTGCTTGCAAACCCATTCCTTGCGGAAAAAATTAAATTCAATACGGAAAAGCCTTATCATGAAAAAATTAAAATCATGAAAGCTTTCCATGATCAATTATTTGCCGAATATTCGGAAATATTGTCCGGCCCCTCGCATATCACCAACAAAATGAAAGAAATCTGGACTTATATGGCATGCTTTTTTGAAAACGGGAAGAAAATACAAAAAAGAATATGGAAAACACATCACCGGGATAATTATGTTGATGTTGTGAATAAAATTTTTAGTGAGACTCGCTGAAAAAGAACGAAGTGAAGTTTGAAGCGTTAGTCGAACGATCCCCGAAGCGATTGTGACTCTCGCTGAGAACAAATGGAGTGAAGTTCGAAGCGCAAGAGAAACAATCCCGCCAACATAGTTGGCAGGGAAGCGGAGCGGGATCATGGACTCGAATTTCAGAAACGCAGCGAATAACCTGAAGGTCATCTACGACTGAAACTTGTTAGTTGAATACAGTGCCGATGCATGACACGTTGCTTGCAACATGGTATGCGGGCAAATAAAAAAATTATCAACTACCTTGAGTATCAAAGTTCTCCTGTTGTTAAAACCAGAGGCTTCAGTTATCCCGCCGCAGGCGGTGGTGATGAGCTAAATTGATTTTTCGGAAATACGGTATGATAGTAAACCAGATGAAAATTAAAGTAAAAACTTCCTATGATAAAGATTTTCCAAAAAATAAAGTGCTGTCCCTGATTACTATTCCGATTCATATTTCTCATTCTTTATGTATTCCTTAACTTTCATAAAAGAATATGATAAAATTTCGCCATCTTTTGTACGAATCTTTAGCACATCATCATAGACACTTATTATTTGCCCCTTAATAACTTTCCCATTCTTCAAAACAATTCCTTTTATTCCTTCATAATAGTGCTGGGTATTGATGGAAGGCGCAGTTTTGTTTTTTGGTTTCTGGGATGGCTCGTTCTTTTGCACCCCGATCTCCATTTTCTTTGTTACCATTTCCCCGTTTTTCCCTGCCGTTTTCTAAATCTGGAAAAAATCAATTTCACCGGCTTTTTTTAGTTTAGTCAAGGCTTTGCGCGCAAGCGGGCGGGTTTTGTATTTGCCAATGTATGATCTGTATAATTCTCCCTTTCCTGGAACGTCTTCTTTCTGATAAAAGGCAACAAGCCCTTTGGCCTTCATTTTGTTAACGAATATAACCGCGTTATCTTCACTTTTAAAGGATGCAACATGACCGGAATAGTCAGCAAAAAGGGGACTGGCGGCAAGCAGGAAGAATAATATTCCGACCGGAAGCAATACCATCCAATTTGATTTCTTAAAGATACTGTTCATTATTCCTTTAGTTCCTCCCGTCCAGAAGTCAATTGTTTCTACTTTACCAGCCCAAATTATTTCGAATGACTGAATTGAAAACTAAACATCAAATAGTTTTCAAAAATCTTCATATGAAAATTGTGTTTAAATGAGGTTAATCACGGGTATGAACCCCATTAAACTCTCCGCTTCATAGTCCCACTTAGCTTCGCAAGAGGGATAGCCCCGCGTCCCTGCCGACTACGTTGGCGGGATTGTTCCTCTTACGCTTCGAGCTTCACTCCATTCGCTCTCAGCGAGAGTCACTATCGTTTCGCTCCTGGGATATCCCTTTGTGCTTTGCACACGGGATAGTTCGTCCAACAAATTTCAGTGCGCTGTGCTTCTGAAAATTGGGACTCACTAATTTAACTAACGCTTCAATCTTCACTTCGTTCGTTTTACCACGGCGCTACGCGCTTGGTATAATTCGTCCAGCAAGCTTCAGTGCACTTTGTTTCTGAAACTTGGTTCTCATTATCAGCGAGTCTCATTAAATTGGAGTTTCAACAATAATTTCTTCATTTGCTGAAATATCCGCCATGGAATGACCGTAATGCACAAATCGAAAATTCCCGGATTCATTTTGATAAGTACTTACTTTTTGTGGGGGGGAGTATAGGAAACGCTGTCTTGTATGTCAAGAAAATCTTGGCCAAGTCAGATTCCGGTGACACCATACTAATTATTGAACGTCGCTCTGTTTCGCTTATTATACCCTTTCTAAATCAAAGATGATATTGAGGCGGCTAGGCGGAGGCGACGAGGCGTATTTTACACGCGTGACCTTCAGGTTATACATTGAGGAAGTCGACAACGACGCCAACAAAAATAGCGCTTTGATATAGAATTGGTATTATGATTTTATCCGGTAATTTTTAACAAAGAGTAAACCGGAAAATCCGGCACAAAGTAGTCCGCCCACAGACCATGCGCCGATACCGATGGCGGTGGGAACGAGATAGAGAGTGGCGGCGCCGCAGGCCGGACCGATAAACAGTCCAGCCCCGATCATCGCTTCATGAAGGCCGGCGTTTGAACCCTGATTCTCCGTCACGTTCATGGAATAGTAGAGGGATGAGTAATAGATGAGCCCTATCGACAGGCCGAAGCCGACTTGTGCGGCCATGAGCAATCCAATTGATTGCGCCATGAGAAATCCAAAAAAGCAGACGATCAGCAGCAGAAAAGATCCCGCCAGCCACCGAAAACGGTAATGCCAACCAGTCCATCGCCAAAAGGCCGCAAAAGCAGCCAGCCTGGCAAACATCCAGAGGGAACAGACAATGCCCGCCATGCCTGTTGAAAGGTCAAGTTTTTCCGCAATGGAGGGAATCAACGGGATGACCGTGTTGATCGCCACATAGGAAAAAGGGTTGGCGATCCACGCCATCCGCAAGAACCGTTTGGTGTCAGCCTCGCAGACCGCCGGGGTTAGGGGCTCTTCATGACATTGACGATCATTTTCTTTTTTCAACCATCTTGCGGCGAATGGCACTATGGCCAGTTCGACGACCATAAGCCCAAGGGGAAGCCAGAACAAGCTTGCCGTTCCCAATTTCTCAATCAGGATGCCCGCCGTAAAATATCCTACCGCACAGCCGGCAGCCCATGTGACATTATAGATGCCGACCATCTTCGGCAGCTCCGCGCCTGCCCGCTCACTGACCAGCGTTTCAAGGGCCGGCCAGATAAAACAAACTCCCGTTGTCCACAAACAAAACACCATGACCTGCGCTGTTGCCGTAGTGAATATCATGCCCAGAGTCAGAGACAAAATGACGCCGCAGCAGCCCATGTAAATCAGCCTGATGCACCCATAGCGCTGGGCCAATTTGCCGCCTTGCCAGGCTGCGATAATATAGACAAAACCACTGAGGGCCGCCGTCAGCAGATTTTCCACCTCACCGAAGCCGAATGTGCGCCGCAGGTAAAAAAAGAGAAAATTGGAATAGTAAACGGCGGCGTAACAATTGATTAATTCGATGAGATAAAATAAGACCTTTGCTGGACTGATCATCATAAACTTTCAAAAGATAAAATTAGGACAGCAGGTTTTGAGCACGCATTACCTCTGACCGTGCGAGGACACCATTAATAGAACCATCACCATTATTTCCTTCACCCTATTCATACCCCCTGTCGATATGACTTCATCTCAGTCGGGCGCCATCCTTTGCCAGAATTTCATGGAGCTTGCCGATTGAGATCTTGTCCAGCGATCGTCCCGACGTCAGAGCAAGAGTGCAAGCCTTTCCCGCCGCCTGTCCTTCTGCAAGGCAGGGGCCCATAACACGCGCAGAAGCAAACGCTCCATGATCCATGGAAATGGCCCTGCCGGTGACGAGAAGGTTATTGATTTCCCGGCTGAGGAGCGACCGGTAAGGGATGCCGTAGTAACGCCCTTCAGAGAGAAATACCATGCGAGGTTCCGTTCCGCCTTCCCAAAGTTCCAGGGGCCAACTGCATAAGCATACGACATCGTCGAAGATATGGCCAGCGAGGACGTCCGCCTGCGTGAGCACATACCGGCCCACGATGCGTCTTGTCTCACGTATGCCGACCTGGACGGCCGTGTCGGATAAAAAAGCACCCGCAAAGCCGGGGATCTCTTTATTGAGGAACTCCATGGCGATCTCTGCATCCTTCCTGCCCTTCAATTCAGCATAGGTTATATCGGCAATCACGCTTCCGTCGAGGGCGTGGCCGTTTCTGGCAAGAGAGGACAGTTTGATGATGGCCTCGCCGGGACGAAACGTCGGTATCACTAATCCCTGGCTGACCGTCAGCGGATATTTTCCCTCCCTGACGGCCTCTTTGATGCGGTCATTAAGCACCGGCATTCCCTTTTCTTGATAAAGTGCAAAATTCATCCCTTGGGCGAAAAACATCATTGTGGGATTCATTACAGCGCCAACATCATCACCTTTGGTCGTCTGCACGCCCGCAGCCGCAGCCAAAGCGGCATCGCCTGTTGCATCGACGAAGATGCGCCCCGTGACGGCCTTAAGACCTTCGGGGCCGGCAATCAACAGCGCCCGGATGGCGCCGTCGGATACAACGGCATCGGCGACTGTGCTGTGAAGCAGCAGGTTTATGTTCTTTTCGCTCTCGATCCAGTCGTCGCATAGACGCTTCATATGCCAGGGGTTGTACAGGAGGGCCGTAAATCCTTCGCGGATGATGGGGCCGAAGGCTCCTCCACGGGCGGTCAGGGCATTGGTCAGCTCTGCGGCAAAGCCCCCGATGATCGGTTCTATCCGTTCGGGATGATGGAGGTATAAACCGCAAAGCGTGCCCACAGCGCCGGCAGTGGCGAGCCCGCCGAGAAAACCGTAGCGTTCGATGAGGATCACTTGCAGTCCCGCTCTTGCTGCCGTGACTGCCGCAGCAAATCCCGAAGGTCCGCCGCCCGCGACTACAACGTCAGCGTCCGCCAGAACAGGTATATCCCTGCCGGGAACGGATACAGCCTTTTTCATAAACCATCCTCCACAGACGTAGGAAAAGTTTAAAGCGGTTTTTTTCTTAGTTTGCGGAAATCGGGTTTTCGTTTTTCCATGAATGCCATCATGGCCTCCATGCTTGCCGGCACGCCTGCCAGTCTGTCCATGGCTTCCCTCTCAATCTTTAAGGCAGCTTCAATACCCGCTTTATGCGCCATTTTGAGGCACCTTTTAGTTTCCAGCAAGGAACTCAAAGGCAACTGTGCTATTTCGGCGGCTTTCGCTATCGCGTTTTGCAAAAGCTCATCATCCTTGAACTTACGGGAGGCTATGCCCGTTTCCAATGCTTTATCGGCGTCAATCCATTCAGTGGTAAAAAGGAGTTCGGCCGCGCGCTGCGGTCCAATGAGAGACTGTAACATATAACTGCTTGCGAACTCAGGCGCCATTCCAAGGCTATTGAAGGGCAGACGCATGCGCAAACTTTCACCGACATAGAGCACATCGCTATGAAATAGAATGGTCGCGCCTCCCCCGACGGCGACCCCCTTGGCCGCGGCGACAAGCGGTTTATCAAAGTCAATGACCGCACGTTCCGTAATTCTATAACTATGCGCCGCACCGGAAACACCGTAATCCTTCAAGTCCTGACCCGCCGAAAAATCATTGCCCGCACCCGTGATGACAACCACCGTAACTTCATCATTTTCACGGGCTGCATCCAGCTCTGCGGCAAAAGCCGTCCACTGTTCCAAGTTAAACGAGTTCTTTGTGTTGGGGCGGTTTAATGTCAATAACAGAATACCGTCATTTAACTCCTTCAAAACCGTATTGCTCATTTTTATACCTCTCTTTTGTTTTAATATAATGAGACCCAAGCTTCAGAAACAAAGTGCATAACCTAAAGGTCATCTGCGACTGAAGCTTGCAGGTCGAATTATCCCACTTGCGAAGCTAAGTGGGACTGTTACAATTAATAATACCCCAAAGCTTGCTTTGGGCTTCATGCTCGTAGTTTTCCAGGAGTTCTAGGATAAAGGGACGCTGCTAACTTTCTCCTTAAAGCTTAAGCTCTTTTTGGTGGACGCAGGGGATATAACACATAACTCATTATTTTGGTCAAAATAATTAAGAGTTATGTCCCTAATTATCAATCCCGCGGTTTGGAATCCTCCGGTTTTAGCCGGGGGAGGAATGCGGTGCAATCCGCGGGAGGTCGCGTTATTGTGGGGAGCCTTCGGCTCCTGTCGGAGGGGGCTCCACTAAATAGAAACGTCTCCTTATTTTTACTTTGATTAGGAGCCACTCAGCTTCCAGTGAAGTTCGGCGGCCTCTTCTCGAAGAAGGATATGACGCCTTCCTTCACGTCGCTGGTGCTGACGGCGATACCCTGCATGGCCGCTTCCCTTTCCAATGCGCTCTCCAAGTCGCTCTCGAAGGAGCGGTTGAGCATATTCTTCATCATCCCGATGGCTCGGGTGGGTCCGTGTGCCAGTCGCTGTGCCAATTCCATAGCGGCAGGCATCAGCTCATCTTCCGGCACAACCTTATTTACGAAGCCAAGTTCCAATGCCCGTCGCGCGTCGACTTCATCCGCCGAGAACATGAGCTCCTTGGCGCGTGCCAAACCTATGAGGCGGGGCAGGAAAAAAGTTCCTCCCATGTCCGCAATCAACCCACGGCGCACGAAGACCTGGATGAAGCGCGCCGCCTCGGAGGCGATGAGGATGTCGCAAGAGAGCGCCAAGTTGCACCCCGCTCCCGCCGCCACCCCATTGATGGCGCCGATCACCGGTTTCTCCAGATTCATGATGCCCCCGACAACCCGGCTGTACCATTGGGTGGTGAGCCGCATGCCCACCGGCAGGACGATATCGGGGCGGTTGTCCGGGCTGTTGAGGTCTGCCCCGGTACAGAAGCCTTTTCCCGCTCCGGTGATGATTACCGCTCGGACATCGTCTTCTATGGTCAGGCGCTGAAAGTGGTCTCCCAGTTCCTTGATCAAGGCGAAGCTGAAAGAGTTCTTGCTCTCCGGACGGTTGAGGGTGACCACCTCCACTGCTCCCTCGCGCCGGTATAATACCTGGTCCATAGGCTCCCTCCTTATTTACCGAACTTTACCTGCTGTTTTCTCGCTTTGTTTGACAAGAAATCCTTTTTTGTTTTGTAAGAATAAAAGTAATTTTCTTGTATGTCAATGAAATCCTCGGTAATTCATAAAAAATCATTCCTCTCTTGATGGCCACGATGCTCCCGCGTGACCCCATGGTGACCTTCAGGTTATTCAGGGTAAAGAGGGGTTAGGCGAGATTGCGCAAAGGCGCATATTCCCCTCTTTTTTAAAGAGGGATTCGGGGAGATTTTACGGAATTGTTCTGATATTAATTTAATGGTAAAATATTTCAAAAGGGAAGGTGTTTACAAAATTCCTTAATGTTCGCTGAGAGACGGAGAATCTGCTCACCGGCTATCGGCTGGAGAAATAAATTTGTTACTTTCTTTAATTTTAAGAAAGGAGGAACGACGGGAATGGAAGGTTGGACAGAAGAAGAAATAAGGGATAAGAACCTGATGGCACCCTGCGGCCTTTATTGCGGCGCCTGCGGGATCTACATTGCAACAAGGGACAAGAACGAAAAATTTAGGGAGGTCATGGGCAACCTCTATGGGACAAAGGCCCAAGACACACAATGTTATGGCTGCATGCAGGCCGATCCGCCGAAGAAACTTTACGGCTATTGCGCCATGTGCACGATCAGAAATTGTGTTCGTCAAAAAGGTTATTACTCCTGTCATCAGTGCAACCAATGGCCCTGCGATATGATAGAAAAATTCGGTCTGGCTACGGGATTGCGAGTGATGAAAAGGACGATTCCACTATGGCGTGCCAAGGTAGCCGAACTCGGAGATGAAAAAGGCAGTGTGGAATGGGCCCGGGCTGAGTTGGAGCGCTATCACTGCCCTACCTGCGGGAAGCCGCTGTTCAGAGGAGCGAAACGATGCCGGGCATGCAAAGCAGAGGTCGCCTCAGTACTTGACGGAACGCTTTAAACTGCTTGTCATTCCCGCGAAGAGACTGTGTCGTAATTGTTTTTGCACACATAGCTATAAGCTCTTTGACAAAAGAATATTAGAAATTAGTTAAAAAATAAAAAAGTGAATCTCCGTTGGTTCGTATTTTGTCTGCTTTGTAGCCTTA
>Ga0209777_10007972_pt1 | contig 11658 bp, 7 predicted proteins | sample FrelakmetHBP12HB_FD_187147 | JGI IMG/M metagenome (GOLD analysis project Ga0209777, IMG submission 187147) | Freshwater lake sediment microbial communities from the University of Notre Dame, USA, for methane emissions studies -HBP12 HB (SPAdes)... | ecosystem: Environmental > Aquatic >...
AAATAAATTTCAACTGCCCCGCGAAGCAAGCTGGCTTAATAGATCATATCTGGAGCCTGCATGAATTATTGACATTTCCATATCAGATAATTAAAACCTATTAAAGATTCACGACCCGCATCTGTGTATCGAGATATTCTACTGCCACTTTTCTTAGCCCGCTAAGAATTGCGGCTTTTTCCTTTTCCGATTGATTGCTTTCATCAAAAACCACCTTATGACGGATGAACATCAGACCAATGAGGAGTCCAAAAGTGGCGATTACCATAGAATTGTTGATGGGACGTAAGAATTCCTGGCCCCAGACGAAGAGCAAAAAGACGGAACTGATCCCAAGGAAGGGCAAGTTGTGAGTCCAATCCGCCCTCCTGTTTTGAACATAGTCCGAAGCTCTAGATCTATCCAATGGTGGAATGTTTATTTGCAGAATTCCTGCCAGCCCAAGAAGGAGGTAGCTCACCACCCAGCCGCTATCGAGGAGGCTGCCGGAGACGAATGTTCCTTGCTGTGTCTGAATGCTGAAGATCACATCCGTTAATATTAATATCGCATTGCTCAGAGCCAGAATGATGATAGGACCCTGTCCACGAGAGTCGAGCTTTCTGAAGAGCAGCTCTATGAGAGCAATGAAAAGGAGCAAATCCATGACGGGGTAAGCCAGCGAAACCGCCGATTCCAGATTAAATACTTCTATAGAAATAACAATTGGGGCAATCAGCAAGACCCAAAATACCAAAGTGATAGATACAATAACGATTCCAGCATCCAGCAGGATCTTGATTTTCTCCCGAGGAGAGAAGGGTACCTCCGGCAGAAGAAATATGCCAAAAACGAAGAGAGGATAGAACATGAGGTAGCCGATGTCCGCAATCGAAGGAAACGGATTCTGATGGAGGACTAACTCGATCACCGACCAGGATAAATCCCCAAGGGTATTGAACAACATGGCGGCAGCAATCATTATCCAGGCTTTTCTGGCACTGCCCACCAATCGATGCGCTGTGTAAAACAAGACGGCGGCTGCCAGCCCGCTGGTTATGGTTACAAATACATCCTCAATGGGAAGGAGGTTCTCATTTCTCTCGCTGAGAATCACCAGTGTCAGGTGAAGCAGCACGATTATGGTGGCCAGAATAACGGCGGTGCGAAAAGACAAAAACTTGTCATCTTCTGCCGAATCTAACATCTTGATCTTAGTCCCTCCCAATCATTCGAGATAGAAGAACTTAACGAAAAAGCTTTTGGTAGTTTGCTAATCCCAGGTCCAGCAGCGCCGGCGCAGGACGCGGGCACCTGATGCTTACAGTCTTCCTGGGATCTCAAGCAACATTTGCCAACTTACAGGCTAACCGATAACCACAATCCGGTCCATCTGCCCGGGCAAGACTGGCGAGAAAGCCTGGAAGTATTCTATAAAGGCATCCACATCGCCAATCCCGCAGACCTTATTCTTTCCAGCACTAAAGACTGTGAAGTTGTCTCCCCCCTCCGCCAGGAAGCCGTTGGCAGCAACGCGATAACTGCCCTTCGGATCTATGGTTTTTCCATTGATCTTGATGGAGTTGATATCGACCTTCTGGCCGGGAGGAGCACTTTGGTTCCAGGTGTAGTTGAAGCCACGCGAGACCTGGAGGATGCTATTTGTCCCTGGGCTTGGATTGTCGAACTGCTCCTCCAGCAGCTCATCGATCTGGCTGCCGGTCAGATTCACGGCAAATATGCTATTGCTAAAGGGCTGCACGCTGAAAGCCTCGCCGTAAGTCACATTGCCAGGTCCCTCGCTCTGGCTCGCTTTGTAAATTAGATCGGTGCGTATTCCCCCCGGATTCATGAAAGCGACCAGTGCGCCCTCCTGGCTGGCAGAGTAGAGCTGTGTGTCGGCAATGACATCGCCCAAAGCCGATTCACCGGAGTTGCTCGGCGTTTTGGAAATATCAGCGGTTATCGATCCAATTACCTTTTGGGTCAAGGGCTTTGCCAATGTGGAGTACTTTTCTACTATTTCTGAAACATCTGCATCTTTGGGTACATCGCGGGTGACGGCTACATTCTTGGCTCTGGCCAAAAGAACATCTCCCGTCTCTTTGCTGATGACGAGATCTATATCGGTGAGGAACTTGCCTTGATAGTCGGCCTGGGTCACAATGCGCCCGTCAATGGTGGATACATAGTACTGATGAGTGTGTCCAGTGACGAATACATCCACCTCTTTATCGCAGCGTTTGACAACATCAATAATAGATCCTCGGAAATTTTTGCTTTCGCTGGGCAGTCCATCTTGTTGGCCTCCATCATGAATCAGGACGATTATTGTCTTTATCCCCTTTTCTTTCAGCTCCCTAACAGCGGCATTGATCGAATCAGCCTCATCCAGGAACGCCAGGCCGCGAACATTGGACGGTGCAACAATTGCAGGAGTATCTTTCAAGGATACGCCAATGAAAGCCACCGGGATTCCCTCGATTTCCCGTATCATATAGGGCGGAAAGAGCGTGTTGTTAGTACTACTATTGACCACGTTTGCCGTAAGGTAATAGTATCCAGCACCCACAAAACGATCTTTATCCTGGCAGCCATCTACCTGGTGGCAGCAGCCGTACTGCATGCGCTGCAGCTCCGGTACGCCTTTATCGAATTCATGGTTTCCCACTGCGGAATACTCCAGGCCTATCTCGCTCAATGCCTCAATGGTGGGTTCATCGTGAAAAAGTGCCGAAACCAGCGGGCTTGCGCCAATGCAGTCCCCTGCCGATACAATAATTGTATTAGGATTGGTGGCTTTCAGTGCCTTAATCTGGGTGGCCAGGTAAGACGCTCCCCCAACCTCTGCCTTAAAGGGATAATTGGTGGTGTTGTAGTATAGAGTTTGGCTGCCAGAAGGCGGCTCAATCTGGCCGTGAAAATCGTTTAGGGCCACAATTTGAAGTTCAACCGTCTCAACAGTCGAATTAAGGGAAGCAGAGGTTGCTATAGAAGTGCCAAGTACCAGAAGAGTGGCAATCAATAGACTCCATTTAACAAGAGATAATCCAGGACGTTTTAAATTTAACAATTTTAATCCTCCAAATCTTGTGATCTTATAGGGATTGCTTCCAAATAAACCTTGCCAAAAAGAATTTGCTTGATTTTAAATAGGACTTCATCAGTATCAAAAGCAGACACGAGGCAGCGGATCATGGCAGTATCGACGACTAAGGTTGTAGTGATAAGCATATTCTTGATTGTAGGAATGGTGCTGGCAGGGGTTTTAATGCAGCCCGAGGCTTCCTTGGATGCCTGGAATATCAAAGAGAGCGACTTTCCCGCAAATGATAGCAGAGAGGAGAAGCTTACCTTCCTGCTCAATTATGCAGTCCTCGCGCCCTCCAGCCACAACAGTCAGCCCTGGAAGTTTAACGTCACCAATGAGAGTATCCTGGTCTTTGCCGACAGATCAAGAGGGCTGCAGGTTGCGGACAGAGATCAAAGAGAGCTGTACGTAAGTATGGGCTGTGCCCTGGAAAATCTGGTAATAGCTGCTGAGCATTTCGGCTACAACTGCAGCGTTTCCTACTTCCACGGCCCGGACGACCTTGTAGCCACAGTCTCACTGCTGGCCAAATCCAGGCCCCCCTCGGATTCCCGGCTCTTTTATGCCATAACTTCTCGCCAGACCAACCGCAATCCTTACGAGCCGCGGGCAATTTCCCAGGTCGATCTGGAAACTATCAAGAGCCTCAGTTCTGATGCGGATGTCAGCATCTTCATAACCCGCGATTCTGCCATAAGGAAGGGCTTTCAAGATCTCGTAGTGCAGGCAAACGGCATTCAGTATTCCGATGCCAACTTTAAGAGCGAGCTGGGTCACTGGCTGGGACAGGGCGTCATGGGGCCCACGGGCCTGCAGGCCAAGATGACTCAGCTGGCGGTTGTCTTTTTAGATGTGGGACCAGAGCAATCTAAGAAGGATGCTGAGCTGATCAACAGCACGCCCTATCTAGGCTTCCTCAGCACAACAAAAAACGATAGCATCTCATCCCTCAAGGCGGGAAGGGTCCTGGAGCGTTTCTGGCTCGCTGCCACGGCTCTGGGCGTAAGTATGCATCCCATGAGCCAGGCACTGGAGGTGGGAGAGACAAAGGCAAATCTGACCAAACTCTTGCCAGCTTCGTCAGGGATGATGCAGGTGCAGCAGGCCTTCCGGATGGGGTATGCCAAGCCCGGCGGGGCGCATTCGACCAGAAGGCCGCTGCAAGAAGTGCTGATGAAGTAGCAAAGCTGACAAAAAACAAGATAGAAAACAAAAAAAGAAACGGCTCCTGAATCATCCTGGAGCAGTTTCTTTTTTGTGTCCTCGTTTTGTCACCTGTGCTCTCCGTTCATGATCGGTCCAGCAAAGCCTTCCAGCTTCTTTAGTATCGCTTCTTCCTGCCCCAGTGTGCGATCGCCCAAAACCTGAGACTCACTCTGGAAGTATTCCCGGAACCTGCCAAACAGCTCTGGATAGGGCTCAGAGACGACGAGGGGCATGGACTGGCGTTCCCATTCGCCTAACTCTATGGGGATGACAATTCCATTAGCTAAAGTCACGGACGGCACAATCTTCCATCCCTTATCTGCCGCCTTCCTTTCATCTATCATCCAGTTCTTGAGCAGATCAGCATAGCGAGAGAGAAGTACAGCCTTTCTTATGCCGCTGTTCTGGTAGAAATCAGCATTTTCCTCTGCCATATCCACTTCGGCCTCATCGCTATCCTGCACTCCATTTCTATCCTCGTAGCTCACGTTAAGCCGCATGTTCCCCTGATTGGAGAGCTTCTTCAGCTTTACCAGGATCACTCCGCCCTTAACCTGGCCTTCCTCGGCCTTGGAAGGGAATAAGGTATTGACCTTCATCAGCTCGCCCGTGGCCTGGTCCGCCTCAGGAGAGCCGTAGACCTTCTCAATCTCGTAGCCCGGCGCATCCAGCTTAAGGCGCAGATCAAAGACCAGCGGCGTGACCATGAAATCGAATTCATCGTTCATGCGCGTCTTGAATTCGCTGGCCGAGTGGACCGAGTAGTAGTTGGCCCCCTTGATCTTGGTGATGCCCTCCACCAGTGCCGTGTTGAAGTCCACGCCGATACCTATGAATGTGGTGTAAATTCCCTGATTGGCATTATCCTCCAGCATTCGGTAGAGCGGGAGGTCGTCGGTCTCCCCCATGTTGGGCATGGCGTCGGTCAAAAAGATTATCCTGTTCTCGTACTCTGATTTGTCGGCCTGCAGGAATCGATCGAAGAGGGCCGTCCCCTCTTGCATTCCTGCCTCCATGTTGGTTCCGTATGTCTCCTTGATATTGAGGATGCGGCTCTTCAGCCTCTCTGGATCTTTATCGGCAACGCTGGTGAGTGGATCAACCAAAAAGGATTCGTCGCTGAATATTACCAGCCCGAAGCGATCCTCCGGCTTGAGCTGGCCCAGGAGGGCGACCACCGACTCATCGGCAATCTGCATCTTGGTCTTGCTCATGCTGGATTCGTCCCCTTTCTGCTCGACCTTATTGCCGAAGCGATCGTAGTAGTATTCATCGAAGGGGCTGCCCATGGAACCGGAGAAATCCAGCACCACCACAAGGTTCAGCTTCTTTCTCTGGAAATTGGTTATTCCTGAGTTCAGGCCCACAGAGAGATAGTATTGCGGCTGCATAGATATGGGATCTTTAGAAACGGCGTAGCTGTAGGAAGGGCAGAAGAGCTTCTTGCATTCCAGGGCCGCGCCCGTATCAAAGTAGTAGTCATAAAACAGGCCCTCGTAGGTCACATCGCTTGGCAGGGGCAGATAGTCCTGCTTGATGTTCTCTCGGAAGCTGTTGATGTCCTTGGCGCCGCCCGCAGAAAATCCGATGCTGGGGCCGGCTGCGGCCGCAGGAGAGGGCATGGCATAGGACATGAGCGGTGCGCTGCCAATAGCTCTTGAGACACCACCGGCTCCTGCCGCCATGGGCGCGCTTTCATCCGCAACCTCTGATTCCTGGACAAGGAATTTTACGGAATTGCTCTTAGCCGCCGCTTTATCTACTGTAAACCACAGCTCATAATCGCCTTCCAGGCCGGCCTGGTACCATGTCGTGTAGCCCTTGCCTTTCTGCACGTAAGCATTGAGGAATGTGGCAACAGAGCCCGTGGGGTAGAGGCAGAAGAGCTGAAGATCTCCGCTTGCCTCCGGCATTATCCGAAGTTGTGCCCAACCGCCGGCAGGCATCTCCAAAGAGGTGCGCGACTGTTTGCCCCTGGAATCGACTATCAAAAGGCTGCTTTTGTCCGGCAGAGCGCTCATCGATCCGTTCTCCACCAGCCGAGCCGAATCTTCGGGGGTATCGTAAGCATACCAGCTTGATTCCTGATCCGATGCAGGAAATGACGGATCCGAAGCTGTACCGGGATACAGGCAGATGATAGCAATTACTGCCAATGGTAATATGGTCCGATTTATTTTCATAACCCACCCATTCAGAACAATATAATCATAACCAATACGCATTTTTTTCTATTTAAGGTCACCTTTTCATTACCACTTATAGCCCCAAATCCCGTTACAACATGCGACGGCGCCTTTGATGCCCCGCAGCAGAGCTGCAGGGGTGCGCCTGTTTGACGGATTCTAAAGCGTAACTTTTACATCCTGGCCAGCAAAAGCTTCCCTGAGATGCTCTTCCTGCTCCTTGGAGAGAGATGTCTTCAACACCTTGACGTTCTTGAACTTCTTCAGCTCGTCCATTACTTTATCTGGAGTGGATTCTCTAACCAGCATGAACAATGCTGAGTTTCCAGGCTGAATGGTGTTTCCGACTTCTTTGATGAATTGTTCGTCCATACCCGTATTTGCAAACTTCCCGGCAATGGCTCCAGTTGCTGCACCGAGAACTAATCCGAATATAGGCACAAAGAAGAAGAAGCCTATCAGAAGTCCCCAGAAGGCTCCGCCCATAGCTCCCGCCCCCACCATGTTGACTTCTTGATTCACCTTAACCTTTCCGTCTTTGTTTCTAACAATTACCGCAGCATCCTCCAATCCTATTAGATGCTCTTTTTGCAGCTTCAACAGGCTGTCTCTCATCTGCCCGGCACCTGTCTCGGTGTCGAAGGCCAATACAACCAAATCGCTCATATTTCGAATTCTCCCTTTAATCTTATAATATTATAATCTTTAGGTATTTATCGCTTATATACTTTCTGCATAGTTATCATGAAAAGTCTGATTTCCCATGAGCTTGATAACAAAAAGTGATGTTGCCCCATTCCGACCTTAATCTGCCTGCTGGCCTGGAAGGTCTGGCCGATCTGGCCCGGGATCTGCGACTAGTGGTGATATTATCCCTTTAAAAAGAAAATAAAAATAGGTGGAAAAGCCAGGCGGCTCACTTGATCTTTTTCTCGAGCTTCTTGAGCTTCTTTTTGGCGGATTCGCTACCCGAAGCCGCCTGCTTCGAGAGCTCTTCTGCCTTGGCCTTCTTCACTTTGTTGAGCTTCTCCATCTGTTTCTTACTCGTTGGCATACAGTCACCTCGCTACGCCTTTGGCTGATTCTATTTAGCTTTTTTCCGTCTTAATAATATCTATGTATCGTTTTGCCAGCATATAAAACATTTCCGCAGCTTCGGTTTTTTCTCATTGATCACGGTTTTTTGCATGCGTGCTCCTAACCGATAGCGTGCGTGGGCTGCTCTGATGATCTCAACATCTAGGATATCGCGAACCTTGCTCCTGCATCTCTCTCATCAACTCTCGCCTCTCCTCGCCAGTACCAGTCGTCGCCAGCCCGAAGGCCATGGGACTGGGCGCGCTCGCCGTCTTCATGACCACCTCGATCTCGCCAGAGGTCAGGCCCCGCAATACCTCTTTGATGTTTTCCACCTCGAATCTATCCTCGATGATCTCCCGAAAGCTCTCCGGCAGCACGGCAAACTCATCCAGCTTGCCGGCAAGCAGGCAGGGGAGGACTACACAAAAATTATTAATTGTAATGAAACACCAAGATAAGAGCCATGAAAGATCTTGTCAAATTTTCTCTGGAATCCGGTGGATTTGTATTCATCGAGACGGAGGTTTCTGATGTCGAAAAGGGAGGGCTGGTGAAAGCCGGGCGCGGCCTATCCGATGAGGCAACGCAGTCTTTTGAGGCGGCTATAAACAGTCTCAGCCCCATCGCCAACACCATTGTTTCCAAGCTAATCAACATCAGCAATCCCCCTGATGAGGCGGCGGTGGAGTTCGGTTTGACCATGAAGGCCGATACGGGTGTTATTATTACTAAAGTGGGTGCGGAGGCCAACTTCAAGATCAATCTTAAATGGGTGCGAGAGAAGAAAGGATAGGAAAAAGGCAAAATCTCGCAGAAATTATAAATCAATTACCAGTGGCTAACGGCGTTTCAACCACTGAGTTCACAGAGAACGCACAGAGACGAACTTAACAACTGGAAAAACAGCTGGTGGATAATTGCCCTTTGACCTTAAGACAGGGATCGTCAGAATACTGGCGGCGGATGGCACGACTACCTCTGGGACCGGTTTTATCCTGTCGGAAAAGGGCATCATCGCCACCTGCTCGCATGTCATCCAGCCCGAGAAATTGCAGGTGCGCGGCTACCCCAAGCCGGAGAAGGTAGAGGTCATCTTTCGCGCTAACGGCCAAAGAGCTGTTGCCCGGCTGCTCCCTCAAGCCTGGCGGGCGGCGGAGGCCGAGGACGTGGCACTGCTGCAACTGGAGGGACCGCTGCCGCAGCAAGTTGTGCCTCTTTCCATCGGCAGCTCCGAAGGCGCAGCAGGCCATGCCTTTCAGACCTTTGGCTTTCCTGATCAGAGCCCGGAGGAAGGCATCTACGGAGAGGGCAGTCTGCTGGATCAGACGACCATTTTAGGAATCCGGGTTCTGCAGGTGAAGAGTTCCGAGATCACGCCCGGCTTTTCCGGCGCGCCCGTTTTCGACATAGAATCACGTCGGGTGGTGGGCATGGTCACCTCCATCGCTGCGCCCGACAAATTCGGAAGGCTGGCCGAGACGGCTTTCATCACGCCTGCGGAAACCCTCATCTCCATCTATCCGGATCTGGTGCCTTCCGATGTGCGGCCTTACATGGGCCTCTCCCCTTTCACGGAAAAGGATGCTGAGTTCTTCTTCGGGCGGAAGCGGCTGGTGGAGGGGCTGGAGGAAGCCTTGCGGGCCAGGCCGCGCTTCCTCCTGGTCATGGGCCCCTCGGGAAGCGGAAAATCGTCTGTGGTCCAGGCTGGCCTCATGCCGCGCCTCCGCAAAGGATCTGTGCCGGGGAGCGATCGATGGGGCATAATGGTGGCCAGGCCCGCCGACCGGCCCTTCGATATGCTGGATAGGGCGGGGCTGCGGGGGGCTTACGCAGGCCTCGCGGACGCCGCCCGGGGCTGGCTGGACCGAAGCCAAGGCCAGGAGAAGCTGCTTCTTATCCTGGATCAGTTCGAGGAATTCTTGGTCACCTGTCCGCCTGAGGTGCGTCGCAAGTTCTGGTCCGGGCTCAAGGATCTCCTGGATTCGGATATTGAGGTCTCTGTTCTCGTCGTAATGCGGGACGACTTTTACAGCCGCTTTGCCGATGATGCGCCAACAGAGGTGCTGGCCTGGACGCAGCGGGGCTTCTTCCAGGTGGGCTCCAATCTGGAATACGAGGAGCTGCGCGAGATCATCCGAGAGCCCGCTCGCCGCGTGGGTTTGCATCTGGAGGAGGGCCTCACTGAGGTTATCATCAACGATGTTCTGGAGAGCAGCCGTGAGGGCAGCAGCCGGGCGGGCCGGAGCACTGTTTTGCCGCTGCTGGAGTTTGCGCTCACTCAGCTATGGGAGAGGCGGGAGCAGGGTCTGCTCACTCATCAGGCCTACCAGTCCATCGGCAAGGTGACGGGCAGCTTAACCTCCTGGGCGGATCAGGTCTGCAGAGACCTGGAGAAAGAGGGGCTGAGCCCAATCGCCCGGCGCATCTTCACCGATCTGGTCAATCTGGGAGACGAGAGCCAGAGGCTTCCCGACAGCCGCAGGCAGAGAAGGCTGGCGGACTTCCTGCATGACGAAAACGATGAAAATGAGAGGGAATCTGTGCGCCGGGTGGTACAGCGGCTGGCCGATGCCCGCCTGGTCACAACATCCCTGGACAAAGGCGAGGAGACGGTGCAGATCATCCACGACTCTCTCATCCGGGAGTGGGCGCGGCTGCAGCGCTGGCTGAAGAAGGACAGAAGCTTCCTGGCCTGGCAGAGAGAGTTGGAGAAGGAGGCACGGGATTGGAGGGACACTTCGCCTGGTGATCTCTCGGGGCGAGATGAGGGCCGCCTTCTGCGAGGACGCAGGCTGGAGGTGGCGGAGAGATGGCACAAAGAGCGTGCGAGAGATCTGGGCGAAGCGGAGCGGGAGTTCGTCGAGGCGAGCCAGGGCTTGTGGGATCAGGAGCGGGAGACGGAAGAGAAAGCGAGGAAGGAGAAGGAGAGAACAAAACTGCGCAATATGGCTGTTCTATCTTTTATCGCCATCATTGCTCTTGTCTTTGCAGGAATTGCATATCAACAGAAAGGGCAGGCAGACGTGAAGACGGAGGAGGCTTTGGCCAGAAGCTTGGCCGCTCAATCCGAGCAGATGAGAGGCGTTACTGGATCATTGACAGAGAGTGTACTCCTGGCGGTCGAATCTTTAGAGCATAATAATGAGACTCTTGAAGGATACACAGCCCTTAGACGCAGCTTGTCTCTCTTGCCTCGATGTATTGCTCAATTAAGGCTTGATGTCTCGGTGATTGCGCTGGCCTTCAGCCCGGACGTCAGCAAGCTGGCCACGGGCAGCTATGATAATAGGGCTCGACTGTGGGATGTAAAGACCGGCAAAGAGCTGCAGAGGCTGGAGCATGATGGCCCGGTGAATGCGCTGGCCTTCAGCCCGGACGGGAGCAAGCTGGCCACGGGCAGCTTGGATAAAACGGCTCGACTGTGGGATGTATCGACCGGCAAAGAGCTGCAGAGGCTGGAGCATGATGGCTCGGTGATTGCGCTGGCCTTCAGTCCGGACGGCAGCAAGCTGGCCACGGGCAGCCATGATGAAACGGCTCGACTGTGGGATGTAGGGACCGGCAAAGAGCTGCAGAGGCTGGAGCAGGATGGCTGGGTGAGTGCGCTGGCCTTCAGCCCGGATGGTAGTAAGCTAGCCACGGGCAGCGGTGATACCACGGCTCGACTGTGGGATGTAGCGACCGGCAAAGAGCTACAGAGGCTGGAGCATGATGGCTGGGTGAATGCGCTGGCCTTCAGCCCGGACGGGAGCAGGCTGGCTACGGCCAGCGTTGATAAAACGGCTCGACTGTGGGATGTAGCGACCGGCAAAGAGCTGCAGAGGCTGGAGCATGATGACTCGGTGAATGCGCTGGCCTTCAGCCCGGACGGGAGCAAACTGGCCACGGGCAGCGATGATAAAACGGCTCGACTGTGGGATGTATCGACCGGCAAAGAGCTACAGAGGCTGGAGCATGATGGCTGGGTGAATGCGCTGGCCTTCAGCCCGGACGGCAGCAAGCTGGCTACGGCCAGCGTTGATAAAACGGCTCGACTGTGGGATGTATCGACCGGCAAAGAGCTGCAGAGGCTGGAGCATGATGGCCCGGTGAATGCGCTGGCCTTCAGCCCGGATG
>Ga0209777_10007973_pt1 | contig 11657 bp, 14 predicted proteins | sample FrelakmetHBP12HB_FD_187147 | JGI IMG/M metagenome (GOLD analysis project Ga0209777, IMG submission 187147) | Freshwater lake sediment microbial communities from the University of Notre Dame, USA, for methane emissions studies -HBP12 HB (SPAdes)... | ecosystem: Environmental > Aquatic >...
CTAATCGGCGGTGCATCGTCATGAAAAACGTCATGTGGTTCGAGGAGCTGGGCAAGGGCAATCTGGCAGAGGCGGGCGGAAAGGGCGCGAACCTGGGAGAGATGTCGCAGGCAGGATTCCCCATACCTCCGGGTTTCGTCGTCACTTCGGGCTCCTATTTCAAGCATCTGGCGGCGAATGACCTTGTCGCCCCGATGACCGCGATACTGGACGCCCTGGACGTCAATGACAACGACAGGCTCAACGAGGCGTCGGTGAAGATAAAGAAGCTCATCGTGGACGGGTTGATGCCGAAGGATATCGAGAACGACGTCATCATGAACTACAGGAAGCTCAACGAGAGGGCGGGGCGCGAAGTCTATGTCGCTGTCCGCTCGAGCGCCACTGCCGAGGATCTGCCGACAGCGTCGTTCGCGGGCCAGCAGTCCACCTATCTCAACGTGAGGGGCCCGGAAAACGTCGTCAGGATGGTCAAGGAGTGCTGGGCGTCCCTTTTCGAGCCGCGCGCCATCTATTATCGTGTCGAGAACAAGTTCGAGCACATGAAGGTCGGGCTCGCCGCGGTCGTGCAGATGATGGTGCAGTCCGAGAAAGCGGGAATCATCTTCACAGTGGACCCCATGTACCAGGACCCGAACCTGATATCCATCGAGGCGGGATTCGGGCTCGGCGAGACCGTGGTTTCCGGGCAGATCACGCCGGACACATATCGCATAGACAAGGAGCGCATGGAGATCGTGGACAAGAAGATCTCGCGCCAGACGTGGATGCTAATCAAGCTCAAGGACAAGAACGAGCGCGTGCAGATAAAGAGCGAGGTGCAGGAGAGGCAGAAGCTCTCGGACGGCGAGATAATAGACCTCGCGAAGATAGCCCACAAGATAGAGCAGCACTACGGCTATCCGCAGGACCTCGAGTACGCGGTGGAGAAGGACAACCTGTACATCGTCCAGTCCAGGCCCATAACGACGCTGAAGGAGTCGGTGGTGAAGATGGACGAGGCGATGCTGAAGGGTGAGAAAAGCGGAGGGGAGAAAATGGAATCCAAAGCAGCGGAGACTACCGTTTCAAGTGCCAAAGTTCTGGTCAAGGGATTGGGTTCCTCGCCCGGGATGGGCGTGGGCAAGGTCAAGATAATCAAGGACGCCTCGGAGATAAAGCGGATGGAGCGCGGCGACATCCTCGTGACCGAGATGACGACGCCGGACTTCGTGCCGGCGATGAAGAAGGCGGCCGCCATAGTGACTGATACCGGCGGCATGACGAGCCACGCCGCGATAGTGTCGCGCGAGCTCGGAGTCCCCTGTGTCGTCGGAACCGGCAACGCGACCACGACGCTCAAGGAGGGCGAGGATGTCTCGGTCGACGGGACCCGCGGCCTCGTTTATGCCGGCATAGTCAGCATGGCCGCCCCGCCTTCCGCAGGGGGCGCAGTGGCAGGCGGCGCGGCGCCGGTCGTAGCCGAGTTCGTCCCCATCACAGGGACGAAGATATACGTCAACCTGGCGAATGTGGACCTCGCGGAGAAGGTCGCCCAACTGCCGTGCGACGGCGTGGGCCTGCTCCGCGCCGAGTTCATGATAGCCGACATGGGCCAGCATCCCAAGAAGATGCTCGAGGACGGCAAGGAGCAGCAGTTCGTGGACAAGCTCTCCGACGACCTTAGAAAGTTCGCAGCCGCGTTCTTTCCGAGGCCGGTCGTCTACCGCGCCACGGACTTCAAGACCAACGAGTACCGGAACCTGCCCGGCGGCGAGAAGTACGAGCCCAAGGAGGAGAACCCGATGATGGGCTGGAGGGGCGCCGCCAGGTACATCACGGACCCGGACGTCTTCAAGATGGAGCTCAAGGCGATAAAGAAGGTGCGCGAGGAATACCGCCTGCCGAACCTCATGCTGATGATACCGTTCGTCCGGAGGATCGGCGAGCTGCGCGCCATAAAGCAGGCGATGCACGAGGTCGGGCTCTACCGCACGCGGGACTTCAAGCTCTGGATAATGGTCGAGGTGCCCAGCACCGTTTTCCTCATCGACCAGTTCTGCGAGGAGGGGATAGACGGGATCTCCATCGGGACCAACGACCTCACCCAGCTGATACTCGGCATAGACCGGGACAACGCGGGCATGGCCAAGGGCTTTGACGAGAGGAACGAGGCTGTCCTGCGCGCGCTCAGGCAGGTCATCACGACATGCAAGAAATACGGCGTGACGACCTCGCTCTGCGGCCAGGCCCCGAGCGTCTACCCAGAATTCGCCGAGAAGCTCGTGGAGTTCGGCACCACGTCCATGTCCGTGAACCCGGACGCGGTGGTCCGCACAAGGCGCATCGTCGCGAGCGCGGAGCAGAAAATCATGATGGGCATGCTCGCGAAGCTGACCGAGAGCCTGAAACCCGAAGGCAAGTCGCTCCGGCCAGAGGACGAGTGACTCTTGGCGGCACGGGCGAAAATCAACATTTTTTAACCTTTATTATCATAATTATTCTTATGGTAATCACACAGAACACCAGGGGAGGCGCTGCAGAAGGCCCGAGAAAGGCAATGAGCGCGTTCGCAGACATCAGGGAAATCCAGGGACAGAAGATACTGGGAGAGCAGCAGAAGGTTGACAGCCAGCTCCTGGGCGCTGTGAAAAGGAACGACCTCAAAGGTGTGAAGGACGCGCTTTCATCCGGAGCGAACCCGAACGCGAAAGATGGGGAGGGGACTGCGCTTTCATGCGCGCTCGACCTCGGGATAGCCCGGCTTCTCATCAGCAAGGGCGCGAAGGAATGAGCGCCCTACAGGGACAGCGGATTAGTTTTATCTAAATGCTTTTGAGTTGTTGTAAAAAGTCGCAAAAAAGCGATATTTAAATACTCTTTCGTGCCAAATATTGTCGTGGGAACCAACGATCATTTCAAGGTCATTGTGACCGCCACGGCGCTGCCGGGCGACATAAAGCCCCAGCCACGGGGATTGAAAAAGGCCGAGCCTGCCACTGACGCTGCGCCCGGCCAGCAGTGCCCGCAGCAAGCGCCCTCCCCGGAAGAGCAGCGGGAATGGAACAGGAGCCTTCACGATGCGGCAATCGCGGGCGAGACTGACCGAGTGCGGTTCCTGCTCGGCAAGGGCGCGGCTGTGGACGCGAGGGACGCGGATGGGATGACCCCTCTCATGAAAGCCGCGAAAGAGGGCCACCACGGCACAGTGGAATTCCTTGTGCGCAGCGGCGCGGACCCGAACGCGAAGGACCTGGATTGCAAGGCAAACCCCCTCATCTTCGCCATCCAGAGCGGCAGCATCGAGAGCGTCATGGCCCTGGTGGACAATGGGGCAGATGTGAATGCCGAAGTCGGCGGCTGGACTCCGCTGGACACGGCCCAGTTCCATGAATTCTCAAAAAAGGGGCATTCGGGCATAGCCGACTTCCTTCAAAAACGCGGCGCGAGATGATTATTTAACCATTTCCCAGGATGATCCTACCATGCGCATGCTATTGCAATTCCCCGAGGGACTCAAGAAAGAGGCCGTTTCGTATGCCGGGAAGTACGAGAAAGACGGGCACGAAGTCTTCCTCTCCGGCTCATCCTGCTACGGGGCGTGCGACCTCGCTCTTGATGAGGCGGAAGCGATAGGCGCAGATAAGATAATCCATTTCGGGCACGCCCCTTTCATCAAAAAGAAACTTCCAATCGAGGTCGAGTATGTCGAATGGCACATCGACGTGGATTTGGGCAATTTTGAAAAGGCGGCAAGCGGGCTCGATTATCCCTCTGTCGTACTGGCTACTACCGTGCAGCATGTCCACCAGCTCGATGAGATGAAAAAAATACTCGAGCGTTCCGGAAAGAAAGTCCTGATCGCGAAAGGCGCGCTCGCCGCATATCCCGGGCAGGTCCTTGGATGCGATGCCGGCGCTGTTTCGAGCGTCGCAGGCAAAGCGGACGCGATCATCTTTGTCGGCGACGGGAATTTTCACGCGCTCGCGATTGACATCGACAAGCCGGTCTTCGTGATCCAGCCGAAGTCCGGGCAGATCAGGCAGATCAACGGCGATATCTTGCGGCTGCGCAAAAAAAGAAAAGGCGCGATTATCGCCGCGGTGGATGCGAAGTCATTCGGCATCCTGGTCAGCACCAAGCCCGGGCAGTTCAGCCTTCCGCTCGCGCAAAGCATGAAAAAGGAGCTCGAATCGCTCGGAAAAACGGCGCAAGTGCTCGTTTCCAGCGAAATCTCGCCATCAGCTTTAAATAATTTTATGTGGTTTGAATGTTACATCGTGACCGCATGCCCGCGGCTCGCGGATGATAGCGAGGCTTTCGGGAGGCCCGTGCTGAGCGCAGGGATGTATCGGGAACTGGTGGGGATAATCAAAGAGATGAAGGCGTGAACTGAAATGGACGTCATCACCGAAACGAAGCTAGACATTCCTCCTTTGAGGAAAGGGAAAGTGCGCGACACGTATCAACTCGACAATAACCTGCTCATGGTCTCCACCGACCGCCTGAGCGCGTTCGACGTAGTGTTCAAGGAGGGCATACCCTACAAAGGCGCGGTGCTGAATTCGCTCTCTATTTTCTGGTTCAAGCAGACCACCGACATAGTCAAGAACCACTTCATCACCAACGCGATTCCGGCGAAGTTTCCCGCCTATCTCGAGAAGAGGAGCATGATAGTCACGAAGGCCGAGCCCATCGCCCTCGAATGCGTGGTGCGCGGCTACATCGCCGGCTCCGCATGGAAGGAGTACCAGAAAGCAGGAAGCGTCTGCGGCATCAAGCTGCCGGAAGGGCTGAAGAAAGGCAGCGAGCTGCCGCACCCGATCTTCACGCCATCCACCAAGGCGATGACGGGGCACGACGAGAACATAACCGAGGAGAAGGCGAAGGCGCTTGTCGGGGAGAACGCGTACGATTTCATGAAGAAGAAAAGCCTTGAGATGTACGCTTTCGGGAAATCGCACGCCCGCAAGTGCGGGCTCATCCTAGCCGACACCAAGTTCGAATTCGGCTATTATACCGACCACACGGGGCACAAGACGATAATACTCATAGACGAGATACTGACACCCGACTCAAGCAGGTACTGGCTCAAGGAGGAATATGAGAAAGGCAACCTCGTGAGCCTTGACAAGCAGTTCGTCCGTGATTACCTGGAGAAGACCAACTGGAACAAGAACCCTCCGCCGCCGGCCCTTCCGGCCGAAGTGATAGAAAACACCAGCAAGAGGTACCTGCAGGTCTACAAGATGCTGACGGGCAAGGACATCACGGGCAACGGCGTCGCGCCTCCGGCGCTCGGCTAGGCAATACCGTGTAATTCTTTTTAGACATGCAGGCTCTCACAAATATTCCTTCAGCATCCTCATCGCGAACTTCGCCTGCCCCCTGTTGATGCCGAAGAGCATCGCGATGTGCTGGAGCTCCTCAGGGCTCCTTATCTCTTCCTCGTTCTCCGCGAAGCTCGCGAACGTATAGAAAGCGCCGTGTTTGTTGCAGATGCGGAGGAAATTCCTCAGCTTGGAGATCCCCACCGCGCGCCCGATTCCGCGCGACCTGATGGCCGTGGAGATGTCGATGAGGAAACAGAGTTTTTTCTTCTCGGCGATGACCTTTATCGCCCCGTCGTCGAACTTCCAGTCCCTTAGCATCACCAGGGTTTTTTTGTTCCGAAGCTGGGCGGCATCAACGACGCCCTCCATCATAGTGATTTTCCCTTTCGCCTCTTCGTAGGAAAAGAACTTCGTGAACCCGTATTTTTTCGGGTCCGCGGCGCACCTGGTTATGTCAAACATTATGGAACACCATACATAACGGTTTATAATCTCTACTTTATAATATTGAATACGACTTAAAAGGGTGATGTTTTTGGCGGGACCTATCAGGAAAGAAAATGCGGCAAAGGGAGAGCTTGAGAAGAAGCGGCTATTCGTACGGGACGCCCTGAAGCTGGACCCGGACCGCTGCGTGGGCCGGCTTCTCGAGCGCAGGGTGATCGAGTTCCATTCCGACGCCAGGGGCAACAGCGACGGCGGGAAAGACCTCGGCCTTATGTTGAAATGCCTGGGGGGCATGCGGTTCTCGGACAGGCCGCTCACTGACCGGGAAAAGCTCACGGTGCTCGCCATATGCAGGTGCTATGACCCGTCCAGATGGCAGCGCACGCTGATAAACTGGTGCGGCTACGTGAAATCGAAACGCTCCGACGAGCTCGACCTTCCGCTCATGCTCACTGATTTCAGGGCCAGGGCGAGGGAACTTCTCGACGTGAACCGTTACGGGCTGTTCGAGACCGCCAGGTTGAAGGGCGTCGACGGCTGATCAGCGGCTCTTCTGCCTTCCTCTTCCGAGGCCGCGCGCCTTCCTTCCGGACGACGTGAGGCCGCGGAACGCCTTGCCCCGCCTCATCACGGACGTCGTTGTGACGGTCTTGCGCGACGGGTCTGCGAGTATCACTTCGAAATACTTGTACATGCCGTCCTCGCCCACCCAGTACGAGTTGAGGACTTCCATGTTCCGGTATTCCCTGTTCACGCGCTTCTCGGCTATCGCCTGGTGCGATGTGCCCGGCTGCACATACCTGTAGTTGTGCCTCGGCTTGCGGCCACCCTTGGGCCTGACTCTCCTGCGCCTTCCCTTCTCTATCCGAACGCGGACCACGGCGTAGCCCTGCTTCGCCTTGTACCCGAGCCTTCTCGCGCGGGGCAGGTTGGACGGCCTAGCCATCCGTTCCATGACCGGGCCGTTGCGCCACACGCGCGTCTTCTCCTTGTACACGCTGTTCTTTGAAGCGTACTCCTTCTGCATCGTCTCCTGTATGTATTTGTAAGCACCCATCTTATGCACCTCTTGCGTCTTCTCATTACCAAGCCATTCGTGGCTTATCTCCTACGGACAAAGGGGACGCGGTCTCAGGAACCGCATTTGCCGCGTCGGCAGTAAAATGCCCTTCCCGGACCGCAGCCGTCGGTGACCCTCCCCGTGCCATGTCAGCCCGCAACCTGTGCGAGCTTCATTCTGGCACCCGTAGAAGTCGTAGAATCACTTTGGCTCGCACATGTTTTTAAAGATTTCTTTTTTATAAGTAGGTCATCGCATTCTGGTGTTCGCATGGACGAGAATTCAGAGAGCTCAGACTTCATGAAGACGGTGGATGAAATAAAGCTGGCCGAGCAGGAATCGGACGAAATCCTCAAGGCCGCGAAGATGAACGCCGACAAGATACTGCGCAAGGCCAAGGAGGACGTCCAGCGCCAGAAGGCGGAGCAGGAGGAGAAGGTGGTCTCCATGAAGAACTCCATGCTCGATGAGGGCAGCAAGGAGATAGAGAAGGACGTGCAGAAGACGCTCAAAGAAGCCGGCAGCAAGGCCGAAAAGATAAGGAAGGAGAGCCTGGCGAAGAAGGACGTGGACAAGCTGGTCAAGGATTTCCTAACAGTCACCGAGTGATTTCCCATGATGAAAGCCGCAGAGATGCGAAAGGTCAGGATATACGCGCTCAGGAGCGCGCTCCCCGGGCTGATCGCCGCGCTCCATAAGGCCGGGCTGGTCGAGATAAAGAAAAGCGAGTTCAAGGGCCTCGAAGAAGGCAGGCCGCTCGAGTTCTTCAGCGTGGTGTCCGAGCAGCTCGTCCGCATGCGCGCGATGAACGCCATGCTGGAAAAGCACGCCGCCTCCAGGGATGCCGGAAAGCGCGAAACCGTCCCCGCGAATGATGCCGTCCGCATCGCGCGCGAGATGAGGATGGAGGACAAGCTTAAGGCCCTGGTGGCCGAGGCGGGCTCTAAGGAGTCCGAGATGAGCCGCCTGAAAAGCCAGATGGCCACGATAGACAAGATGCTCCCATTCACAGGGATCGATTTCTCAAGGCTGGAGACGCGGACCGTGGCGTACCGCGTCGGGGACATCGCGCCCGAAAAGCTTTATTTGCTCAAGCCGGTCCTGGACAAGGAGCTCGGCGTGTACAACGTCAGCCAGCCCGTCGGAAGCAAGACCGCGCTGCTGATTTACCAGAAGAGCGGCAAGGGCGTGGACCAGATGCTCGCGGGCGGCGGGTTCGCCCCGATGGAGATCCCCCCTGGGACGACGACGCCGGCGCAGAGCAGGAGGGCGCTGGAGAACGCGTATTCCGAGGCGGAGTCCAGGCTCAAAACCATCCGCTCCGAGCTCGCGGGCATGGCGAAGGCGCATCTGCCCCGCGTGCGAGACCTTATCTACTCCCTCGGAATAGAGGCGGACAGGGCGGAAATCGCCTCAAGATTCGGGTTCTCGAAGTCCATGACAGTTTTCGAGGGCTGGGTGATGGCGAAGGACGTCCCGGCGCTTTCCGGCGTGGTCGCGGCCTTCGGCGACAAGGCGTCAATGTCCGATGTCGGCTTCGGCCACGAAGAGGAGCCGCCGGTGGTGCTCCAGAACCCGAAGCCCGCCGCCCCGTTCGAGTGGGTCACGAGGAACTATTCGCTGCCGGGCTATTACGAGCTCGACCCGTCGCTCCTGTACATGATATTCATCCCGATCCTTCTGGGCATGATAGTCGGAGACGTGTTTTACGGGGTCATCGCGCTGGGCATAGCCGCCTACCTGGCCAAAAAGTTCGAGAAGAGCCCCACGATGCAGGCGGTCACGAGGATGTGGACGTTCACCGGCTTCACCTCGATGTTCTTCGGCCTTTTCTATGACGAGTGGTGCGGTTTCCACCACAAGGAGCTGCTCGGGCTGCTCCATGAATGGGGCCTTCCGCTGCTCGGGCCCGAAGGAGGGTTCTACACCGGGCTCAGCAGGCTGAACCAGCTTCCCCTGCTGCTCGGCATAACGATACTCGTCGGGCTCGTCCATCTCGGAATCGGCTTCATGCTCGGGGCAATCAACGAGTGGCACCACAGCAAGAAGCATGCGGCGGCCAAGATCGCCTGGATAGGCGTCGAGATCGGCGGCACGCTCGCGGTCGCCGCGATGGTGATGAACCTGATTCCCGTTGGATACGGCATGGCGGGGCTCGGGATTTTCGTGGTCTCGGCGATCGCGCTCGCCCTGACGGAAGGCGTCATAGGGGTGATTGAGATCCCAGGGCTGATGGGCAACGTCCTCTCATATGCGAGGATCGCGGTCATCGGGGTTGTCGGCGTGGTCATAGCGGAGATCATAAACGAGTTCTTCGCGCCCAAGCCGTCCATGGGGATTTTCCTCATCGTCGCGATACCCCTTTTCGTAGTGTTCCACCTGGCGAACACGTTCATAGCGATATTCGAGGCCCTCATACAGGGGGGCAGGCTCAATGTGATAGAGTTCAGAATGAAGTTCCTGAAAGGCGGCGGGAGGGAGTTCGTCCCTTTCGCGCTGCGTCCGGAAGCAAAACAATGAGGTGAAATGAAATGGTAGATGTAGCAGGCAGTTTGACGACAGGCGCTGGCGCCGCTATCGGTGCCGGCTTGGCTATGGGTTTGTCCGCGCTCGCGGCCGCTTGGTCGCAGGGCACGCTCGGATCCGCGGCTCTCGGAGTCGTGGCGGAAAGGCCGGAGTTCGAAAGCAAGGTCATCATATACCTGGTGCTCCCCGAGCTTCTCGCCCTGTTCGGATTCATCATAGCGTTCATGCTCCAGGGCCATGTGGCCGGTGCCTGAAGGCCTCTGTAAAAGGAGGTTTTGCGCATGGGCATCGAACAGCTCACCGGCTCCCTCATCGGGGAGGCCAACCGGGAGGCCGAGGAGATCGTGAAGACCGCGCAGTGGCACGTCGAGCAGATGCTTAAGGAGGAGAAATCCAAGGAGGAAGGCATCAGGGAGGCGGCCCGGTCCGAGGTGGAGCAGAGGCTCCGCGAGCAGAGGAACGAGAGGCTCGCGTGGGCGCGCCTTGAGGCCAAGCGGGTGATAGCGGAGGCCAGGGAGGACGCGATAACGAGCAGCCTGGAGGAGTTCTTCTCGGAACTCAAGGAGGGCCGCAGGAGCCCCTCCTACAAGTCGTTCCTCGACCAGTCCGTGCGCAGGGCTGCGGCGGAGCTGGGGGGCAAGGTGACGGTCCATGTCGCGAAGCAGGACGAGAAAGCGCTCGGAAAGCTCCCGAACTGCAAGGCCGTGACCGACCTCGCGGGGCTCGGGGGCGCGATAGTGGAGTCCGAGGACCGCTCCGTAAGGATAGACCTCCGGCTGGAGACCCTCTTCGAGATCAGGAGGGACGAGCTGCGGAAGGAGGTCCACGAAGGGCTATTTAGCAAGGGGAAGGAATGATGGGATTGCAACAGGGGCCTTGATGAGATGGCGATACCAAGGATAGAGAGCAGGGCGCTCAAGTACGGGTTCTCGAACGCGCGAGCGAAAGCCATGAAGGGGCTCCTTCTGAAGCCGGGGTTCCTTGACGAGATGATCAAGGTCCCGACCATCGACGCGATGGTGGAGCTGCTCCAGCGCACGGACTACCGCGACGACCTTCTCGCGGCCTCCATAGACCATTCGGGCTCCGAGCTCATCGAGCTCGCCGGCGGACTCAATTTCATGCGCATGGCGATGAAGCTCCAGCGCATCACGCCGAGGGAGGACATCCCCGCGTTCAAGGCGCTGCTCCGCAAATGGGACCTCATGAACCTAAAGACGATCGTGAACGCGAGGAGCCTGAACAAGCCGTACAAGGACATCAAGGCCTACCTGTTCCCGGTGGGCGACCTCACGGAGGCGGATTTCGAGCGCATAGCGAACGCGGACAAGGACCAGATATTCAACGAGATAAAGAGGACGTCGCTGGGCGCCGAGATGCTTTCCGTGTCCACGGCCGCTTTCTCCAGGCAGATGTGGGAGGCTTTCAGGGACGCGCTCAAGAACATGAACATGTTCGTCCAGCTCGAGACCATCCTCGACGCGTACACGTACATGTTCATGCACAAGGCGCTCAGCCAGGTGCACGGGAAGGACGTCCACCGGATAAGGCGCCTGCTGGAGAAGGAGATCGACGCGAAGAACATCCTTATAATCGAGAGGCTCAAGACCTACGGCTACACGATGGAGAAGATAGGCAACTACCTCATCCGGGGGGGCACGCTCTCCCCCGGCTTCATCCGCTCGCTCATGGAGGCGAAGGACATCTCGGCGGCGGTGGCGCTCGCGAAATCGAAATTCAGGAGCCTCCAGCTCAAGGAAGGGGCGGTGGGGCTCTCCGACCTGGAGATCGCGATGGAGAAGGCGATCGCGGCCGAGAAATCCGGGGCCTTCTACAGGTCCATGCTGTCCATCGGAGCGATACTGGGCATAATGCTGCTCAAGGAGGAGGAGCTCAACAACCTGCGCAAGATAGCCAAGGGCAAGGAGTTCGGGATGCCGGAGAAGGAGATCAGGGACATGCTGGTCACGGTCTGAGGTGCTGCTATGGTGAAGGCGAAGATGATGGTGATCGGGGACGCGTCCCTGGTGACGGGCTTCCGGCTGGCGGGCCTGGAGGACTGCGTCCAGACCACGAAGGACAATTTCCAGAAGGACCTCGAGGCGGCGCTCGCCAGGCCGGAATACGGCATCCTCGTGGTCAACGAGCTGATGTACAACTCCATAGACTGGAGGCTGAGGAAGAAGCTTGATGGCCTCGCGTACCCGGTCGTGATACCGATGCCGGACGTGTCCGGCGCGAGCAGCGAGGGCGAGGAGATACGGGGCCTGATAAAGAGGGCGCTGGGTTTCGACCTCGCGACGAAGAAATAG
>Ga0209777_10007974_pt1 | contig 11657 bp, 12 predicted proteins | sample FrelakmetHBP12HB_FD_187147 | JGI IMG/M metagenome (GOLD analysis project Ga0209777, IMG submission 187147) | Freshwater lake sediment microbial communities from the University of Notre Dame, USA, for methane emissions studies -HBP12 HB (SPAdes)... | ecosystem: Environmental > Aquatic >...
ACACCTTCCAAACCAACAGAAATATTACGATCAATCACGATGAGATCCGCTTGTTTGCCTAGTTTGATGATTTCTTCTGTGGGAAACGGTCGTATCACCCGAACACGTGCAAGACCAATCTTTTGTCTTGCTTTTTGTAACTCATCAATCGCGATCTTACTTTCCGCGCCAATCGCGCCCATGGACAACAGAATATATTCTGCACCATCGCATTTGTAATACTCAAGTAAATCTCCATGGAAATACCCAGAGAGTTTCTTCCACTCCTTTGCTATCTGCGGGATTAATTTTTTTGCATTAAGTTGTGCATCTTGCATCGCCCGTCGAACCTTGTAGTAATGCACAGGACCAATAATGTTCCCAAACGTCGTCGGATTATCGATATCAAGCTTCCACTTTGGGACATACTTCCCCAGATACTCATCTACAACGTGTTGGTCAGGGATTTCCGCAGGCATTGAGGTATGAGAGAGGATAAACGCATTCAGGTTCACCATAACAGGCAACACGACCTTTTCATGCTCTGCGAGTTTGAATGCTTGAATAACGGTATCAAAAATCTCCTGATTGCTACTGCAGTAAAATTGGATCCAACCAGTATCCCGCTGTGAAATAGAATCATTTTCATCGACCCAGATATTCCAACCTGGTCCTACAACTCGATTGATATTACACATAACCACAGGCAGTCGAGCGAGAGCAGCCCAATGTAACATCTCATGCATCAACAAGAGTCCATGGGATGAGGTCGCGGTAAACGTCCGTGAACCAGCGGCACTCGCTCCTATGCACGCGCACATTGCAGAATGCTCACTTTCAACGCAGATATAATCACCCTTATATTCTCCCCGTGCGACATACTCTGCAATTGCTTCAACAAGAGTAGTTTGAGGCGTAATTGGATAGGCTGCTACAACCTCTGGTTTTGCCATCATCGCTGCTTTTGCTGCGATACGATTCCCAGTATCCATCATGACCGTCATTTCTTCTTCGCCTCCTCCCGTTCCATTATAATCGCTTTCACGTTACATTCATTAGCGCAAACACCACAGCCTTTACAGAAATCATAATCAATACTTACCGAGTCATCTTTTTCGCGGTGGATGCTACCTTCAGGACAAAAGATCCAGCATCGTAAACATTTGACGCATTTTTTCTTATCAAGAATGGGTTTAAACACCCGCCAGCTCCCGGTTTTTCCCATCGCACCTTTTTTAGGGTAGGATAGACTTGTCTCAACAGGATATTTCTTCAAAAGTTCACCTCTGTCTGATCGAACGCGTCTTGTGTTGCCATCACATTACGTTCACCTAGCTCCTTTTTACTGGCCCATTTACCTTGAATAACATTTTGGATTGACTGAAGCGTGACTCGGTCTAGAATCTTTGGGACTGAGCCGAGAATTGGGGTGTTCACCACAGGCATTCCTCCAACGAGGATATTATATTTGAGCGCGATGCCGGTCGCATCTACGGTTGCAACATAATATTTTTTAGAAAACTTAAAATCATTTGGTTTTTTTCTAGTGTTAATAAGGATTTTTCCTTCATCCTTCACACCTTTCAACACATCGACAATATCCATAATGCTTTCATCAAGAACAATAACAATATCAGGGTTGTAGATTTCGCTTCGTAAGTGGATTTCGTCTCCCGATATTCTGGCAAATGCTCTGACTGGTGCGCCGCGTCGCTCTGCGCCAAATAAGGGGAAAGCCTGAACTCCTTTATTTCCGTCTTGTAAGGCTGCAGCAGCAAGAAGGTTTGCTGCGGTGACTGCGCCTTGTCCGCCTCGTCCGTGGAAACATATTTCAACTAATGATTTTGATGACACAATGATACCTTCCCGCAACTCGAAATGAAGATGTCCCATATAACTGTTTTGAAACCTCGAATGACCATTTTTATTAGAGAGACGTTAACTTCGATTTCATCGTTGCTTCTTTGTCTCTTCGATCATCGATTTTTAATTCGGTAATGATGCGTTCTGCTCCAGCGGCAACAACAGCAAGATGTGCTTTTTGAACCACGTGAAACAAGGTTGCTAAATCTTGTATTTCAATGACGGTTGCCATCGCATTCGTCTGGAATTTCACCCGTTCTTTTTTCAGGGTTTCTATCACAATCTTTACGTAGTTGCTCACACTGGTACCTTTTCCCAGTGGTGCGATGCTTAACTGTGCGATAATCATACGTTTCCCTTGCGGTTCTCTAACCTTCAGCTCCTCATTAATCTTTTGATTCCATCCTCATTAAACAACCTGGAATGTGTATATACTTAAATATATATTTTTAACTCTTCCGGAGTTACAGAAAATTCGTTATAATTCGAATCCAATATAAGAAAAAAAAATGGAAATATTCAAGCACGAAAAAACCAATTACACTAATCGATCCACTAGGTCTCTGTTGTGAATTCCTTCTTCCTCTATATCTTTGAAATCAGTCTTATCCAAATCCTTCATTTCTTGGCTGATAAGCTCTAAAATCCCCACAATAGAGATAATACTGAGCTTGTTATTGTACCGACGGCACGTTTTTAATAACTCTCCATAAAGCCGGGTTTCCATGGCTTTGTATTCGAATAATTTTGAGCTGTCAAAGACATCCGGTTTTTTATCCTCCATTCTCACATACCTCTTAAAAGAGAATCATTTCGTAATTTATATTATTATTTCTCACGAAAAAAACGGTATTTTACGAGCTTGGATGGATACTATATTGTTGTTTTAACCTCTTTTTCATAAACTCTTCCATTTCGTCAAACGCTTTTTCCAAGGTTTCCATAGGTGGAAGAATCACTGCTCGGAAATGTCCTTTCCCGTAGGTCGCACAGAATCCTGATCCATTCACCACCAGCACATGTGCTTCTTGCAGTAGATCAAGGACGAATTCCTTATCGTTTTTCCATGGTCCTTTTTCCATCACCTCGATCTTTGGGAAAATGTAGAACGCACCATCTGGTTTTGCGGTGGAAATACCCTCGATCTCGTTGAGACGTTTGTAGGAAAAATCACGTCGTTTCCGCAACTTGTCGTTGACCTTTTCAATATGATCCTGGGGTCCTTGTAATGCCTGGATACAGGCGTATTGACACACTGAGTTTGCGCAGAGTCGCGATCGAGCAATCCGCATAAATGCGTCCTGGATTTCATCAAGTTCCCCGTTATGTTTGAACATAGTGTACCCGATTCGCCACCCCGGCATCAGATACACTTTTGAAAACCCGTTGAAAGTGATAATCGGGACATCGTTCGTAAGTGACGCGGTCGCGTACTGTTTCCCATCAAAGGTTAGATCATCATAAATCTCATCAGAGATTACCATGATTTTATGCTCACCTGCGATATCAAGGAATTCTTGTAACACCTTCTTGGAATACAACGCACCAGTGGGGTTATTCGGGTTGATGAGAACAATCCCTTTGGTGCGTTTTGAAATTTTTTTTCGGATATCGTCAACATCAGGCTGCCAGTTTTCTTCTTCAATACAATGATACGGAACAGGTTTTGCATCGGCAAATTTCGTAATGACGTTATACTGCGGATATGTGGGACCAGGGATTAACAATTCGTCGTTGGAGTCCAACGATGCATTTAGAAGTATTTGGAGACCCTCAGTGACGCCGGTCGTGATGCAGATATCATCAGGCTCATAGGATACCTTATTTCTCTTCTTTTCCCGATCAATGATTGCACACCGCAACTCAAGGAATCCCTCTGAAGGTGCGTACCCATTATGCTGTTCATTCGCTGCTTTATACAACGCATCTTTAATATGCTGCGGTGTATCAAAATCATACGCGTTCGGATCACCAATGTTCAGCTTTAAAACAGTGATGCCTTTTTTCTCCAGCTGTCGTGCTGGGATGAGGACATCTCGAATCGCATACTCAACGCCTTGTGCACGCCTCGACGCTTTTATCGTCATCTTCTCAAGACCCCAGATAAGAAATTCACATAAATAGTTGATGGTTTTATAAGAGATGTAGAGTATAAAACTAGAAAGGTATCCTCTCTCTCGAGGTACTATACTGTATCTTCCTTCACCATACAGATAAACATATTCCGGTCCTTCAGATACCTAATCTGTTCACTTACAAATACCGATGAGCCGTCTTTCTTCTTATGGATAGTCTTTATCTGCATGGCCCCTAATCTCTTGATTTCATCGAGATTTGCTCTAATTTCATCATATGTTTCAAGATACACAACGTCAGCGAAAGTGAGGGAAAGCATCTCGTCCTTGTTATATCCGAGTTTCCTTTGAATATCATTTGTGCAGTCAATAATTTTTGCATTTTCATCAAAAATAAGCATATAATCAAATACCTGCTCAGTGGTCTTTTCAAGGATTGGTTCTTTTCCATGGCTCTCTTTCAGTTGCGGCTGAAAAATTTCATGCATCTGTTTGTCTAACTCTCCTATCTTTTTACGTAGTTCTTCAATCTGGTTTTCTGCAACTCGTTCCTCTGTTGCGTCCCTACTGAAACAGCGTAAGCCATGGAAGCTTCCGGTTCGATCGAACACCGACATAAGATACGAGCGAACCCAGACTGGATGCTTATCATCCTGGTACATCCAATACATGTCCAATTTTTTCGTCGTACCTGCCTTCTCCTTCGCGAGGTAGTTTATGAAGTCTTTCAACTTCTGTGCTTCTTCAGCAGGTAAAAATCCAAAAATCTCTTTCCCAATCATTTGTGTAGGGGTGTACCCAAGCGTTTCTCCTACTTTTATAGAGCAGACCGTGCATATTCCTTTTTCATCGATTTCCCATATCCACCCGTCGATCTTTTTTAGCAGGATTTCAAATTTCTCTTCAGCTTGTTCTTTTGCTTTTACGACCTCTTCAAATATCTCCTCTTTTTTCAACCCAACCTTATAGATAGCAAGTTTCAGGCTTGCCATTACCCGATCTAAAGACGCCGTCAGATTATTGATCTCATAAATCTCACTTTTCTCCAGTTCAACATCCAGATTACCTTTGCTGATTTCATCAATGTTTTTCGTTAATTTTACAAGTGGCATGGAGATAAAATAGGAAATCACAAACCCTACCGCAAGCGTGGTGACCAGAATCAAACCAAGAACCATACCTGCAATCTGAAAGCCGTGCAACCCGCTAATCATAGCAATCGGTATCAGCGATATCGCCAAACACATAATGATCAATAACGGTCTTAATTTCATTATTTCACCTTACAATTCTTTTTTCAATCCTTCACTGTTTTGTTCATTTTCTTCTTTTTGACGCTCTTCTCCAAAAATCTTTCCAATATTTATTTTAAACTCATCCGCATGCTTCTGACGAAGAATAGATTTATCTTCCAAAGAATAAATATATTCAAAGAGATCTTCTTTACTTAAGGCATGTTTGTTTCTTTGTTCATTGAACTCGACAATACCCATTGGTCCTAACGCAATCATAAATTGATCTCGTAGTTTCTTTTCGATCTCTGTTTTTGGGGAAAAGAGGATTTTAATTGGTTCAATCTCATGGACTGGGGTGAATGGAACCGTAAAATAGAATGTGCTGCCATACCCAGGCTTGCTTTCGACCCATATTTTTCCTTTTTGTGCTTCAATGATCCCCCGACAAATTGTCAGTCCAAGTCCCGTACCCCCTAATTTTTGACTTAGAGTTCCCTCCACTTGATAGAACGGTTCGAACACACGGATTTGATCTTCAGATTTCAGCCCGATTCCTTGATCTTTCACACTGAATTGTATATAGCTTTTTTTTACTTCAGTATGGATTTCAATGCTGCTGTCTAATGGAGAAAATTTTATGGCGTTATGAACAAGGTTTCGGAGAACTTGGCTGATTCGATCCGGGTCTACTTCGATATTTGGAAGCCCCCCTGTTGTGACCACGAGTTTTATGTTTTTCTCTTTAGCAAATCCTTCCATGAACTTTACCGTCTCTTTGACTGTTTCCTGAAGGTCTGTTTTTCTGAACGTGAATTTCAATCGTGCAGCTTCAATTCGAGAAACCTCAAGGAAATCTTCGATGATTTTATTGAGTCGCTCCGCGTTTCGGAGAATCACATCAAGACTTTCTTTTTGCTTCTCGGTGAGTTTCCCAAAATACTCTTGCTGTAGCATCTGTAACTGTGCCTTTAGAGGTGTGATTGGTGTCCGGAGCTCATGAGAGGTGATGCTGAGGAATTCTGCTTTTGCTTTGTCAAGTTGCAGACGTTCCTCTTCCATCTTACTTAATGCGAGTGAGCTGCGATTGAATGCATCGCTAAGTTGTGTAAGCTCGTCATTTGTTGTAATGTTTGCTCTGACCGTAAAATTTCCTTTTTCCAATTCTTGTGTTGCTTTATACAGCTCCTGAATTGGTTTGGTAAATGAACGGGATATTATAAGCCCTAGAATCATAGTGTTGACCGCAATTAGAATAATGATTATGACCGCTGTGCCATTCAAGAGCATCTGCTGTTGCAAAAAAATCTCTGGGTTCTGTGAAAGAAATGAACTCGCGATCAAATAGAAATACCAGATGCCTATGGAAGGAGCTACTAATCCAACTAGAAGGAATATAAGCGTCAGTTTCACATTGATTCGACCAAAGAAAAACTTCTTCAGATCAAACGGTTCCTTCACAGTTCTATCTGTCCTCCCGTTATCGTTGCGGATAATTTCTGAAGCATAATTGTTTTGGATTGTTGCGTATACTCTTTCAATCTATCATTCCTATTGACTACAATGTTTTCATTCCTAATGAATTTTTATCCATAGATGCCTGTATAAAATTTTTGTAATTCTGATATTTTTGTTCTGTATTGACCAGCATCATATCATAGTCTTTGCCTATTTTTTCTTGTGTTTCTCTGATGACGAAATACCCTGCGTTTTTCCCCACAGATTTTATTATTTTTTTCGCAAGTTCTTTCAACGCCAATTCAACTTCTTTGGAATGAATGGTATTCAGCCAGTCCCATAAGGTCATATTACTTTCCAGTTCCAAGAAACTTGTATTTTTTATTTCTATATCATGTAAAAAAGGATAGGTTAGCTGAAGATTTTTTATAAGATCTCGCATAGTTACTGCTGCGTATTCTTCCGATGTTTTCCGCTCGATATTTTGAATTATTGCCGGTAAAAATTGTCGTGCAACATCAGAAATAATCAGCATAGTATCCCATCCTTTCTCTTTATTGATAAATTACTTAAGTAGTGTGCATCTCTGTGCTCCGTAATAGTATAGTGCTTTAAATGACTTACTTTTAAAGAACATTTTGGTTTGCGCTTGCGCTCTTTTTGGGAGGATGGTGATATCTTTACCGAGAGTGCATCTGAGCGTTTGTGATGTAATAATGATTTCTCATCTTTTTTTTAATAAAAGGAAAATTCATTGGACTGGAATCCTGTTTGTATTGACGAAAAAAAATCATTAATTATTTATATTTGTTCCTGGAAAGATTTTAATCCATCGAGAACGAGGGAGAATTTGAACGTGTTTTCATATGTTTACATTCAATGCAGATCGAATGACGATGATCATAACATCTCTCGCAGACGAGTCGTCCGCAAAGATGACAGGTGAACATCGCATCTGGTCGTCCGCACATAGAACATAAACCAATCACGTCAGACATATGTTTTCACTTCCCAAGCAAAATCAGTTTTTTCCGTAGTTCTTCCAGTGGCATCTCTGTTATCACCAGCGGTATGTTCTCCCGTTCTGCGAGCTGTACCGCAAGTGGGTCTACACCCCCTGGTTGATGGTACACTACAAGTGATGGCTTGACTGGATGAATCCGGATAGCAATCATTGGGCTTCGACCGAACTGGATTTTGGTAAAAATCAACGCCCGCTCTGTGCTCCATCCATAGAGGTTCGGGTAGTTTGCCGATGTAAGCGTCTTAATCGTCTCGATCCCATCGATAAGCGTAAACCCTTTTATAGCGCGATCAAGGCTGATGCTTGAGGAGGTGATCACCTTTCCATCGATTTCTTTTATGAGTTTTTCAATAGGAATTGAATAAGGATATTCTATAATGTCAATGATTCCGTCTTGTGTTTTTACCATAAACTGATATTGTTGGATGACAGTGCCGCCGTGTTTCTTTTCATCGATTTCCAAGAATGCAGTAACTATTTTTTTTACGGAATGAATCCCAGGTGATTTCCGTCTCCCTGATTCATAATCACTGATCACACTTTGGGCGACGCCTAAAAAATTCGCTAGCTCCGCTTGAGCGATATTAAACGTGGTTCGCCATTTGCGGAGAGTCTCCCCGGGTTTTGGACTTAAGGTGATCTCCCCTGCGATTTTTTCTGCTAGTAATTCCTTAACGCCCATATTCTCCAAGAACATACAATGAATGTCGATAGATATATCGACAATCTATTAATAAGTTTCTTAAAAAGTAAAAAAAGGCTACGAATTACGTATCCTAACCATATTTAAAAACCCATTCCATGAAAGGTTGTCCGTTATTAACGTCGACGTTCCCCGCGTTGATCTCATTTTTTCCGTCATTGTCACAATCTCCGATACAGACGACTGCCATCCACCCATAGGTTGGAAGGGTCGCTTTTTCAACGTAGGTTGTTCCATTCCATTGCAGAATATGGGTGACACCAGCTCCTGCAACTACGTTGGGGATTCCATCACCATCGGTATCTCCCACATCGATTCCTTCGATGACTGGGTCTCCTCCGCGCCATGTGACATCATATTGAGTCGCATATCCAGTTCCATTCCATTTAAAAATAGTGATACGAGGGGCATAGAAGCTAACGAGAATCTCGGCTTTCCCGTCACCATCACAATCTTTACACACACAACCAAATGGAGAGTCTTGAGTATTAGAATATTGTTTAATCATTGTTGGTTGAAACACCTTATTTACTGCATCCCATTCTAAAACCATAATTTTATTTGCATACGCACAGACGATTTCATTTTTCCCATCATTATTCACATCACCAAGACCCGCCATGTATACATAGCCATTCACGTCTGGATCTTTCCATTCAGCGACTCGTTTCAGAAACAAACCATTCCATCGAAATACCGTAATTTCACCAACAGGACTTGTCGAGTGCCATCCCCCACCACCACTTAATATCAATTCGTTTTTCCCGTCATTGAGACAATCACCGATGAGACAATCAGCGCTACCGCCACTATGGAAAAAAATCCATGGGTTTGCGCTAATTAACTTATATTTCCCAAGGGAATATTGATAAATTGCAGTATACCATGTTGCAGCAATCTCATTTTTCCCGTCGTTCATCACATCACCAATTGCCATCCCGCCAGCAGAACAGTTTATGAGCGGATACAGTGGCGGATGTAATGTTTGAACCTGTGTATAGGTCTGGTTCTGAGTAGTCCATTTCATAACCCGAATTACCCCGTCTCTTCCACTGATTAGGAGTTCGTTTTTCCCGTCGTTATCAGCATCACCAATTGGTTGTGGCCCCTGGAATCTGGCACAAATCCCTGGGTCGGTTCCATAATCATGTGACCACTGAATCGTATAATTACCACTATTTCCTAGATTTTTGGTTACTGTTGGATGTTGTAGTTGTCCGAATGTAATTGTTGCTACGGTACTACTCATTATCAAAACAACTAGGACGACGATGCTTGGAATTTTATTATTCATATTAACCCCATTATATCTTAGTCAGTAACCCCCTATAAATTTATCGTTCCTTATGTATCAGCCAAGCGCGTATATTCTAAAAATAAAACTTTAAATTGCCTACTGACGAATAGGCTTATTTTCGCTTTGATTTTAATCACTATATTTGTCAGTCAAAGAAGAATTTTAAAAAAGATATAGAATAAGGCGAAGCGTATAAAAAATCTATTTACAGTAGAGCAGCACATCGGTGCCTTCGAACCGCTGCTTGTGAAACTTGACTAAAAAAAAGCAATAGCCATCAATCATACTTCGAAAAAAGAAACTAAGTACGATTTGCCTGATGATGGCTGAGCTGCGAGAGATCTCCTCCTGCTTCATGAAAACTTTTATAATAGTCTAACTTATTAGGCATTTTGAGACCTTAGAGGTAATAACAATATGGTAACGAAAAAAAAATACATACCTTCAACAGACATCACAGAAGAAAACGTTTTCTCAAAACCTAAATATCAGGCAATCCTTAGCCTCATCGCACACTTCCAACAAAATAAAAAAAACATTCAACGTGCACATCTTATTCGTGCATTAGTAAAAAACGCAGACTCGAGCTCATTACAAAAAGATTTCAAGACCGACATAGATAAAAAAAGAATCGAGTCAGAAGAACACTTGTATAATAATCGAACAATAACTAAAAAACAATATGTCGACGATAAAAAATTTTTAGAAACAGGCGTCATCAATCGACTGCAGGCACTCGCTGATATAACACCGAAAATCATGTTCAATACAATCGCCAATCTTGATAAAACCGTCCAACATCTGAGAAAACTCGGTTTGATAACAAATCAGTATATGAGAGGATATCCCCGTATTATCCTAACAGACAAAGGACTCATACTTTTTTATAGATACATAATTAAAAGTATGGTTGATGAGCTTATCCACGATGGCTGTCAGCTCATGAGTATCTCTAATCATATCTTCACTTCGTTCATCCCCGATGAGAAAAAAAAGACCATGGTTTTAGCTTTACCCGAGTTTTATTTTCCAGACGATCGCTGAGCTTATCAATGAATTACTTAACCATAACAGAATCGTCCAAAATATCGTCTACATGAAATCCAAAAATTAATGAAATATCTTATTTGAAGTGTCGGGGATGAACATGTAGTTCAGAGGTTTAAGACCAGTCTGAAAAAAACACGCTGGAATAGTACTTTAAACCTAAAACTGAAATCTTTATACAATATAGCCTCAGAAATATTATTATTGTCAAAAAACATTTTCTTAAAACCCTATTTTCCCTCAATCAACCATGGAGAAATACCAATGTGGAAAATGAATTCCCTCTAATATACTTTTGATACTATCGTTATAATTTACATTTTTATTACAATTATATGAATTTTCATACAGGAGTTGTTTCCCATCTTGTTGTAAACTTAGAAATATTATGTTATCTACAACAGGTTAATGATGAACCCACAAGGATAATTAATATAAAGGTTAATAATTATATTACACTAATTAAAGGATATGTATGAAGAAAATTATTATCTTGATCTTGACATTACTTTTTTTACTTCCTGTAACATCAGTAAGTGTCGTAAAAATTTGTTCAGCTGTAGTCACAGATGAATTACCAGCTTCTTTCAGCTGGTGTGATATCAACGGCACTGATTATACCACACCAATTAGGGATCAATCACCAGCGCCCACCTGTGAGGCATTTGGGATGTGTGCTGCATTAGAAACAGAAATGCAGTATAAATTAAAGGAACGGTATCTCCCTGATCTCTCAGAAAACCATTTGTATTTCAACGCGGGTGGAACAATTGCACAAGGATGGGTCAGCCTCATCAGCGCAGCAAACTACCTTATGAACTATGGTGTCCCTGATGAAGGATGCTACCCTGACCCCCATCGAGACTTTGATTACCCTTTTCAAAGTCTCCCAGGATGGGAAAACCGGACTGTCAAAATAACAGAGTGGGGATGGGTAGACCATAACATCACCAGTCTAAAACAAGCATTAATACAACAT
>Ga0209777_10007975_pt1 | contig 11657 bp, 12 predicted proteins | sample FrelakmetHBP12HB_FD_187147 | JGI IMG/M metagenome (GOLD analysis project Ga0209777, IMG submission 187147) | Freshwater lake sediment microbial communities from the University of Notre Dame, USA, for methane emissions studies -HBP12 HB (SPAdes)... | ecosystem: Environmental > Aquatic >...
ACGTAGGCGCTCCACTCGATCTGCACACAATTCCAACGCTCGAAAAAGCAATCCAAGAAAGCATACGGGTGCAGCCTTACGTTGTGAGTGTCACAGTTAGAATCGACGAAGATATCGTTGCGTCTAAGATCAACAAATTTGGGTATACAGAGCTTGAAGGTAAGATGCTTGACGTCGAACTCGTCGTCGCCTGTGGCACGGCAAAAGTACTCGTCAAGATGCAGTACGACGAGGATGCTAACTATCCGCTAATGTTCATCGAGAGATAATAGACGCGATATACGTCTGTGGTTAGCATCGAATCGCCCTATTTTTTGTCAGTTATTAAAAACACTCCATTTTACCCCTTAATTAGTCTGCAAGCGCTTTGCTCAGTTTTAAGAAGGATGGTTTGCATAGTTCAACCTATATGAGCAGTGATTTCAAGGAGCGTTGGGCCACCTTTTTTGCCCGATACTACGAAAAGCAGATACTGAAACTGGCGAGCGAGTACCCAGAAATTAACAGCATCGACGTAGACTACGAGGCCCTCCAAAACTTTGACATCACTTTAGCAGATGCACTGCTTGACGGACCATCACCGATCTTACGAGCAGCGCACGACGCACTCCTTGAATATGATTTGCCCATCGAATGCAAGCTTGACGTAGAAGTACGAATCATCAACGTTCCTGATAAAATAAGTATTAGAGACCTTAGAAGTAACCACGTAGGAAAGCTCATATCGATCGAGGGGCTCGTCAGGAAAGCCACTGAAGTCCGTCCAAAACTTGTTGAAGCAGGCTTCGAATGTCTAAGCTGCGGGAATATCACAACCGTCGAACAAGACGATGCCAAACTTAAAGAGCCAGCCGAATGCTCTCACCGCGTCTGTCGGAAGAAAGGGCCATTCAAGTTGAGTTTCACTCATTCCAAATTCGTTGATGCGCAAAAAATTCGGCTGCAAGAGGCCCCAGAAGGCCTAAAAGGCGGAGAACAGCCACAAATGCTCGATGCAAATGTTGAGGCCACGCTAGCTGGAAAGGTCTTTCCTGGCGATAGAGTTGCTATGACTGGCTTACTGCGAGTTGCACAGCGGCAGTATCAGAACGTAAAAAGCACGACGTTTGATTTATTTCTAGAGGCAAACTCAATCGAAATTCAAGACAAAGAGTTTCAGGACATTGAGATATTGCAGGAAGATGAGGTTAAAATAATCGAACTTGCTGGAAGGGCAGGAATTGACCAAGATATCATTTCTTCGATAGCCCCGTCGATTTTCGGTTATGAACGAGTCAAAGAGGCAATAGCGCTCCAACTTTTTTCAGGCGTGCCGAAAACTCTTCCTGATGGCTCACACATACGAGGAGACATTCACATTTTGCTCGTTGGCGATCCTGGCATAGCAAAATCGCAACTGTTGCGATACGTAGTTCAGTTAGCGCCGAGGGGCATATACACGAGTGGCAAGAGCTCAACTTCCGCGGGGTTAACCGCGACTGCGATTAAGGATGAATTTGGCGATGGCAGATGGACTTTAGAGGCCGGCGCCCTTGTGCTGGCGGATCAAGGGATAGCTGCCGTTGACGAGATGGACAAGATGCGAGCTGAAGATAGATCATCTCTGCACGAAGCGATGGAGCAGCAAACCGTCAGCGTGGCGAAAGCAGGAATTATGGCAAACCTAAAGAGTCGCTGCGCCCTGTTGGGAGCTGCGAATCCTCGATATGGGAGGTTCGACCCCTACGAGTCCATAGCTGAGCAAATTAACATGCAGCCTACGCTGCTTTCTCGCTTTGACCTGATTTTCGTGCTCACCGACGTGCCGAACGAGGACACCGATACGGGTATAGCAAAGCACATACTCCAGGCGCATTTTGCGGGAGAACTAGCCTCTTCTGGCTTCCCAAACGAGGAGGTAGAAGCCGCGATGAGCGTCATACGTCCTGTGATTGAATCTGAGCTGCTGCGTAAGTTCATTGGCTACGCAAAAAGGATGAACCCGATTTTAACTGAAGACGCCAAGCAGCAGTTCATCGACTACTACGTAGGTTTGAGGAAACAAGGCGGCGAGGGGTCACCTATCCCCATCACTGCGCGCCAGCTCGAAGCCCTAGTGCGACTAGCCGAAGCGAGCGCACGCACGCGATTAAGCAAATGGATTACGCTCGATGATGCGAAACGCGTCATTCAAATCGTCGAAGCTTGTCTAACAGAGGTAGGTGTTGACCCTGAAACAGGGAAGCGGGATTTCGACGTAATTTCAGTCGGAAAAAGCAAAAGTCAACAAGAACGAATCAAAAGTATAAGGGATATTGTCAGAGAGCTCGAGCGAGAAGCGGGATCTGCGTCTCTTGATAAAATCGTAGAGAGGGCTTCAAAATTGGGCTTCGACGAGGCAAAAGTTGAAGCAGAGATTGCTCGATTAGTACAAGAAGCAGCAATATTTGAGCCAGTCAGGTACAGCGGCAACTACAGGCTGACGCAACAATAAGATGCCGGAAAAACAGATAACCGCCCTTGCGAGCATATATTTGAAGTCGCACAGTGTTAACAAAGAGATTCTAGTTGCTGCGTGCGATTCAGAACTTATCGGACGCACATTTTGCGAAGGAGAGCTTCACTTAATCGTCAATGAAGACTTCTTCAAAGGTCAGCCGGCAGAAGAACACGATGTGAAAAAGGCACTCAAAGAGGCCACAATAGCAAATCTTGTCGGCGAACGATCTGTTGCTTGCGGCATCGAGAGCGGTATCGTCGATGAGAAATGCGTCATTATCATTAACGGCGTCCCACACGCACAGATGGTTCTTTTCTAAATCACAGGAGGCAATGTGACTCTCGAAAGCGTTTGTCCCAGCTGTGGTGAACGTTCGTACGGTGTGTGTGAACGCTGTCTCGCCCAAGGTCGTACTATCCTAGAAATTCCTAGATTCCTCTCCATACAAGTGTGTCCGACGTGCTCCGATCACTTCTTCAAGGGCAGATGGATAAACGAGGATACCAATGGCGCAGTCGCAAAGGCAGTCGAAGAGGCTCTGAAGATTGATCCCGATGACGCAGCGATTACGATTGTTTTAAGTCAGATTTCCCCGACGATCTTACACGCACATGTCGAAATCAACGTCTCTGGGGCGGGAGAGCCATACAACTGTTTTGACGTAGATGTTCGTGTGAACCGAGTGGCGTGCGACAGATGCTCTAGAATATCTGGCGGTTATTACGAAAGCAAAGTTCAAATACGCGCCGACCACAGGACGCCAGAACGAGCTGAGCTCGATCGCGCCCTTGAGATTGCTGCAACAACTATTGACCTTGCGCAAAAGGCAGATAGACTAGCATTTATCGCTAAAATACTTTGGCTAAGAGAAGGCCTCGACCTTTATGTCGGCACGGTCAAAGCCGCTAAACGGATTGTACGGGCCTTATTAAGGGAGATGGGGGGGACTTTTAGCGATTCGGCTAAGCTCATAGGACGACGTGACGGAAAGGAGGTTTACCGCGTGACCTTCGTCTTGAGACTTCCCGAATTTCCGGTTGGAACAATTGTTTTGTCTCGGCAACATATGTTTGAGATACGCTCGACAAGAAGCACGACAAACGCGATCGACCTAGAGACCGGCCGTAGAACTGCGCTGAATGCCGAGGAATTACGCACTGCAGAGCTTGTTGGCACTCGAAGTGATGCGAAACGAACTGTGTTAGTTGCGATCGATGCTGACGAGGTGCACCTGCTCGACCCTGAAACATACGTTACTCTTACGATCAAGAAGCCGCCGTACATCCGTAAAGAAGACGAAGGTAAAGAGATAAAGGTCGTTAAGACGCAAGAAGGGGTATTTATCCTTCCATGAAAGGGCATCAGCTACTAGAGCAACGACTGAGGACGCCACTCGCTGAACACGAAAAGCTACTGCTGCCAAGTAGTTGGCAGATCCTTGGCGACTTGGTGCTCGTCAACATTCCGACCAAGATCGCGCGTCTAAAACACGAGATAGGTGAAGCATTGCTGGATCTTTATCCACGCTGCAAGAGCGCTTTGTGGGACAAAGGAGTGCATGGCTGCCTCCGGACACCTGAGATCGAAGTCATTGCTGGCTCAGGAACGATGACAGTCCATAAGGAAAATCGTTGCAAATTCGCCCTCGACGCGAGCAGCGTTATGTTCTCAGCAGGCAATTTTGCCGAACGAGTTCGAATGAGCACGGTCGGCAGCGACGAGAGAGTCCTCGATATGTTTAGCGGCATAGGTCAGCTCAGTATTCCGATAGCTGTGCATGCCCGTCCGCAGTCAATTGTCGCTATAGAGCTCAATTCAGTTGCATATCGCTACCTTCGGCAAAATATCAGGCTAAATAAAGTAAATAGTATCGTCCGACCCATATTAGGCAATTGCGAGCACGTCACGCCAAACGCCCAATTCGACCGAGTGATCATGGGACATTTCGACGCGTGCGACTATCTTCATAAAGCGCTGCGCTCTTTAGCTCCCGAGGGGGTCGTACACTATCACGAACTTGTCCCCGTAGAATTGATGTACAAACGACCCTATGCGCGCGTCGAGCAAGCGGCGCAAACACTTGCGAGATCGACCGACCTACTCGGTACGCGCAAAGTTAAAGACTACGCTCCGGGAATTGCACATGTCGTGGTCGATGCTAGAATAGATTGAACTCGAGTTTCACGCGGGTGGCGGCGTCAACCAGCACTTTAAGCTTTTTAAACGCAACCTCTCTCGTTTGAAGGCGCAGTCCGCAATCAGGATTGATCCACATATCATCACCAAAAACTTCTATGCCGCGCTCAATTCGCTTTTTAACCGTTTCTACAGATTCGACCTCTGGACTGTCTGTATCGATCACGCCGAGCGCGACGCTTTTTCCATGGCCTTCAAATGCAGCTCCGGTCAGTTTCTCGAGCAAAGCAGGGTATTTCGTTGCTTCCACTCCGATGTATTCCACGTTTTTTAGCTTCAGGAGCTGCTCAAACTCCTTGAAGGACGCTACATGAGGATGGAGCTTAACAGGAATCTCAACATCCTCGACCGCCGCGTCGATATATCCGAGCACGTTCTCCACTCCCATATTGTACAAAACTGGTTCATCGATCTGCAAAGCATCCGCCCCTGCACGACAAAGCTGGTCAGCTTCAAAGCGAAGCGCTTTTGCTAGGTCGTTAAGCAAACGTGGGTCGAGCCTCGACCTGTACGGCGCGCCGTGGCTTAAAGAAGACGATGTAGCGATTGTGACAGGCCCAGTTATGATCCCTTTGATCTTAGCGCCTTCTCCTGCATACTGACGTGCCAAAGTGAGGTCCTTTGCAGTAATACTCCTCAGGGGCCGCGTGATTTTTCCAGTTATGTACGATCGACCCTTGTCGCTTTTCATTCCTGGAATCCCGGCAGCAAAAATGCTTATCATATCAGCCCTTACTTGGCCGTCAGAGATCAGGTCAATTCCGGCTCGAACTTGTTCGACGACCGCTGCCTCAATAGACGTGACAAAAGGATCCTTTCCAGACATAAGATCTTGAACACTCATTTTGGCTTTGCAGTCTTCTCCTATGGTGTGCGTCGGGTAGCTCCCTACCGTGTTAGTAAGAATTCCCATTCAGGTGCTCCTATTTTGCGCGTAATCTTGATTCACAACGCTTATCAAATAACGTTTACGAACTTTCTCTCGCCTGTTATGGTCCTCTTCAAAACCCTCTGCGTTGACTGATGCACCAAGTGTCTCCAGATAGGGATCATAAACGAACCTGTTTGCCGCGTCTTCAAGGTCACTAAGGCGGCGGGAGTAGAAGAGATGCGAGCAGCACCTACAGTCTGACGAACCAAAGCCTTCGATGCAGGCCAGCGAAGGATTTTTCCCCAAATTGTACGCAATATTACATTCAATTTTTTCTTGCGTTGCGATTTCAATTGTCTCAATTACCTCTGAAACAGTTAAGAGGTAATCAACGTGCCACTTTTGCGTCTTGCGACGTCCAGCAGAAACATCCAAGTGGCGCTCAACTCGTTTGAAGCCAGGAGCCCCCATTGCCGATCCCACGTACGCATAGAAGCCTCGCGCAAATGAAATAGTCCCGAGCTTTCCAACTGTCACATCTTTCGCCGAAGCGAACCAAAGAACCAATACGTACACGCCCTTAATGATACCATTCTGGGCCTTCGTTCGCTTTTGCGAACTTGAGAGACTGTTTGATCTGTTCATTGACGTTGTTTACCGTTACCTCCCCATGCCCAGGATATAATACGCTTACTTCCAGCTTCGCCAAACACGAGATTGAGCGTATTAAGTCATGCGAGCTTCCACCAGGCAGATCGGTCCGACCAATACCCCCATAAGGAAAGATCGTATCCCCTGAAAAAAGGCTCTTCGAATGGTCTTCGTAAAGGCAGATACTTCCAGGGGTATGTCCCGGCGTGTGGATCACACGCAAGATGGAATCACCGAGGTCAATTCTCACTCCATCTCTTAGCAAAGTGTCGACGTGAAATCGAGGCGCTCGCGCGCCAAAAACATGCGCTGCTGAAGCGGTCGTCCCTATAGCTTTAGCATCGGCCTCGTGCATCATAACCTTCGTACTACCTGGAAGTTCCAGCTGATCTAGCGCCGCCGTGTGATCGTAATGCAAGTGAGTTAAAATAACGCAACAGGCTTCATCTAACGGCAACTGTTTAGCGGTTGTCAGAGATCCAAGATCAACAACCGCTTTTTGCTCTGCAATTAACCAGAAAGTGTTGCTCTCGTAAGCCCGCGAAAAGGTATCCACACGCACTTCTGTGAAATACGGTTTGCGGTATAATAAAGCTTGGGCTAAACCAACTCAGAGCGACGCGGCTCACATTTTTAAGCAACAAGCGCATAAACACTATGTAGAGGTGTAAGCTAAGCGCAGCCTAAAAACAGTATGACACTCCTAGCAGAAGCGAAGAAAGGATTAACTGATGATATAAGAAACGTTGCCAAATCAGAGGGCATAGCAAGCGAGAAACTTAGGCGCAACATCGCTAGTGGTCGAACCGTTATAGCGAAGAATGTGACTCACGACGTCACAGCGATCGGTATTGGCGAAGCGCTTTGCGCAAAAGTCAACGCCAATATAGGAACTTCCATAGACTACGTTGAGAAAAGCGAAGAGTTAGTAAAGGCACAAATAGCGCTCAAATTCGGCGCAGACACAGTCATGGATCTATCTACGGGTGGGAACTTAGATAGTATTCGACGCGAGATTCTACAAAAGATCCCGGCCCCAATTGGCACAGTACCTATATACCAAGCGGCAATGCGAAGGGACGCCGTTGTGTCAATGACGACTGACGACATATTCGATACGGTTCGCAAGCACGCGATAGACGGAGTTGATTTTATGACTATCCATGCTGGAGTCAATTTGAAGTCTCTGGAAGTGTTGAAAAAGAGTAAACGACTCATGGGGGTCGTCAGTCGTGGGGGCGCTTTCACAATAGCGTGGATGGTACACAATAACGAAGATAACCCCCTCTATGCAGAATATGACTATCTCCTTGAGCTCGCACGTGAATACGACTTCGTAATAAGCCTCGGTGATGGCATGAGATCGGGATGCTTGCACGATGCAAGCGACCGCCCTACGTTCATGGAATATATTCAAATCGGAGAGCTCACCCAACGGGCCCATGAAAGCGGCGTTCAAACTCTTGTAGAAGGACCTGGCCATATCCCGCTTAACGAGATAGAGGCCAACGTTAGGGCAATGAAATCGTTGACGTGTGGCGCACCACTCTACCTGCTTGGACCAATCGTCACGGACATAGCCCCGGGGTATGACCATATAACTGGAGCGATCGGGGGTGCCCTCGCAGGAATGTATGGGGCCGATTTCTTATGCATGACTACACCATCGGAGCACCTCGGGCTACCGACACAAGAGGATATCAAACAAGGAGCGATCGTCACAAAGATAGCAGCTCATGTCGCTGACCTAGCGAGAGGGATGCCGCGTGCGCACCAGCTCGACACAGAGATGGCCCAATCACGGGCCATTCTAGATTGGGAAAGGCAATTCCAGCTTGCAGTGGATCCAGAACTGGCTCGGGACAAATTTAACTGCCGTAGTCGAATGACTGATGCTTGCTCTATGTGCGGAGATCTTTGTGCGATAAAAATCGCAAAAGCGGCGTTAAACAACTCCAAGCTATAATTCTAAGCTGCTTAGTAGTACGAACTATCATTTAGTTCCGCTGCTTGCTTGCAAAATTCTAAGCGCAAAGAGTGCGGCATTTTTCCCGTTGTCTATTCCAACCGCCGCCACAGGAACTCCAGCAGGCATTTGCACAACTGAAAGCAGCGCGTCTAGACCGCTGAGCTTACTACTCACAGGCACACCTATTACTGGAGCTGTAGTTTTTGATGCTATGATGCCTGGAAGAGCTGCAGATAAGCCTGCAATAGCAATATAAACCTTAGCATGAACTCCTCGAAGGTATTCATCAAGTCGTTTTGGCTCTCGATGCGCCGAAATGATCTCTAAGTCATACGTAACGCCCGCATCTTTAATTATCTCTATCGCTTTTTCCGCTACGTGCATATCAGAAGTAGAGGCCACTAATATAGCCACATCGGGGTTCTTCATCGCTTTGTAGTTGTCCCGCCACTGTAAAACTCTTTCTGAATACGCAGGATATTAGTAAGTGCACTACCGTTGGACTGTGATTGCCGGAGACGAATAGCGGTTCACAAAAAAGACGCTATAGAGCTTGCGGGGGGTAAAATTCTATTGCGAGCTTAGCGGACTTATGGTTTTGGCGCAGATAAACCATTTGTCTGTCAGGAAGGTTTGAGTGACACAAAATATCTAAATAGAGTGTTACGATTAAATAAAGAGGCGGATTGCTGTTTGCTCGCACATTGCGACGGAGAAATACACATATGGACGATACAGCTGAAACTGAATTATTAATGCTTCCCGGACCAGTCCCAGTGGCGCCCCAAGTACTTCGCGCTCTGTCAAAACCGATGATCAATCATCGCGGGCCTGAGTTCAAAAAGCTGTTAGACGAGAGCCGCGAAAAACTCCGCAGCGTTTTTAAAACAGAGAGTGACGTCCTTATACTTAGTGGGTCCGGAACGTGCGCTATGGAAGCGGCAATCGGAAACCTCGGGGGGGATAAAAAATACGTTGCACTCGAAAACGGAAAGTTCGGAGAACGATTAAAAGTACTGACCTCACTTTATGGTAGCTCTGTGGCGGTGGTTGCCGATTGGGGAAAGTCGATCGACATGGACCAGGCTAAACAAGTGCTACAAACTGGAGCAGATGCAGTCACCATCGTCCATAATGAGAGCTCAACGGGTATGACGAACAACGTTAAAGAAATGGGCGCGCTGTGCCGAAAACACGATGCACTACTAATCATGGATGGAGTGTCATCTATCGGCGGCATTGAGGCCCCCATAGATAAATGGGGTGTCGACATAGCGTTCACCGGCTCTCAGAAATGCTTAGGCCTTCCACCGGGCCTTTCAATGATTTCAATAAGCGATCGGGCGTGGGACGTCATCAAAATGGCGCAAAAAAGGCCTTACTACGCTGATCTAATGGCACATATGAAATCTGCCGAGAAGGGACAAACACCGTATACCCCTGCCGTGTCGTTGTTCTTCGCGCTTGAGGAGGCTCTTAAAATACTTGAGGCTGAGGGACTTAGCGCTCGCGTCGACAGGTACAGCACATATGCGACATCGATACGCGCAGCAGTTAAAGCAATGGGCCTAGAACTATTTCCACAACTTGGCGCTTCGAGCGCGTATTCAAACACGGTGACGGCAGTCAACATGCCGCCTGGAATAGATTTTTTTACGCTAAAAAAGGAGATGAAACAGCGTGGAATTATTATCGCAGGAGGCCAAGAACGGCTTAAAGGCCAGATCTTCCGGATAGGCAATATGGGCAATTTAAGCAAAGGGGACATACTACAGGTCATAGAGAAACTTGAGCTCGTATTACTTGAAAACGGCGTTGTCGATGAGATGGGAGTAGGAACGCTCGCCGCCGATAACATGCTTAAAGGCGTATGATGTGAAGCTTTGGTACTGGTTATAGAGGTGCTTTGAATGAAAATAGGAATAGTAGACACCACTTTTGCCAAGTACGATATGGCTAAGACGGCCATAGACGAACTGCGACGGTGGATATCCGCGTCAATTCAAAGGTATACTGTGCCTGGCATAAAAGACCTCCCAGTCGCGTCAAAGAAGCTCATAGAAGAATCAGGATGCGATATTGTTATGGCTCTGGGCATGCCAGGATCGAAACCGATCGACAAGCAGTGTGCACACGAGGCATCGACAGGCCTCATAAGAGCACAACTTATGACTAATAGGCACATTATCGAGGTATTCGTCTATGAGGATGAAGCTGCAAGCGACAAAGAACTTGCGCGGCTAGCCGATGCTCGAACTCGCGAACACGCCCAGAATGTTTGCAGGTTATTGAGCAACAGTTTAGCCCCAGATGCCGGCAAAGGCAAGAGAGAGGGTTTTGCTGACGCAGAACCTGTTGATTTTTAGGATATCAAAGAAGGGGATAACATTATGGATCAAAAAAATGACGAGCAAATACGGCTTGGATTTGTCGTAGCAGAATTTAACCGTGACATCACGTACCAAATGGAAATTCTTGCTAAGGAGCATGCTGCATTCTTAGGCGCTGATGTCGTGAAGACCATTTATGTTCCTGGGGTTTTTGATATGCCCTTAGCAGTCAAGAATCTAGCTTCTGATGATGAAGTCGACGCTGTAGTTACGATCGGCTGCGTAATCGAAGGCGCAACGACGCACGACGAAATTGTAGCGCAGCATGCGACGCGCAAAATTGCGGATTTGGCGTTAGAGCACAACAAGCCTATCACATTGGGAATATCGGGTCCACGAATGTCCCGTTTAGAGGCGCATGAACGGGTAGATTACGCAAAAAGGGCGGTTGAAGCCGCTGTCAAGCTGTTTAAAAGGCTTTGATGAGACAAAATCCAGTCATTTCCGCGAGAGTCCGACACATACCTCAATCCGCTACGATGAAGATTGCGGACATTGCAGCCAATCTTAGACGCGAAGGGCAAGACATCATCAGTTTCAGTCTCGGTGAACCTGACTTTGAGACCCCGGAGAACATAAAAAAAGCCGCAAAAATTGCCCTCGATCGTGGCGAGACACACTACACACAAGGCAGTGGAATTCTGGAACTTCGAGAAGTAATAGCAGAGAAACTGAAAACTGAAAACGGCCTCGAAGTAACTTCAAGCGACGTTCTTGTCACTACCGGCGCTAAACAAGCGATATTTGAAGCGATCTGCACGCTCATCGATGAAGGAGACGAGGTGTTGTTGTTCGATCCAGCTTGGGTTTCCTACGGAGCAATTGTGAAATTTGCTGGTGGAAAGCCCGTCCTGGTTCCTGTTTCCGAACGAGATGGCTACGCGCCAGTTGAGTTCCAAAGTTATATTACCAAAGATACCAAGCTCCTTGTTTTAAATAGCCCATGTAACCCGACTGGGGCTGTGTGCGACAAAAGTGTAATAAAAAATATAGCTCAGACGGCTGAAGATCATGGCATCTTCGTGCTCTCTGATGAGGTTTACGAAAAGATCGTTTATGGCGCTAAGCATCACAGCATAGGTACATTGATACCTGACTTGG
>Ga0209777_10007976_pt1 | contig 11656 bp, 8 predicted proteins | sample FrelakmetHBP12HB_FD_187147 | JGI IMG/M metagenome (GOLD analysis project Ga0209777, IMG submission 187147) | Freshwater lake sediment microbial communities from the University of Notre Dame, USA, for methane emissions studies -HBP12 HB (SPAdes)... | ecosystem: Environmental > Aquatic >...
GATCTCTTCGTCTATTACTGTCATTCCTACTATGGCCCCGTGACGGAGGAGGCCTCTGCCGTAACCGAATACGGCCAGACGTTCGCGGCAGGAGTAGAAGCGAACAGCGTTTGGGCAGTGCAGTTCCATCCGGAAAAGTCCGGCGAAGTGGGATTACGAATTTTGCGGAACTTCCTTGAGTTGTAGCGCCGGTCTCCGACCGGCGCCCGTCCGTTGTCAGTAGTCCGTTGTTGGTTGCGCGTCGTCTCTCGGCCTTCGGAGCTGAGGAGTCGGGATTAGCCAGCCGCGAACCTCGAAAACCGAGTCCCGATCAACGGACAACTGACCACTGACTACTGACCACTGACAACTTCTTATGTTTGCCAAACGCATCATTCCGTGCCTTGACTGCAAAGACGGCCGGGTTGTGAAAGGCGTCCGATTCGTTAATCTGCGCGATGCCGGTGATCCTGGCGAGTTGGCGGAGGCGTATAACCGGGAGGGCGCGGACGAACTGGTAATGCTCGATATTTCAGCCTCGCGCGAGGGCCGCGCGACGCTCCTGGACACGGTGAAGCAGGTGGCAAGGAAGCTTTTCATTCCGCTCACCGTAGGCGGCGGAGTGCGGAGCGTCGAGGACGCGCGCCGCTTGCTCTCCGCAGGCGCCGACAAAGTCGCGCTCAATACCGCGGCCGTGGAAGCTCCTGAGGTCGTGAGCCAGATTGCCGAGCAGTATGGCCGGCAAGCCATCGTCGTCGCAATTGATGCGCGGCGCCTTGCGGGTTCGAAACTCGAAAATCGAAAATCGAAAATCGAAAGACTCGGAGGGGGACCACCGCTCGCGACAGATCGAGACGCGTCGCCGTCGCGTGACCGAGTTTCGAGTTTCGAGTTTCGTGTTTCGAATTTCGGCTCTTGCGGCGAAGCGGTGTGGGAAGTAGTCATTTACGGCGGCAGCAAGCCCACCGGCCTCGACGCGCTCGCGTGGGCGCGGCGCGTGGAGTCACTGGGCGCAGGAGAGATTCTTCTCACCTCGATGGACGCTGACGGGACGCAGGCCGGGTTCGATTGCGAGCTCACGGCCACCATCGCGCGAGCCGTACCTATTCCCGTCATCGCCTCGGGTGGCGCGGGCGGGCCGGAACATTTCCTGGAAGTGTTCTTGAGGGGCGCCGCGGATGCCGCGCTGGCTGCGTCCATCTTTCATTTCGAGACGCATCCCATCCGCAGCCTGAAGGACTACCTGCGGCAGCATGGCGTGGCGGTCAGAACATGATCATCCCCTGCATTGACCTGAGGGGTCGGAAGGTCGTTCAGCTTGTCCAAGGCAGAGACAAGTTCCTGGAACTGCCTGACCCGCTGGCCGTGCTCGAGAAGTTCGCCGCCTACCCTCAAATCCAGGTGATCGACCTGGATGCGGCGATGGGCCATCCGCCCCAGAGTGATATGGTGCGGGAACTTTGCCGGCGGAAGCTCTGCCGGGTGGGTGGCGGAATCCGCGGCGCGGAGCGCGCGCTCCAGGCCCTCAACGACGGCGCGCACAAAATCATTGTGGGCAGCAGCGCCTTCTCCTCGCGCGGCGTCAATTCGGATTTCCTTCGCTCACTGGCCGCCGGGGTGCCACAGCAGAAGTTGATCGTCGCCGTCGATTGCCTGGGCGACCATGTGGCCATCCATGGCTGGCGCGAAATCCTGCCGCTAACCTCGACGGAGGTCCTGCCTCAACTCGAGCCCTACTGCTCCGAATTTCTTTGCACCTATATCGACGCGGAAGGCAAGCTCCAGGGGACCAACCTCGATTGGTTTCGAAAACTGCGGGAGGTGACAAGCCTTCCCATCACCGCGGCCGGCGGCATCACGACGGATGCGGAAATCGCCGCCCTGGAAGCGCTCGGCATGAACGTCGCGCTGGGCATGATGATTTACCGCAAGGTGTTTCCGGAATTGTTTCAGAAGAACCGGGACTCGTGATTCGTGTCTCGTGAATAGCGGGCCGGCGGGAAGCCGCCGCTGCTCGCTATTTCCGCTCTTCCTGATGGCTGAGGGCTGAAAGCTGACGCCTGAAGGCTGGCCAGCCGCCGAGGCGACTCAATCCACGTAAATTCGTGGCACGCGCTTGCCGATGGAGCAGAGGACTTCGTAGGGGACGGTGCCGATCAACTGGGCAATCTCCAGAGCTGTGATGGAGCAGTGTTCGGAGCTGCCCAGAAGGATGACTTCGTCCCCGACGTTGACTCCGGGGACGTCGGTGACGTCGAGCAGCGCCAGGTCCATGCTGATGCTGCCCACGATGCGCGCGCGGTGGTCGCGCACGATGGCGTGCCCGCGGTTTGAAAGGCTCCGGCTCAGCCCGTCCGCGTAGCCCACCGGAACCGTGGCGATCCGCGACGGCCGCCGCGTGTGGAACGCTGCGCCGTAACCCAGCGGCGTGCCGCTCAAAACGTCCTTCAGGAACACCACGCGCGACTTGAAGGTAAGGATGGGTTCGAAGGGCGGCAGAGCAGGGGAGTCTGCTCCGGGGGGGAGCGCGAGCGGCAGGCAGTAGCCATAGAGCAGCGCTCCGATGCGGACCAAATTCTCCGGAAAAGTCCGGCCAGCCAGCAGCGCCGCGCTGTTCGAGACGTGGAGCCATTCCGGCTCGACCCCGAGGGCGCGCAACTGACCGAGCGCTCGGGTGAAGCGCTCGGCTTGCTCTTCGGTTTGCGTAGCGATGAGATCCTCGGGAGAAGCGAGGTGAGTGAAAAATCCTTTCAACTGGAGTCCTCGGAGTTCCCGGTAGTGTTCGACAAAGCCCCCCACGCGGTCGAGGGGCAACCCCAGGCGGCCCAAGCCGGTATCGACTTTCAAATGGAACTCGATGGGTTTTTCGAAGCGGCGGGCGCACTCGGCGTAGGTGTCCAGGCGCGCGGTCGAGGACACCGAGGGGGTCAGCCGGTACTCGATGAGGTGCGTCGGGTCGCTCATATAGAGCCCGCCCAGCAGGAGCAGGGGTTGCTCGACTCCCGCTTGGCGCAACTCCATGGCCTCCTCGACGGTGGCTACGCCAAACCAATCCACACCGCAATCCGCCAGACACTTCGCCACCGGAATGGCCCCGTGACCGTAGGCGTCAGCTTTGATCACGGCCATCAGCCGCCGTGTGCCCGCCAGCGCCTGGATGCGCTCGCAGTTCCGGCGGAGCTTGGACAGGGAAATCTCCACCCAGGTCGGACGCAGAAGCTTGTCGGCAGGAGGATTCACGGGGACGGACAATGTCCTTTGTCCTTTGTCATTTGTCATTTGTCCTTCGTCACTTGTAAGAGATCGGCGGCAAAGGACTAAGGACCAAGGACAAATGACCAAAAGCAAGGCTCAGTCGAACGGGCTCTGTTTCTCGCGCGAAGGTTCGCGGAAGGCTGCCCACGGTCTCATAAAGATGACGGGGATTTCACCCGTCGGGCCGTTCCGTTGCTTGCCGATGATGAGTTTGATCTCGACGCCGCGCCGGTCTATCGCTTCCTCGCCCTCCGCCTCCTCACCCGCCTTCCGCTCACGGTAGATGAAGATCACGACGTCGGCGTCCTGCTCGATGGAGCCGGATTCGCGCAAATCGGAAAGCTGTGGGCGCTGCCCGGTTCTTTGCTCGGGCGCGCGGCTCAACTGCGAGAGTGCCAGGACGGGGATTTTCAGCTCCTTGGCGATGCTCTTCAACCCCCGCGAAATGAAGCTGACTTCCTGCGTCCGGTTCTCATAGCGGCCCTGACCCGTCATGAGCTGCAGGTAATCCACGATGAGCAGATCGAGTCCCTTCTCGGCCTTCATCCGGCGCGCCTTGGCGCGAATCTGCATGACGCTCAGGGCGGGCGTGTCTTCGATATAGAGGGGAGCCTCCGCCAGACGTCCCAGGGCAAGAGTGAGCTTCGGCCACTCCGAGTCCCGGCTCAAGTGGCCGCTCCGGAACATGTGGCTGTTGATCTCCGCCTCGGAACAGAGCAACCGGATGACGAGCGATTCCTTGCTCATCTCCAGGGAAAGTATTCCCACGTTCTTGCGGGTCTTGATGGCGGCATGGGCGGCGATATTGAGCGCCAGCGCGGTTTTCCCCAGCGAGGGCCGCGCCGCGATGATCACCAGTTCGCCCGGCTGGAGGCCCGAGGTCAGGTCATCCAGCGCCGTGATTCCCGTTTCAATTCCCGTGATGCGCTGCCCGCGGTCAAGGAGCGCCTCGATGTTCCCGAAGCTGGATTTGACGATATCGAAGACGCCCTGAAACCCGGACTGGACCTTCTGCTCCGCGAGGTCAAAGAGTTGGCTCTGTGCCAGGTCAATCAGCGTTTCCGGATCGTCGGAGCCCTCCAGGCAGCGCGCAATGACGTTGTTGGAGGCGCTCATCAGGCGGCGAACAATCGATTTTTCCTTGACGATGCGGGAATATTCCGACACCGCCGCCGAAGCTCCGAGGGGAACTCCGTCGGTGAGCGCGGCCAGATACGCGGCCCCCCCCGCCTTTTCCAGCAAGCCGTCCTTCGACAGTTCCTCGGAGAGCGTCACCAAGTCAATGGCGCGATTTCTTTCGGAAAGGTCGAGCATCTTCTCGAAAGTGGTGCGGTGAGCTTCCGAGAAGAAGTCGTCCTTGGAAATAAACTCCAGGGCCACGTTCAAGGCGCTGTTGTCGAGCAAGACGGCACCCAGAAGGGCGCGCTCGGCTTCGAGGTTGTTCGGTACTGTCCGCTCAGCTAAGGTGGTGGCCGGCATCGTGTGATTGTGTCAAGCGAACTCAGCTATGACAAGCCTGAGGTCTTAAGAACATTTTAGTGCCTTCTCTTCTCAAGTCAAGAATGGATGCCTTTGTCCTGTGGAATTCCTGTACAAAACTGGTGAAACCTGTGGAAAGCCTCGGCCGGACGGTGGAAATCTCCACCGGTATTCCGAGTGGGTGTGAAAGCCCGGGGTTAAACCCTGTCCCGGCGCTCCAGGGGCGGGGGCTTTTGGAAGGTAAGAAAGTAGCGCCGGTCATTGACTGGCGCTACAGGGTCTGCCTTGTGGGTGTGAGGCGAGTGCGCCGCTCAGGTGCCGCCTTCACTTGGGCGAGGTGAGCGCCTTGAGGTAGCGGTAATAGAACTCGACCCCTTGGTAGTAAGATTCCACTCCCAAACGCTCGTCCTTCCCGTGCGCGCGAACGTCATCCGTATCGATCGCCAAGCCGCAGATTCCGTAGGTCGGCATACCCGCCGCCTTGGTGTAGACACCGTCGGAAGCACCGGTGGACATGGTAGGGACCACGGGCGCTCCCGGCCACATCTCGGCGGCGACGCGATCGAGCGGCTGCATCACGTCGGGCCGCAGCGTAACGGGGGGTAGCGCCTTAGCGTTGGCCTCGCTGTCCAGGACCCGGCCCGAGGTCGTGACGTAGCTGACTTCGATCTGGGGATCGGCAAGGACCTTGATGAGCGTCTGCCGCACTTCTTCGCGCGAGTGTCCGGGGAGGATGCGGCAGTTGACGTTGGCGCGCGCCATCTGCGGCAGGGCGTTGTTGGCGTGGCCGGCCTGGAGCCGGGTGGCCACGCAGGTGGTGCGCATGGTGGAGTTCCATAGCGGGTCGGCGGAGAGGCGCGCGATGGCCGCTGAGTCGGGTGGGCTCTTGACGATTTCGCGCATGTCGGCCGCCGTCTGGCCGCTTTCCACGCCGGCCATGCGCTCGAAGAAGGCGCGCGTGACCGCGTTCAGCTCGAAGGGAAACTGGTAGCGTTCCACCCGCCCCAGCCCGTCGGCCAGATGATAGATGGCGTTGTCGGGCACCGGGAGCGAACTGTGCCCGCCGGGATTGGTCACCGTGAGCTGGTAGTCGGCGTAGAGTTTTTCGGTGGCGTCCATGGAGACGATCAACGGCTTGCCCTTCACCGTATCCACGCCGCCGCCATCGGCATTGAGAACGAACTCGGCGTCGATAAGCTCGCGATGGTTCTTCAGCAGCCAGTCCACGCCGTTCGATTGGCCGCCCTCCTCGTCCGCCGTGAGCGCCACGATGAGGTCGCGGTCGGGCTGGAATCCCTCGCGCTTGAACCGGATCAGCGTGGTCACCCAAATGGCATCGCCGCTCTTCATGTCCTGGGTGCCGCGCCCGTAGTAGTAGCCATCCTGCTCCACAAACTGGAAAGGATCGCTGGTCCAGTCCTCTCGCCGGGCTTCCACGACGTCAAGGTGGCCGATCAGCAGGATGGGCTTGTGGACGCCGGTGCCGTGAAGCCGGGCCACCATGTTTCCCTTGCGGTCGTTGGGGCCCAGGACCACCACGTCGGCCGCCGGGAACCCAGCGTCACGCAGGCGCTGCGCCATGGCTTCGGCGGCGACAGTCGTGCTGCCTACCGAATCGGTGGTGTTGATCTCAATCAGTTGCTTGAAGGTGTCGTGCGCCAGTTGCCGCGTTGCGTCGTCGGTCTGCGCGCGCGCCATGGGCGCCAGCAGGAACAGCCCCAGAACGGCCAGGCAATGCTCCAGGTTCAGTCTTCGCATGAATTCAGTCCTGCCCCCTTCCCCTCGGTGTGCCGAGCGGGTCTATCAGCGACCGGTCAGAATAGCACGTTGTGGCAAGCTTGAGGGGACGGTGCAGGCGAACCGTTCTTGAGCAAGGCGCTAAGCTGGGGGTCAATACGCACCCTGCACTAGGCACTAATCACTAACCACTGTTCTTCTAATACGCAAAATAAGGACCGACGACGCTATTGGGTCCTGTTTGACCCTCGATTCCAATGAAAACGTTGCGGCCATAGAAGAATGGCAATCCCCAATCGAAGCTCCCGGTGTTGTCGCCCCCCAGGTTGTTAAATGCCGCGTTCCCGGTGGCAAAAAGGGAATCCGCATTGGCGATGCTGAAGGAGACGGCCGCCGAGGTGCCGTTGAGGCCGGTATTGGTGGCAGTGTAATTGAGGGTCGAACCGGGACAATAGAACCCCGGGGCGTCGGAGCATTCGGGAATGCCTAGAGTGGTGGCATCGAGGAAAAAGATGCCATTCGATCCGCTATCGATGAAGCTCCCCTGAATGCACCCGCTGTACGCCGTGCCGTTATAGGTGGTCTGGAAATTCCCGCACGAGTCGGTGGTATAGATCTGCGCGGTCCCGAGGGCGTTGTTGGATTGGGTCCCGATGCCGAAGATCAGCGATCCTGTGGCAGTCGCCGCCCCGGTGGCGGAAACCGACGGCAAGGTGATCAACAGCCCGTTGTTATCCTGAGCGAATTGCCAGACGGGGTTTTGTAGCTGATTGTCCAACGATACCGTAGCCACCTGGCAAACGTTGCTGGGGCAGAGGTAGTACATGGCATAAGGAGAAGACCCCGTGCAGGCACTCCCGCAATCCTGCCGGAAGTTGCCGATGCCCAGAATTCCGTTGGCCCCCAGGCTTGCCAGTGTGCCGTTGTTGACGCCGCCGCCGCTGGCGCAAGCGGAGGGCACGGCTATGCCCTGGCCGGGGGCGTCGATGACCTGAATGGGAACCGAGGCGGCCTGTTCCCCGGCCATTTGAATCCCGGCACTCACGACCGGCCCCCAACTGTACGAGCCGTCGGCGTATTTGACGCATTCCTGCAGAGGGTTGCCGCTGTTATCGGTAACCGCAGGCAGCAAGAGGCTGAACTGGCCGGATAGGACGCGCAGCCCCTCGGAGCCGGTATCCACCAGGACGTTGCTAATGGTCTGACAATTCGAGGTATTCGGCATGCAGATGTTAACGGAGGTGAAAAATCCATTCACATAGCCGCCGGCAGCGCCAAGAGGGCCAAAGCTGACCTCCACTGCCTGCGAGTTGTTCACGGGGGGAGGGTTGTTCCCGCCACCGTTGTTGTTTCCGCTTCCCCCGCCACAACTGGCCAGGATCAACAGCCCCGCCGAGAGGGCGAGGGAAAGGGCTACATGGGCCGTCCAAACTCGCCGCAGGTTCATCGTACGACCTCCGCTGACACATTCTTGGGCACAAGGCCCGGCAGGTAGGCGCGCCCGTGGAAGGAGCGCATGTGCCCGCCGCTCTCCACCACGAGCTGCTCCGTGCGCAGCACCAGCGGCCCCCGCCGCCGCGTCCGGGCTTGCGCGGCTTGCTGCCACGACGCGTAATAAGATCCCAACAACTGCTCCAGATTGGGCAGGGTCGGCCCTTGCCACGAGATCCCAAACACTCGGCCATCCGGCGAAACGTATTCCCTGACCACCGAGCGATCCGCGCCCATGATTTGGTGCACGGAATAACCTTCCAGAGTCATCTCGCGAACCTCTCCGCGCATAACCTTCTGGTCAGAGCTGATGGATGACTCGTACTCGCCCAGAACCGCCCACGCCGGAGCGGCTCCCAAAATCCAGACCAGTAAAAAAGCGAAGGCAGTTTTCATACACTCCCACCGTATCACTTTCATCCCACCCGCCTGCCGTCCCTCAGCACACGAGCGGGCAGAACAGGCCTCGCGTTCGTGCAAGACTATTGACGCATGATCCCTTCGAATGGTTGCAAGAGGGAAGAGATTTCACCACGCAGGGCTAGGCGGCTGCCTTGCTGCCCCAGATTGGACTTGGCCTACTCGTAGCGGTAGACGGTCACGCGCAGGACCATGTTGGGGCGCACCGTCAGAATCTCGCCTTGACCGGTGTCATCTCCGCCCAACTGCCGGACAACATGCCATTCGCCTTCCACGAACTTGCCCTGCTGCACGTCGCCCAGCCCGACAATCTGCGGCCCTGGTGTCGTGGGAGCAAAAGCGATTCGTATTCCGCTGCCCACCGCTGCGAAATAGAACTCATCCGGCCCTGCCGCAATGAGGATCGCCGCCGCTTGTGCCGGTGGTTGGTCTTGCTGCTGCCCCGGTGCCCCCTGCGGCATGAGCGGCGGGGCTCCTCCCTGAGCACGCTGCTGCGCGGCCGCTCGCCCGGCGGTGGGCGGCTCCGGAGCGATCGGAAATCGGCCCCTGTCGACGTATGAAAGGTCCAGCAAATAGCTCCCGAGCCTGACCTTGAGCGGCGCATCGCCTTGGTTCATGCGAACGGCGGTGATCGTCGCTTCTCCTTGTTGGGCCACGATGGCCGGAGCCAATTGTGAAACCACGCGATACGCCGCGGCCAGCTCGGTGTCTGGACCTACCGACCTTTCGATGAAGAACGGCGAGAATCCAATGGCGTTGAACTTGCCAAAGGCCGCAAGTACATTGGCGGGGTTGGCGCTGGTTTCAGGGATGAACAATGGGTTTCCGTTGCGAGTGAACCTTTCGCAGACTTCGTCGAAGTACTGCAAATAAAGATCCGGCGCGAGCAGATCGACCGCGGGCGCTCCGGCTCTCCACACATCGTGCTCCTGGGGCAGCGGGCCGCCGCTCGGGTACGTTCCGGGCCAGGCCATGTTCGGCTGTTGCAGCCAGGCATTCACGAACATCGGAATGTTGTATTCTTTCTTACCCTCCTCTACCACCGCGTTGACGAACCGCGCATAGTGCCAGGCCATGAAGATTTCGTCCACTGGCCAGCGCAGCTTCCGCCAGCCTGTCTGGTACTCCTCAGGGCTCAAGGGCGGGCTTTTCGTTTGGATGGGCATATCGACGCTATCGGGCTTGCCCGGGCCGAATACCTCTTCCCATGATCCCGAAGTCTTGAAGCCCTGCGCGGCCCACACCTCGCGCAACTCCGGACTCAGGGTATCTCTATGCTGCTGAAGATAATCCATCAGTTCCCTCGGCACAGGTCCGGCAAAGGCTCGGTTGGCGGGCGCCGATCTGTCGCGCGAGTCCCGCAGCACGCCGACTTCGTTTTCCACCTGCATCATCACGACGGTATGCTGCCCGCTATCAACCTCCTTGATGTGCCGCATCAAGGCTCCGTACGCCCGTGCATCGGCGTCCCGCGTGGCATCGGCGAACGTGCTGAGCAACTCCAGGCTCTTCCCGCCTTTGATCTGAATGCGTGGGAACCGCTGGTAGTCCTTCTTGACCCAGTAAGGGGCGTAGCTCGACAGGCCGTTCTTCCAACTCCCGAACCATAGAAAGACGAGTTTAAGGTTGTTGCGCCGGGCCTCCTGGAGGAGACCATCCACCAGGGCAAACTCGTACTTGCCCTCCAGGGGCTCCAGTTGCGCCCACGATACGGCCGCCAGCACGCAGTTGAGATTGCCTGAAACCAGCCCGGACCATATCGGCTGCATATTCTCCAGGCTGGTAGCGGTGTTGTTTCCCAATTCTCCTGCAAGCGCCAGAAACGGCTTTCCATCCACGATCAACTGCGTGGCGGCGCCCTGTTTCTGCAGGTGCGGGATGTCCGAGACGGTCTGCCCGCAGCACCGGACCGCGATCAATGCCAGGCATGCGGTCAGGGACACAAACTGAATTCTCGATTTCATTTTTCCTTCACCTCAATCATCTTCTCCAGTCACACGCCGGCAGAAGACACGCCCAACATGTTGCTGAGGCGGCCGGGCTCCAACAGGAAGCTCTGCTTGCCCGCGGCCCAGTAAGACGGGAGAACGAAAGTGAATGGCCGCGTCTCATGACATTCTCTTTGAGATACAAATATCACATATCGCCCCCGGTTAAAACTCTTCCCCGCGCGCGGCAGAAGCATTCCGGCGGTGCAAGGCACGACATACAAGCTTCCCCATCGGCGCCGGCCGGCCGGCGCAAGTGGACTCCGGTTCCGATACGGACTACTATGCTGTCGCAAGACTCTTCATTAACGGTGTTTTCGCCCCGCGCGAAATAGGAGTGCCCAAAGATGAAAACAACTTCTGCTGTTCTGGCCGCTTGGGTGGGCGCGAGCCTGGCCGTTACGCTCCACGCTCAGGTCAAGGAGCGCCCGATTCCGCGCGTGATTAACAAGGATGGGCGCTACGCCCTGTTGGTTGACGGCGCCCCTTACTTGATGTTGGGCGCACAGGTACACAACTCCAGCGACTGGCCGGCCACGCTTCCGAAAGTGTGGCCCGCCATGGAACACCTGAATGTCAACACGGTCGAAATTCCGGTCTATTGGGAGCAATTCGAACCGCGGCCCGGACAGTACGACTACACGGCGATCGACACGCTCCTGGCCGAGGCTCCGCGGCATCATGTTCGCTTGGTGCTGCTCTGGTTTGGAACCTGGAAAAACGGCAGCCAGCACTACATGCCCGAGTGGATGAAACTGGCCCCCGACCGCTATCCGCATATGGTCGATAAGAACGGAGTCGCGGTGGACTCGCCTTCACCTTACGCCGCTGCGTCGCTCGAGGCGGACAAGAGTGCGTTCGCCGCATTCATGCGCCACCTTAAAGCCGCCGATCCGCAGCGCACCGTCATCATGGTTCAGGTGGAGAACGAACCCGGCACGTGGGGCAACCTTCGCGATTACTCCCCGGCCGCGGAGAAACTCTTCGCCGCGCCGGTTCCGCCCGAGGTCCTCAGCGCCATGCAGGTGAAGGCCGCTTCGCCATCCCCGGACTGGCAGGAAGCCTTTGGCCCCGAAGGCGAAGTGTGCTTCCACGCCTGGTCGGTAGCAAGATATGTCGGGCAAGTCGCCGCCGCAGGAAAGGCCGTTTATCCCCTGCCGCTCTATGCCAACGCGGCTTTGCGCGACCCGCTCACGCCGGGCGCTCCCGGCAGCTACGAGAGCGGCGGCCCCACGGACAATGTGCTCGCCATCTGGAAAGTCGCCGCGCCCGCGCTGGATATTCTGGCACCCGACATTTACCAGAAC
>Ga0209777_10007977_pt1 | contig 11655 bp, 9 predicted proteins | sample FrelakmetHBP12HB_FD_187147 | JGI IMG/M metagenome (GOLD analysis project Ga0209777, IMG submission 187147) | Freshwater lake sediment microbial communities from the University of Notre Dame, USA, for methane emissions studies -HBP12 HB (SPAdes)... | ecosystem: Environmental > Aquatic >...
CAGATCATCGGTCTTTCCATCATTCCGTTGATCTGCGTGGCCGTGGCCATCCTGCTTTTCCTGCTCTGGGGAAGCAGGGTCATTTCCGCCATCAGGATGCTCCTCGAGGCATCCGTCACCGTGGGGCGCGGGGAGTACCGCCTCCAGCTTCCGGTGGAGCGCCGGGACGAGTTCGGGGAGCTCTATCGGGGCTTCTCGCGCATGGCCGTGCAGCTCGAAGAAAACCTTGCCCGGCTGGAGGAGAGCAAGCGGATGCTCGTCACCAGCGAAAAGATGGCTGCTCTGGGAAGGTTTTCCGCCGGCGTTGCCCACGAAATCAACAACCCGCTGGGCATCGTGCTCAACCACGTCCAGCTCCTGCGCTCGGGAAGACTGGAAGAGCAGGAGAGGGAAGAGTTCCTTGCGCGCATGGAGAGCGAGATCAAGCGCGTGAACCGCCTGCTGCGGAGCCTTCTCCAGCATGCAACCGATGAGGAGCTCTCGTTCAGCGATCTCCCCCTCGAGCCCCTCGTATCAGAGGTAGTGCAGCTTTTCACCCCGAAGCTGCGGGTGAAAGGGGTACGTGTGGAGGTCACACCCTTTCCGCCGGCCACGGTCGTAGAGGGTGATGCAGACGCAATCAAGCAGGTCTTCTTCAACCTTCTGTATAATGCCATCCAGGCCATCCACCACGACCGGGGCCTGGTGCGCATCGACGCCCAGGAAGGCGGGGCGGGCTTCTGCGTGCGCGTGACGGACAATGGCGAGGGAATGGACGAGACCACACGCGCCTCCATCTTTCAGCCCTTTGTGACGCGCAAGCAGGGCTATGGCACCGGTCTGGGCCTTGCCCTCAGCCAGACGATCATGAAGCAGCATGGCGGCTCGATTGACGCAACGGGAGAGCCTGATGTCGGCACGACGGTCACGCTGTGGTTTCCGAAGAAGGAGGAGTCATGAGCCGGCGCGATTTTTCCCTCCTTATCGTCGACGACGAGGAAGGAATGCGCCTGGGTCTGCAGAAGACCCTCGCCCTGGAGGGCTACCGCGTGACCACCGCCGCCACCGGCGCGGAGGCGCGGCGCCGCGCAAAGACGGAAAAGTTCGACTGCGCATTCGTGGACCTGAAGCTTCCCGACCTGAGCGGCACCGAGCTTCTCACGGACCTGAAGCAGACCGGCGCCGCGGTGGTCATCATCACTGCCTACGCCTCGGTGGACACGGCGGTGCATGCCATGAAGCTGGGGGCGGTGGATTATTTACAGAAGCCCTTCGACAACCACGACATCGTGATCCTGGCGGATCGGCTGTGCATGGGAAGCCGTGATGCCGGGCGCAGGGAGCGCGAGGAGATACTGGAGCAGGGGCTCGTGGCGGCCAGCCCGGTCATGAAACAGATCGTGAGCACGCTGCGCAAGGTGATGGATACCGAGATTCCGCTTCTTCTGCAGGGAGAGAGCGGAACAGGCAAGGAGATGCTGGCGCGTTTCGTACACGAGAAAAGCGCGCGCGCCGGTCGGCCCTTCGTGGCCATCAACTGCGCCGCCATCCCGCCCGAGCTCCTGGAGAGCGAGCTCTTCGGCCACGAGAAAGGCGCCTACACTGGGGCCCACTCCGCCACCGCCGGCAAATTCGAGGCAGCCGGCGCCGGCACGATCTTCCTGGACGAGATCGGCGAAATGGGTGCGCACCTGCAGACAAAGCTCCTGCGCGCCCTGGAAGAGCGGTCCTTCGAGCCGGTGGGTTCCACGCAGAGCATGCCCCTCCTGGCCCGCATCATCGCCTCCACCAACAACGACCTTGCCGCCATGATCAGGGAGAAAACATTCCGCCTGGACTTGTACTACCGACTGAAGGGGTTCGCCGTCACCATACCTCCGCTGCGCGAGAGGCGCGATGACATCGAGCCTCTCCTCTCGTTTTTTCTCGACTTGTACCGACACCGCTACAACAAGCCGGAGGTCGAGATCTCACGCGAGGCGGTGCGCTTCCTCCACTCCTACCGATGGCTGGGCAATGTGCGCGAGTTGAAGAATGCGGTGGAGTCCGCTGTCCTTCTTTCCGAGCAGACCCGGCCGCTTCTCCCTCAGGATTTCCTGCTGGAGGGGGCGGGGGAAGCCAGCCTGCCCGAGTTGTGGCAGCAGGAGCGTGAATCCATCATCGAAGTTCTGAAGCGCACCGGCTACAACCGCTCTGTGGCGTCCCGGGAACTGGGCATGAGCCGCAAGACCTTGTACAACAAGATGAAGCGCTACGCGATAAAGTAGCGTACCCACGGTTTCCCACTCTTACCCAATTCGAGAAATGTGGGGCTGCAGTGCCGCGCATTTGATTCGGCCAGAACGTGAGCAGCCCTCTAAGTTTCTTCTCACAAAGTAATTATCGACGTTGCCGCCTTTCGACGGATGTTGGCCCGTTTCATGCATGCCAGAGGAGAAAGCTAAATGCGAAGTCCGCTCAAAGTCTGCGCATCAATCCTGATGACTCTGCTCCTGGGGGGTACGCCTCTTTTCTGTCGGGGAGTTGCCGAGCCTTCAGACGCGGCGCGTTCCGATTCAACCACACCCGCCGTTCATCGACAACTCTCCTTTGTCATGGTGCCCAAAGGCATACACCCCTATTTCGAACCTGTTTACCGGGGTTTCGAAGATGCCGCGGCCAGGTATGGGGTCGTCGCAGAGGTGAACGCTCCACCCCGGTTCGATGTCGCCCTCCAGGTGAAAGTTATTGAAGACCTCATCGCACGCGGGGTGAGCGGCATCGCGATCTCGGCCAACGACGACCAGGGGCTGGTCGCGGTGATTCATGAGGCCGTCCAGGCAGGCATCAAGGTGATCACATTCGACGCCCCGGCCCCCTCCAGCGAAGCGCTCACCTATATCGGCACCGACAACCAAGCCGCCGGGTACGCTGCGGGAAAACGGATGGCAAAAGCCATGGGCGGCATGGGCTCCATCGGCATCCTTCAGGGCGGTCTGGACGCCACAAACCTTAATCTTCGCACCCAGGGTTTCAAGCGCGCGCTGGCCGAGGCGTCTTCCCGGATCACCGTGGTGTCCGTGGTGGACGAGGGTGGGGATTTTGCCGAGTCCGTGAACAAGACAGAGACGCTCCTGGCCGAGCACCCCGATCTCTCCGCTATTTTCAGCGTCTCGGCGGAAGGTGCGCCCGCGGCCTCCGCGGTGGTGAAACGGCAGGCAAAGACGGGCAGGGTCCTGGTTGCCGGCTTTGACGACCTGGGAGATACGCTCCAGGGCATACGGGACGGCTCGGTTGCCTTCTGCGTGGTTCAGAACACCTACAAGATGGGGTGGTTGTCCGTGGAGCAGCTGCTGGACGCGGTGGGCGGCCGGCCGATGCCCCGGATCATCGATACCGGTGCCGTGTTCGTGGATCGAAGCAATATCGACACCTACAAGGCAGCGATGGAGGCCGACAACTCGGGAAAGCTGTAGGCCGGTGCCTCGAATGAAGTTGGAGCGGCCCCGTTGGGGCTGAGTAAGTTTTCTCAAGGAGGTCTGGCATATGAAGTCCAGAATGCTTTTGATCGCGGTCGTGCTGCTGGCCGTCGTGGTCGCAGTGGCCCCCGCGCAGGCCAAGTGGGCCTCGGATGTCCGCATCGTCTTCTTCCCGGGCGGGCCCCAGGGAGGCGTTTTCGCCGTCAACGTCTACAACGGCGCCAAGCAGGCCGAGGCTGACCTGGGGTGCAAGGTCAACTACGTGTGGTCAGACTGGGATCCGCAGAAAATGATCCAGCAGTTCCGCGAAGCGGTGGCAACAAAGCCCGACGGAATTGCCATCATGGGTCACCCGGGAGACGCAGCCTTTGATGCCCTTATCGACGACGCACGGGCCAAGGGAATCATCGTGACCAGCCAGAACACGACGCTGGACAAGGCCGAGGCCAAATACGCGGCCAGCGGCTTCGGCTACGTCGGGGCGGAGAACTACCCGGCGGGCCATGCCCTTGGAGTAGAGGCCATCAAGAGGTTCAAGCTGAAGAGCGGTGACCGGGCCATGGTATGGGGCCTTCTTTCCCAGCCCGCCCGCGGCGAGCGCACCAAGGGCGTCATAGACGCGTTCAAGTCGGCCGGTCTGACCGTGGACTACATCGAGATCGACGCCGCCACGAACAAAGATCCCGTTGCAGGAGCCCCGACATTTGCCGGCTACGTCTCCTCGCACCCGGATGTGAAAGTGGTCGTCACCGATCACGGCGGCCTCACGGCAACCGCCGAAACCTATCTCAAGGCAGCGGGCAAGAAGGCCGGCCAGATCAATATCGCCGGATTCGACCTCTCCCCTGCAACAATTGCGGCGATCAAGGGCGGCTGGACGGGACTGGTGATCGACCAGCAGGAGTGGCTCCAGGGATACCTGCCCATCTTGCAGATCGCACTCGCGAAGGTCTATGGTTTCTCCGGGCTGCACATCAACACCGGCGCAGGCTTTGTGGACAAGAGCAACGTGGACATTGTTGCCCCGCTGGCTCAGAAGAACATCCGCTAGAGATTTGTGCCTGATTCGGGCGGCGGGAGGCAGAGTGCCTCCCGTCACCCTCCACATGAAGAGGTGACTCGATGGACCACTTCCTCCAGATGAAGAACGTGTCCAAGACCTTCGGCGAGGTGTCGGCGCTGCACAACGTGAACTTCGAGGTCGGCACGAATGAAATCGTGGGCCTGCTCGGAGACAATGGAGCCGGCAAGTCCACCCTGGTGAAGATCATGACCGGCTACCACCAGCCTGATCCAGGGGGGGAGTTCATCCTGAAAGGGAAGAAAGTGGATCACCTCTCGGTGGCGCGCGCCCGCGACATGGGCATCGAAGTTGTCTACCAGGAGCGGGCACTGGCGGACAAGCAGTCGCTGTGGCGCAACATCTTCATGGGGCGCGAGCTTTCCAATTCCTGGGGGCGTCTCAACCTGCGCGAGATGCGGGAGGAAACGGCCAAGCTCATGCACACGCTGATGGGCTTCACGTCTTCCGCGGTGACCCCGGAGTCCGTGGTCAAGAACTTCTCCGGCGGAGAGCGCCAGGGAGTGGCCATCACCCGGGCGCTGTACTTCAAGGCGGAGATGATCATCCTGGACGAACCGACCATGGGCCTTTCCCTTTCCGAGACGAAGAAATGCCTTGAGTTTGTGGCGGGCATAAAAGCGGCGGGCAAGGCGGCCATATTCATCGACCACAACATTTTCCACGTCTATCCCGTGGCGGACAGGATCGTCGTCCTGGACAGGGGCAGCGTGGCGGGACAATTTATGAAGAACGAGCTCACCCTTCAGGAGCTCATCGATCGCCTGTACGACGTGGCGCAGACGGGTACCCTCAAAACCAAGGCCCGGCGCGCCGCACGGGGAAAGAGGAAAGCCAAATGAAAACTTCGGGCGAAGCGGCACGGCTGAAGTCCCCCGTGGCGGGACGAAGCACGATTTCCCAGTTTGCGCGCGCGTATTCACTGCAGATCGGCATCGTCTTCGTCGCCCTTTTCATCTGGGTGCTGTTCCTCATCGGTTCGCCCCGGACATTCCTGGCCGGCGACATTTATATCGCCTTCATGTCGACGACGCCGTTTTTTGCGCTGATGGCCATCCCGTTGACGCTCGTCGTCATTACGGGAGAGATCGACCTGTCCTTCGGGTCCATCATGGCATTCGGCATGACGGCCTACAGCCTCGTGTTCACCGCGACCGGCAGCGCCTGGCTCGGATTCATCGCCTGCCTCGTTGCAGGCCTCGGTGCAGGGATCCTGAACGGCATCATCGTCGTGAAGATCGGAATACCCTCTCTGGTCACGACCATTGGAACCCAGTTTTTCTGGGCGGGCGTCGTCCTGGTGCTGACGAACGGCAGCGGGCTCGGCATGACGGAGGTCAGGGATACGATCCTCTACCCGGCCCTCGTGGGCAGGATCTTTGGCGTCATACCCGCGCAGTTCGTCTGGACAATCATATTCGCCGCGGTTGTCTGGTTCTTTCTGAACCGGCACAAGTTCGGCGCGCACGTGTATCTCATCGGCGACAACGTGGAAAGTGCAAAGCTGATGGGAGTGAACGTGGACCTGACGAAGATCATCACCTTTGCCGTCGTCGGGTTTGCCGCGGCATTCGCCGGTTTCGTGGTGAGCGAGGAAGTGCTCTACTTCTGGCCTACCCTGGGCGGAGGATACCTGCTCAACACCCTGGCCTCCGTTTTCCTGGGCGGCACATCTGTCTTCGGGGGCATGGGCACAATATTCGGCACGTTCGTGGCTTCCTTCATCATTGGGTCCATCAATGCAGGCATTGTCGCGGCGAACCTGACGGGGTATTGGACCCAGTTGATCTACGGCCTCATCATCGTCGTCTCCGTTGCGCTGCAGACCATGCTGGGGAAGAGGTTCAGGTAAGGGCGGCGGACCTTTGTCCCGCATCTCGGTCGCTGCGCTCTGCCCGGAAGGAGGGCACGAATGAAGAATCTGAAAATTGCGGCGAAGATCGGGACGGGTTTCGGGCTTGTGATCGCCATCGCGGCCGGTCTCGGCGCCGTTCAGCTCTGGAACATGATGGGAGTGCAGGGAGAGGCCAACCGCCTGGACAAGGAAATCGTACCGCAGGTGGCCGTGGCCAATGACCTCGAACGGAGCGTCCACCGTACCATGTACAGCATGCAGGCCTTCCTGCAATCAATGGATTCGGACGCGCTGGACCAGGCGAAGCAGTTTCTGGGTGACACGCAGAAGTATCTCGCGGATGCGGACGCCCTTTCGGCAAAGTACCCGCGTCTCGTCGTTCTGAGAAAAAATGTTGCTGACGCCAAATCCAGCGTGGCGGAATACGCGAAGCTCGTGGATGACACCATCGCGGTCAATGCGAGCATCACCGTCGAGAGAATGAGCCAGGCCTCGTCCGGAACTACTTTCAATACGACCGTGCAAAACTACATCCTGAAAAAGACGGCAGACCTGAACGCGCTGATCAGCCGTCATGCGTCCACGGCAGAATTGAAAAGCACATTGCAGGAGCTCACCATTGCGAACGAGGTCAGGGACCTGGGCAACGGTCTTCGGATCGGGAACTTCGAGACCCAGGCGACCTCGGATCCGAGCTTCCTGAAGGACGCCATGGGGAGCTTTGCAGACGTGGCGAACCGCATGAGCTCCTGGCGAGTCCTGCCGACCGTGAACAAAGACGACCTGATCCAGCTCGACGCAGTCTCTACCAGCGGAAACGTCTATCTCCAGGCTTCCCAGACCGTGCTGGACGACGTGGTGAAACGTTCTGAGGTGAACGCGGCGCAGCGAAAAACCGCCGATGTCGTCCTGGAGGGGGCCCTGCAGACGTCCCTGGAGGGATTCAAGGACGCCGCACTGATCACCACGCTGACCGTGGGGCGGCTGATGACGGCGATCATCGTCCTCGTGATGGGAATTGCCGCGGCCACTGTCATGGGAATTGCGGTGGCTATCGCAATCACCCGCACGATCACCCGCCCTCTCTTCAAGGGAGTTGCCTTTGCCCAGCAGATTGCCCGGGGAGATTTCAGCACGGTCCTCGACATACGGCAGCGTGACGAAGTGGGAGTGCTTGCCGACGCGTTGAACGAGATGGCTGTCAAGCTCCGCGACGTCGTGCTCTCCGTACAGGAAAGCGCCGCACTGGTCGCCCATTCCAGCGAGGAAATCTCCGCCGGCGCGCAGAAGCTGGCCGACGGGGCGCAGAACCAGGCAACGACGCTCGAGCAGACGAGCGCCGCCGTGGAGGAGCTGGCCGCATCCGTGGACGAGGTCTCCGCTCATGCGCAGTCCCAGGCTGCCGCGGTGGAGGAAGGCTCCAGCTCGATGGCGCTGGTGCATACCTCCCTGGAAGCGGTCACGCGCAGCCTGGGGGAGATATCCGATCTGGCCCGCAGATCGGCGGAAAACGCCGTGGAAGGCGACAAGGCCGTGCAGTCCGTCGTGGACGTGATCAACCTCATCTCGGGAGGGTCCGAGAAGATCGGCGGGATCGTGGGGGTGATCTCTGACATCGCGGACCAGACCAATCTCCTGGCCCTCAACGCTGCCATAGAAGCGGCCCGGGCAGGGGAGCATGGAAGAGGATTTGCCGTTGTGGCGGACGAGGTGAGCAAGCTGGCCGAGCGCAGCGCATCCTCCACCAAGGAGATCGAGGCCCTGATCAGGGAAAGCGTCAGGAATATCGGAGAGGGGGTGAAGACAGCCCGGGGATCGCAGATCGCCATGGAGCAGATCCGCGCGGCGTCCCAGCAGGTCAATGACACCATCACCATTCTCTCCGAATCGATGGAGCAGCAGGTTTCCGCGATCAAGGAGCTTGCCGGCGCGCTGGAGAGCATCAGCGAGATGAGCCAGGGCATCTCGGCAGCCACCGAGGAACAGACCTCCAACGCGAAGCAGGTGTCAAAGGCGGTGGAGAGTGTGAACGAGCTCACGCAGGCGGCGGCCGCCTCCGCGGAGGAGATGTCCTCCTCCACTGAGAAGCTCATGACAATGGCGCAGGGATTGAATCGACTGGTGGCCTTGTTCAAGATGGGACACGGAGAAGCATCCGCGGATGCGCCGCCCCCCGGGGAAGGACGCGCCCTCCCCGCACCCGGCGCCCACAGTGCGGGCCAGGAAACCAGGCTTACTTCGTAGCCGTCCGCGATCTCCCTCTCTGCAGTCGTCTCTCGAGAAGCCGGACGAGCATCGAAAGCGTGATGGTGAGGAAGAGGTAGAGGAACGCGACCACGTTGTACGTCTCGAAGAACCTGAAGGTGCTTGCCGCATAGACTTTCCCCATCTGCGTGATGTCCTGGACGCCCAGCGCGCTGACCAGCGCGGAATCCTTTATCATTGCGACGAACTCGTTGCCCAGCGGGGGGAGCACGTTCCGCACGGCCTGCGGCAGGACGATGCGGATCATCACCTGGCCCCTGCGCAGGCCCAGCGCATACGCAGCTTCCCACTGGCCCGCGTCCACCGACTGGATGCCGCCGCGGAAGATCTCTGAAATGAACGCGCCGTAGCCGAGGGTGAGCGCGATGATCGCCCTCCAGGAGAAGTCTATGCTGCGGACGCTGACGGGCTGCAGGAGGCCTGCCCGCACCAGCGGCGAGAGGAGAAAGTTCACCGCTTCCGCGAGCCCCGGCGCCCCGATGAATGCGATGTAGTAAAGGATGACGAGCATCGGCACGCCGCGCACGATCTCCACCCAGAACGTGGCCGCCTCCCGCACGACCCGTGACGGTGACACTCGGCACAGGCCCAGAAAAAGTCCGACAAGGATCGAAAAGCAGAACGAAACGACCGAGACCCATAGCGTGGTGAGCAGCCCCGTGGCCGTGGCGCGGAATATGATGCGGTAGTCGTTCCTGCTGGCGATATTCCAGAGAATGAGGATGCCGAGGAGGATCACCCCGAGCAGCCAGAAGGGAAGCCGTTTCAGCCGGTCGGCCAGGGGAAGAAGATGCGCACTGCCCGCGCTGCCGCGGCTGAAAGGTTCTTTCATGAAGGGGACCCGGGGGAGCGCAGGAGGGGACCCCTGCGCTCCGCTCGGGTTATTTCTGATTGTACTCGAAGAACCACTTTGTGGTGAGCTTGTCCAGGGAGCCGTCGTCCTTCAGCGCCTGGATGGCCGCATTGAACGGCGCCACGAGGTCCGACCCGGTCTTGAAGATGAAGCCGTAGTTGTCCGTGCCCAGGGGATCCCCGACAGTCTTGAGCTTGTCCGGATTGGCGCCGACGTAGCCCCTGCTTGATGCGGCGTCCATGAGCACGCAGTCCACGTCTCCGGCAAGAAGCGCCTGCACCGTTGCCCCGAAGGTCTCCAGCAGCTTGATGCGCGGGTTGTCCTCTTTGCCGTCAAGGACATTGTAGACCGCAACGTAGAAATTCGTGGTGCCGGCCTGGGACCCGATGAGGAGCTTCGGGTTGGCGGCGAACTCAGCGGCGTTCTTGAACCGCGTCTCGTCCTTGCGTACCAGCATGAACTGCTGGCTCACCATGTAGGGATTGGAAAAGTCCACCTGCTTCTTGCGGTCATCCGTAATGGAAATCCCGTCCATGCCTACATCATACTGCCCGTCCCGCACGGCCTGGATCATCGTATCCCACGAGCAGACATTCCATACGATCTTTGCGTTCAGCCGCCTGCCGATCTCATTGACGGCGTCGTATTCCCAGCCGCCTGCCGTGCCGGTCTTGGGATCGACGAAGTTCAGCGGTGTAAATGCATTCTCGGTCACCGCGCGGATCACGCGGCCCCTCAGGTCGGGGAGTTTCTTCGCCTGTCCGAAAGCGGAAACGGCCAGAAAAGCGACGAGCACCCCGCAGAGTATCTTTCTCATGAGCTCCTCCTGTTCGGGAAAATGGTACCTAAAATCCCGGACGCGTTCAATGGTAGGCGAGCGCGGTCGGGGTGTCGTATCTTATGCGCATGATTGTCGACCCGCATGTCGAATCCTACATCGCCTCCCTTGACGGGCAGGTGGACCCGGTCCTCGCTGCCATGGAAACACTGGCTGCACGAAAGAGCTTCCCCATCATCGGCCGGCATGCAGGGTCGCTCCTGGCGCTGCTGGCGCGCTGCATCGGGGCGCGCCGTGTCCTGGAGCTTGGCTCAGGCTACGGCTACTCCGCGCTCTGGCTCGCGCGCGCGCTGCCGGAAGAAGGCACCATCGCGTGCACGGACCTTTCCCGTGACAACCGGGACCTTGCAATGAACTTCTTCCACACCGCCGGGATACAGAAGAGAATCACTTTCCACGTGGGGGACGCGCTGGTCTTCGCGCGGGCTCAGAAGGGTCCGTTCGATATCATCCTCAACGATATCGACAAGGAATCCTATCCTGCCAGCGTGGAGATAGCCGTCCCGCTCCTCAGGTCCGGCGGTCTCTTCATCACGGACAACACCCTGTGGAGCGGCAAAGTTGCGGATAAGAGCGTGACAGATGCCGCCACCCGGGCCATCAGGTCGTTCAACCAGGCGGTATTTGCCCGGGCTGACCTCGAGTCGCTCGTTATTCCGCTTCGGGACGGGCTGACGGTCTGCAGGAAGAAATGACCGCCGCCCGGGCACGCGGCAGGGATGAACAGGGGCGGATCGCGCATGAGACGCTCCGCGTTCTTCGTGAGGCAGGTCGCAGCCCGCTGCCTATTGTCACGGTGAGCTGGGCCAGGTCCGTCACCGGGGCAATTGCGGCTGCAGACGGCGCGCGGACGGCCCTGAGCGGGCCCGAGTCTCTGCTCCTCACTCACCGCCTGCGGGCCATGCACCAGGCCATCCTGGTCGGAATCCAGACGGTGCTCTCCGACGATCCCCTTCTTTCCGTGCGCCGTGTCGAAGGGGCTCAGCCGCAACCGGTGGTCCTGGACTCACACCTCCGTTTCCCCCTTGAAGCGAGGCTGCTTTCCCGAACTGACAGGAAACCGTGGATCTTCTTCCTGGAAGGCGCGGAACCGGAGCGCAGTGCAGCGCAGCAGCAGGCGCGGGCGCTGGCTGCCGCGGGGGCCCGTCTTTTCCTTGTGCCCGGCGGGAAAGGCGGGCTCGATCTTCGGAGCGTGCTCGACAGGCTCCTGGCGGAAGGCGTCCACTCCCTCATGGTGGAAGGAGGGGCGCGCGTCCTGGGCTCGTTCATCTCCCAGGGCCTCGCATCTCAGGCGGTGATCACCGTGAGCCCGACCGTCATCGAGGG
>Ga0209777_10007978_pt1 | contig 11654 bp, 10 predicted proteins | sample FrelakmetHBP12HB_FD_187147 | JGI IMG/M metagenome (GOLD analysis project Ga0209777, IMG submission 187147) | Freshwater lake sediment microbial communities from the University of Notre Dame, USA, for methane emissions studies -HBP12 HB (SPAdes)... | ecosystem: Environmental > Aquatic >...
CCATCCCTCCGATATCGAACCGGGAGGACGGCCAGGTCCTCGATTTCTCCGTCCCTGTAACGGTATCGGGGCCTGTCCCAGGGCTCAATGTGTCCGTGGATTTTTGGATCGAGCCCACCGGGTCAAATGTCACGGGCGGTCAGTACCTCGGGCGTATTTCCAGGGTCAACGGCCCTGGCACTTTCACAGCCTTCATCAATTGGACCGCCAACGCGGGGGACTGGAGGATCACCGCCCATGCCGACCCTGATAACAGGTATGCAGAGACGGACAAGGCCAACAACTGGGCCGAGCTAGATTTCAATATCATGGAAAAGTACGCTCATATCGAATGGTTCGCAGGACAAGGCACGGTCCTGGGCCGGTACCAAGGTATGGTCGTCTCCGATACCAACCAGGACGGCAATCCGGAGCTGCTTGTGAGCGCCTCCGAGGGGTTCGTCCAGGCCTACCATGTCGGCCAGGGCAAGGCCAAGCAGGTGACCGCCTTCGCTATGTCGGAGGACCTGGGCTCCAACCCCTATGGCATGCTCGTTTCCGATGTGAACCATGACGGCGATCCTGAGGTCGTTGTTTCCAATGGAGAGGGCACGGTCTTTGCCTTCAAGGGCATCGGCGAGAAATTGGTCTGGAAGAGCACGGTCTCGGACGGCCCTTGCTACGGCCTCGCCGCGGGGGACCTTAATGCCGACGGAAAGACCGAAATCGTCGCAGGATGCCACGACAGTCAGCTTTACATATTGAACGGCCTGGATGGGACCGTGAAGGCCCAGGTCGGGCTGCTCTTCGAGCTGTATGCACTCGATATAACGGACTTCGGTGAGGACGGGAAGCTCGACATCATCGCCGCGGCCCAGGACGGAATGGTCTATATACTCAATGCGGCGACACTAGTGACCGAGGCCAGTTTCAAGCTCGGCGATGTTCAGGTGGACGACATCGCGGCCGGGGACATCGACCACGACGGCCGCACCGAGATCGTCTATGGCGACCGGTCCGGCAAGGTCTATGTGGTCGGGTCCGTCGAGAACACCTCATCGCAGCTAGGCTGGAACCTTACCTACGAGGCTAACGTATCTACGGGCTCGGCCGTGAAGACGGTCCAGCTTGCGGACATTACAAAGGACGCAGGTCTCGAGCTCCTTGTGGCCTCCGACAATGGCCTGAGGGCCTACCGGTCCAAGAACGGGCTTCTCGAAATTCTTGGGAACGTCTCCTTTACCGACAGCATCACTGGTATGATATGTTCCGATGTCGACAAGGACGGAGCGCCCGAGATCGTCGTGGGGACCCTGCGCGGGAACCTCACGTTCTTTGGTCTGAATGCGACCTACCAAGGTACCATGACGACACTATCGTTTTCTGTCCAAGCCTCCTTGCCCGGCCTCGGGACGGGCCTCTACGGAACGGCCTACGGAGATATCGACGGCGACGGGGCCCCCGAGCTGCTGTTGGGGACCGAGTCCGGCGAGCTGCGGGTCTATGACGGGATCTCCAAGGAGCTCAAGTTGTACCAGGCCGATATGGGCTCGAGCCTCTACGGTCTCAAGGTCGCCGATGTGGATGGCGACGGTGTAAAAGAGCTTGTCGTAGGCTCCGGGGACAAGCAGGTATGCACCTACAAGTACCAGTCCGGCGCGCTCGTCAAGCTCTGGTGCTCCGACAAGCTGGGCGACTGGACCATAGCCTTCGAGGTCCTTGATACGAACCTTGATGGCCGTATGGAGGTCCTGGTCGGCGCCGCAAGCAAGGTCTACATTCTCAACGGGACCACTGGACGGACCATGAACAGCACCTTCGACCTGGGTTCCCATATCATCAGCCTCGCGACCGGGGAGCTCGACGGCGACCAGTGGCCCGAGGTCGTGGTCGGCACCGAGGAAGGCTACATGCCGGTGCTCAACGCGAACAATCTCACCCTTGCCTGGGGCGCCATGCTGGATTCGTGGCCTGTGGGACTTGCAGTGGCCGACACCGACGGTGACGGCCTCGGGACTATCTTTGCCGGGACCAACAGTGCGGTCTATGCCCTGAGCTTCAAGGACCGCGAGACCTTGTGGAGGGTGCCTGAAGGTCAGAGTGCGTGGGGCCTAGCGGTCGCCGACTTCCAGTCCGACGGCACCTTTGAACTATTCATAGGGCTCAAGGACGGCCGGGCCCAGGCCCTCAATGTCACGACCGGACGCTTGATCTGGTCGTCCTCTTACTTGGGAAGCAGGGCCGGATGGTACAATTCCATCAAGGTCAGCGACACCGACAACGACCGCCAGAAGGAGCTCCTGATAGGCTCCAGCGGGTTCTTGTATCTGTTCGGTGCCGGTTATGTCACACCGAGGCCGGTCCCTGACGCGGTCCTGAGGTCCGTATCCTTGCAGGACCTGGAGCTCGCGGACGGCCAGGGCACCAATATCACGGCAATGGTCTACGACCATTCCCTGGCGCCAATGGTCAACCTATCGGTCCACCTGTTCGTCGATGAGGTCTTCGCCGACTCGACCGTCATCCCCTATCTTGCACCTTTGGGGAGCGTTGCGGTGAGCTTCCCCTACACGGCGCACGCAGGCACCCACAACCTGACCGTTGTCATCGATAGGTACAATGTCATCCACGAGTACAACGAGGCCAATAACGAATATACCCTCAACGTGATCGTCCTGGGGGCCATGAACCTGGCCATCGATGGCGGTGTGAAAGGGGTACGGTTCTCGGACCCGCCCGTCAAGGGCGTCGAGTTGACGGTCTATGCCGACATAAAGAATACCGGCGAGGAGGCCTCGTCTGCCCATATCAAGTTCTACTGGGCGAACCTCAGGCTCTTTGGCGAGGACACGGTCTATGTCCGCGGACAAGCGAAGGTCACCGCTGCAGTGAACTGGACGCCTCCGGAGGCAGGCGACCAGGACATCACCGTGGTCATCGAACCGGACGGTTTTGATTCGAACAAGGATGACAACGTCGTCACACGGACCGTCCATATGATGACCTACCCATCCGTATGGCTTGGCCCGATGCATCTGTCCACCGAGATGGTCGAGGGATACGAGTACCAGCTCCTTGTGAACATCACGAACACGGGCGAGGCCCAGACGACGGGCTCCGTGGCACTGTTCATTGACAATAACCGCACCTGGGGCTCTGGCATGCTCATGGTCAATTCCGGGAACACGCAGGTTCTGGCCCGTTTCAACACCACTGCAGGAAAGCACGATGTCAAGGTGGTCCTTGAGAACCTGGCGCTTGACGACCAGCTCGACGACAACGAGCTTGACCTCAATGTCACGGTCCGCACGAGACCAGACCTTTATTTCGATTCCGTTACCACCCCCAAGGATGACCAGCTGGTCGCCGGGCGGTCCGTCTTCATCGCTCTGGTGCTCGCCAACAGCGGCGGGTCAAACGCGAGCTGCACCGTCAGGGCCTACGACAACGATGCGATAATCTTCGAGGCGTCCCTATCGGTCCCTGCGGGAACGACAAGGACGCAGCAGGTCCCATGGAAAGTGACCTCGGGCGACCACAACCTCGTGTTCAAGATCGATGCGGCCTCGCCCCAGGAGCTCAACACCAATAACAACCAGGACCACCTGAGCTTGTATGTCGCGCCAAAATCGAGCGGCCAGCAGAACCTGTGGCCACAGATCTCTATAATGGTCATCATCGTGCTCGCTCCCGTCGTGGCGGCACTTTTCTATTACGCAAAGGTCCAGCCTGTCCGCGAGGCTGCTAGAGCGGCCCAAGAAGAAAGGGCACGGCAAGCAAGGAAACCTATCAAGAAAAAGAAGGAGGCGCCCAAATGAGCTACGAGAAGGCGCAACGGCACCTGGAACCTGTCCGGGCCCATCTGGAGAAGCTCAAGGTACTCCACATATCGACGGCCTACATGAGCCAGAATGAGCGGGAACCATCCGTAATATTCAATCTGGACGCCGAGTACATCGGCGCCTATCTGCGGGATGACAAGCTTGTCGTAATGATGAAGTTCGACGACAAAAAGGTTGACTACATGCACCTTGACGTCGCTTATGAGGGGATCCGCGAGCGGACCAAGAAGATCCTGATCAACCATTTTCCGGAGCTAAAGCCGGACGACCTCTCCATCTATGTCGTCGAAAGCAGCGGGAACATTGCGGATGTTGATTGGTAGCAATTCCCTAAGGTATCTCCGACGGGTCCCACGTGGCCCTGAAGTTCTCGTGCAGGGTATCTAGAAATCCCATGTCCTTATCGGAGATCTTGAAATCGAAGACCTTTGAGTTCTCCTCGATCCTTTTGGGCGTGCTGGACTTGGGGATTAGAACGATCCCGTGCTGGAGGGCCCACCGTATCAGTATCTGCGCCGTGGATCGCTTGTACTTGATGGCAACCTCCACGAGCTCCGGGTCCTTGAGCCGCTTTCCTTTCGTGAGCGGGCTGTAGGCCTCCAATTGGATCCCGTGCTTTTTACAAAAGTCCAGAAGCTCCCTTTGGAAAAGGAACGGATGGAACTCCACCTGGTTAACGGCCGGGACGAGCTCGGACCTTGAGAGCAGCTCCTCCAGATGCTTGATCGTGTAGTTGCTCACGCCCAGGGCCCGGCATTTTTTATCTTTATATACCTTTAAAAGCGCGTCCCAGGTCTCGTTCCGCAGGCCTGCCACTGGCCAATGGATGAGGTATAGGTCGATGTATCCAAGGTTCAGTTCCTTGAGGCTCTCCTCGAAGGCTCGTGGGGCCCGGTCCTTTCCGTGGTCGTTGTTCCAAAGCTTCGTTGTCACGAAGACCTGCTCTCGGGGGATGCCGCTCTTCCTGATCGCCTCGCCGACCTCGCTCTCGTTGCCATAGAGCGTTGCCGTATCGATGTGGCGGTAACCGACCATGAGCGCGTGCCCAACAGCCTCTAAGGTCTCTTTGGTGGACATCTGCCACACGCCCAGGCCGAGCCAGGGTATCTCGACGCCATTGTTGAGCTTGGCTTTGGATCCAAAGGTAAGAGACATGAAATCATCTCACAGGTCGTTGAGGTCTATCCCTGCGATATCTGACAGCTCCTTGTGGAGGGCGCGCATCCTTTCGGCAGCGCTCAGTTGTCCTTTAGCCTCGAGCTTTTCGATGCTTACCATGACATTATGCCTTTTGAAGTTGCACATGTTGTCGGCGTGTGTCACAATCTTTTCTTCGAGGGTCTGCGGGAGGTAATCCTTTTTAGGAAGACCGAGCTTGACGGCCTCGTCGGCCGGGATGCCCGCGCCTATATGGCGCTCGATCATCATGACGATTTTGGGGTCCAGCCCGAGCTCCTTGGCAAGGTTTGCACCGACAACAGCATGGTCGATGCCGTGGGACTTGGACCGGCCCAGGTCATGAAGTAACGCCCCTGCCTGCACGAGGTCGCCGTCGACCTTCACTCCCTTATCCTCCATTCTCTTTGTGATGACCGCGGCCAACTCCGCCACGGCCTTGCAGTGCCGGATGACCTTCGGGTCGCAGCCGGCCTTCTCCATGATTTTGAGTGCCTGCGCCCTGGTGGGCACTGCTGGGATCGAGGATTGCTTTGTGCTCATTTCTTCCTGACCCCCTTGCCGTGCGCCGTCGGTATGACCTCCATCTGGCCACCATCGAACTTCTTTTCTTCCCAGGACCCGCCCGTGAGCCGGTCTAGGAAAATAGCCAGGGCACCTGCCTCGGAATGGGGCTGGCTTCCGACGGCTATGTTGAGGTCCGCCATGTGGTAGACCTCTCCTGGCACCTTCTCAGAGCCGACGATGACCAGGATGTCGCCCTTGGGTATCTTAGTGATGGTCTCCTTGAGGGGTAGGCCGTACATCGTAAGGTGGACCTTCGTTCCTTTGAAGTTGCGCATCACGGTCTTGTATCCGACACCGGTCTTTATCTCGAAGTCCCCGCCGAAGCGCTCGACAACGGACCTGATGGTCTTTTCAAGCTCTGCATCTTCCTCGGCGACAAGGACCCGGTCGACACCCAAGGCCCTTGCGATAAGACAGACATGCGTGGTGAGCCGCTCGTCCCGCTTGCGCCTGTGGCCCAGCCTGAGGACCTCGATGACCATAATGCCCCTTCCATGACCCAGATGGAGGACTACTTCTTAAAATCATCACTATACAGCCGCATACCGATGACCTCGGCCAGCTGCTTCATGACCCAGATCTCGTAGGCCTTGAAATCGATCGGATAGGGCGTGATAGCACTCAGGATGCCGACGACCTTGTCGTGGACGATGGACGGGGCCTCGATCTCGGCCTTTATGTTCGTGTCCGGGGCCTCGACGAAGCCCTCCTCCTTGGTGGTATCGGTGATCACAATAGGTGTCTTGCTCCGGTATACCTTCGCGAGCATCCCCTCATCGAGCCTCTGTGTGTAGCCTTTCAAGGTCTGGTATTGGAAGCCCGCCTGGAGGTGCCTTATCCTGAAGAGCTTGGCCTTCTCATCGATGATGAAGAACACGAAATTGAACTGCCCGAAGGCGTGCTGGGCCTCCTTGAGGATCTTATCCAGGAACTCGTCATCGTCCTGGATGGACCGTGCTAGCTCCGAGGCCCTGTCGACCAGCTGCATCTTCCTTATCGAGTCGCGCAACTGGCCTTCCATCCGTGAGCCCTTCAGGGCCCAGGCCACCAAGGCCACGCCAGGCTCGAGGGTCTTGAGGTGCTCTTCTCTGAACCAGTTCTGATTGTGGGAATAGAATCCGACGACACCTTCGACCTTGCTGTCAACGTTAAGCGGGATCGTGATGTAGGACATCATGCCTTCCTTGACGAGGATGCGGCCCTCCGGTGTCTCGTTCTCCTTAGATGTAATATCGCCACAGATGTGGGCCATCTCGTCCTTTATTGGAAGCCACAGGCCGCCATGGCTCTTCGCGATCGGCCTGCCAGCGTCCAGATCGGAGGAATTACCGCCGGGCCATGCCGCGGTCTCATCGATGTAGATGACGTAGATCATCATCTTCTCACCGGTGCGGTCCAGAAGCCCCAGATAGGCCCGGTCGAAGTTTAGGACCTTGTGTATACCACTGACGACCTTTTGGGCCACCTCGTCGAAATCGTATCGGGTCCCGAGGTCCTTGAGGATGGACCTGAGGGCCTCGAGCTCCTCGGAATCATCGATGACGGGGCCGGCCGGAGCAGGCTCCGCGCTCCTTTCCCAGGCCTTCTTCTTCAGATCCTTCTTGACCGGCGTTGGAGGTCCTCTCCTTTTATGGATGGTCTTAAAAGGGCCATCGAAGGGCTTAAGCTATATCACAATTTAAGAATTTCTGTCCTCAATGGACAAAAATGGCGTTTAACACTTGAGCATCTCGACCCTGTGGCCGCGATATTCTAGAACGGAGGACCGCTTTACAAGGGACTTGAGCATCGTCGGGGTCAGGCCCAGTTCCTCTGCGATGTCCCCTGCGAACTTGCCCTCGGAGCCGACCAGTGCGATGATCTTTTTCTCGTACTTCTCGAACTCCTTTTTGGTCATGACCGCGACTGCAAGGACGTCCGAAATCTCTAGAACGGGGCAGGATGTGTTGATATGGAAGGACATGTAGTATGAATGGTAGGCCTTCTCCGAACCGGCCTCGCCGGACTCCCACTTGGTCTCCACGAGCTTCATCTTTTCAAAGAACATCAAGGCCTCTTTTCCCTCGTCGCCGTACTTCTCCTCGATGGACTTGAGGGTGCACCAGTCCTGGGACACTTCCTTGAAAACATCGCGCTTGACCTTGGTGTCCACGGCCCGCAGGATCGGAACGAGCTCGGTCGGCTCATTGATGACCTTTATCCTTTTCATCTGCATTAGTTCCCTTATCACAATATCTAAATATAAAGGTTCACACACTTTGTTAACTTCGTGTTGAATTTAAATCTTATGAAAAAAATATAATAAAATATTAACGAGATTACAAAAAAGATATGTTCAGGCCATTATTTCCTCAACTTCTTCAATGCACCACCGATTCTCTTGAGGCCTTCATGGATGTTCTTCATCGAGTTGCTGTACGACAGCCTGAAACAGCCTTCTCCAGAAGGACCGAAGGCCCTTCCGGAGGTCAAGGACACATGGGCCTCCTCTAGCATATAATCCGCCATCTCGTCGGCAGACTTCTTGTAGAGCTTCTTATCATAGGACGGGAAGGCGTAGAAGGTCGCGGGGCTCTTGGGGCACTTGATGCCCTCGATGTCGTTGAGGCCCTTGACCACGACCTCGCGCCGCTCCTTGAACTCTTTTAGCATGTCCGCGAGGCATTTCTTGCTCTCGGGGTCCTTGAGCGCCATGACGCAGGCCTTCTGGCTGAAGGCCGGGGCACAGGTCACGGCCTGCTGCTGCATCTTGATTATCGCGCTGAAAAGGGGCTTGGGCGCCACCATGTACCCCATTCTCCAGCCGGTCATCGAGTAGGCCTTCGAGAAACCATTGACCGTTACCGTTCGATCAAAGGCCCCCGGGAAGGAAGCAGGCGACACGTGCTCGCCCTCATAGATGATGTGCTCGTAGACCTCATCTGACAGCACCACGAAATCATGGTCCACCGCCAGGTCCACGATGCCCTTCATGTCCTCTTTCTTTATGATGCCGCCCGTCGGGTTGCATGGGGAATTAAGGAAGATGAGCTTGGTCTTGGGGGTGATGAGCTCCGCAACGGCTTCCGGCCTGAGCCGGAAGTTGTCGTCACCCTTCAATCCCGTGTGCTTGACCTTTCCGCCGGCCAATCCGATCATGTCCACGTAAGAACCCCACGAGGGTTCGGGGACAATGACCTCGTCGCCGTGGTCAACCAAGGACATCACGGTCGCGAAAAGGCAGAACTTGGAGGTGGACACCATGACGTTGGCGGGCTCGCAGGGTATCTTATTGTCGCGTTTGCATTTTTCCGCGACCGCCTCCCTGAGCTCCGGGATGCCGCCCGAGGGCGTGTAGTGGGTGTGCCCGTCCCTCATTGCCTTCTCGGCAGCCTTTATTATATGCATCGGGGTCGGGAAGTCCGGCTCGCCGACATTGAAAGATATGATATCAACACCCTGGGCTTTGAGGCGGGTCGCGATCTCCATGGCCTTCAGAGTCGCCGACTCGCCCATCCTGCTCATCCTTGTTGCCAAGAAGTCCTTCATATTTCCCACGACCTTCGCGGGCCAATCGGCCAGCCTCTATTTATTGCTTATTAAAATATTGAGAGGTTAATTTATACAGAATTCATATTCCACGGATATCTTTAAATAAAATATCCGACATGGTCTTTAATCAGAGCGTGGCGGAGTGCAGTCCAACCTCATGGTACAACACATCAAAGGAGGGCCTTTCTAATGTGCATCATGTGCGTGCTGTCGCTCGTGGTCAACAGTGCCTGCGCCATGATCCTACCTCCCAAGAAGGAGGAGGCCTCCACGAGGATCTACCTCAACAAGCCGCTGCTCATCCTTCTAGGGTTCTCGCTCTTTTGGTCCTTGTGCATCTTCATCGCGCCCCTCACCATGCCGCCTCACACTGTCGAGCACCTTACGACCGGCACGGCCTCCATGGACTACAGTAACAAGTGGTCCAAGCTCCCCTTCTTCGACCAGGTCGTCTACGCCATCGGCGATAGCCAGTGCCACCAGCTCGAGAGCCGATCTTACTACATCAACGGCAACCAGATGCCCGTGTGCGCCCGGTGCATGGCCCTGTTCCTGTTCACCAACCTGGGCGTCGTGACCGCCATGTTCGTGAGGCCCAAGTACGACATCTCCAAGTCGGCGGTCCAGCTGTTGCCCCAGCGGCTCCGAACGTACATCGAGGCCCGCAACGCGGAGTTCACCTTCTGGTGCATCCTGGGGACTTTGTGCATACTCACGACCGCCATCGACGGGTTCTATCAGCTCCTGACGCCCTATGAGAGCACGAACCTCAAGCGGATCATCTTCTCGCTCCCGACCGGTTGGTTCGGGGGCCTGGCCGTGGGCCTCATGCTCAACAACATCTACTACAATATCTACGACCCCGACCTGGTGGGGCCTTACCAGCCGCCCCACAGGGCGACGCCGGTCTCCTCGCCAGAGAAGGCCAAGATGGCAAAAGACCCCGATGCGGTGCCGCCGGAGACGGCCAGTGCCCGTAAGGACGGCAAGGGCCACCCCCAGAAGGCCCACACCGAAAAGCTCCCCGAGCGCGGATAGAGTTTTATCGACGGTGAGCTTGGAGTAGTTTCACTACCTTCCGTTCAGTTTCAGTTTTAGTTTCACCAGACCCCCCTGTCTAGGTTCTTATACTACATTGACCAAAGGACTAGGGCAGATGAAGCGTCCTTGACGGGCCAAAAAGGATGCAGGTACGGAGTTCGGCCCGGGGCAGAGCGCGAAGGCACCGGACCGCACGGCCCGAATAGGGGGGATACGGCATGGCGGCCGAGGATAGATATATCACAAAAGCAGCCGGAAGGCTCGACGGTACGGACGGGGTAGAGGTCCTAGAGGCCATTGACAGGCCGGCCCTCAGGCTCCCGGTCCGGATCCTGGACAGGTTCCTAGGTGCCTTCAGGCCGGGGACCGCGACCTTGCTCGACAGCGCCCATCCTTACGTTACGGAACTGGTGGGCATGCTTTGCGTCCAGGCCGTCGGGGAGCTTGGCGGCGAGGTCCTTTATATCGACGGCGGGAACAGCTTCGACCCTTACAGTCTTCTGGCCCACGCTCGAAGGCTCGGGGTCGACCGCGACATCGTGCTCGACAACATACGCGTCGCCCGGGCCTTCACGGCCCACCAGCTGACGAGCCTCCTCCACGACAGCCTCCCAAAGGCCCTCGAGGAGCGCACTGCCGCCACCGAGCGGCCCGTGACCGTCGTGGTGTCCCAGATCGCGGACCTTTACACGGACCGGGACGTCGGGCGCTCCGAGGCGCGCGGGATGCTGGGACTTTGCTCCAAGAGGCTGGTGGAGGCCACGGTCTCGAGCTCAGCGGTGACCCTGGTGAGCAACTTCGGGCTGTCGAAGCTGGGGACCAAAGGGGCGCTGAGGCGGACCCTCTACGGCCAGGTCCACCGGGTCATCCGCATCGAGCGCACGGGGCCTTTCAGGGACCGGGCGCAACGGATGGGCCCGGGCGGATTGCGTTGGCACCCTGTCCCTAGGAAACTAGGTCGCGACAGCGGCAGGATGGTCCTCCATCTTCCGTCGGAGGGCCGGTCGCTGGTATACCATCCGGCACCGCGGGACCAGCGGACCTTGGACGACTTCGAGATTGAGCGCACCGACATCGAGGGAGGTCCCTGACATGGGCCGGACGCTGCCGACCTTCAGGATGCTCCTGCAGCAGCTGGAGGTGTCCTGGTCGCCGTACCGGCGGGCCCTCCGTATCGAGGACCGGGAGGCCTTCGATACCGTCATGGCCTTAGCACGTGAGCACGCCTCGGCCTCGAGCTTCATGGTGGACTCGGACCCCATGGACGCCCTGTTCATGTCCGTCCTGGTCGAGCAGCAAAAAGAGATCCTGGACCTCAAGCGCAAGGTCAAGTAGCGGAGGCCGACCGTGGAAGGATGGCTCCTTGACGTGTATCCCGACTACGACACGGACCGCATGGTCCTGTGGGTCCTTTCCGGCGCCGGCAGCGGCAGGAGGGCCTACGGCTTCAGGCACCTGTTCTGGCCGACGATGTACGTGTCCGGAAGCCATGACGACCTCTACAAGGTCTCGGACCTG
>Ga0209777_10007980_pt1 | contig 11654 bp, 10 predicted proteins | sample FrelakmetHBP12HB_FD_187147 | JGI IMG/M metagenome (GOLD analysis project Ga0209777, IMG submission 187147) | Freshwater lake sediment microbial communities from the University of Notre Dame, USA, for methane emissions studies -HBP12 HB (SPAdes)... | ecosystem: Environmental > Aquatic >...
AAGCAGGATGGTTTGCGTTCCTTCATGTTACACTCAAAAAAGATCGGGTATCGGATACCCCCATCTTTAGATGGATTCATTTTGGGAGGATGTCATTTGAACGTTTTTCTGTTCTATTTTTTGGACGGCAGATAAATCACTATACAATACCCATCTAAGCGTACTGGGAAATGAATTAAAAATAAAGGGCAATATTTCTTTTTCATTTTCCAAATTAAAACCTATCTTGTTTTTTATAATCCAATCAATAAATTTTGGATAGTTAATCATCCTGTAAGTCATTCCAGATTTCATAAACTTTAATCTTATCTCATTATTGTTATTATCTAAGTGAGGTCTGGCTATCTCTACAAACCATTCAGGAGGCATATCATAATCAAGATAGTAACAATCGGAAGGAAATGAACCGCCCTTCTTTCTATCTTCTTTTATCTTTCCAATTAGTTCATCTGGACAATTTATGTGTATAATAATGCCCTTACTTTCTAATTTTTTTATTTGTTTTGATACATTAGATATATTTTTTCTCAAATCTTTACTGATTTTTTGCTACCCACACTATTTTATTATTATTGGTTATAAAATAATCTATTATTGGGCGTTCTATCTTTTCTATCTTGAATTGTGTAGGCATCATAGAATATATAAAAAGATGATTTAAAACAATATTGATTAATGGTTTTTTTATTACTTGAAATACTATTAATTAAAAAACCATCAATTGAAAATCAATTAATCAACTATCCGTTGATTGAAAAACAACATATCATTAAACAATTAGTATGTTGTTTATTTTTTATTTTACTTACATGATTTATAAAATTTAAAGGGATTCTATAAGTGGGGCTGGTCGTTGCCGGGCTGGGCAATTATAGGGAGAAAAACTCTCCCTCAAGCCCCATTATGTGGTTTTGATGCTTACACAAAACCTAGATGGTCATTATGTTCAAACTACAATAAAAGAGTTTCTATTGACAAAAGAAAGAGATTTTTCTCCTGTTCAACAGGAGTACTTTCGATCACCCCCTACAGGAGTATATAAGGAAGGAAAACAATACCCCAACAGGAGAAAAATACAGTTTACTCTCCTGGAAGAATTTGGTGTTAAAATCAATGATCACCAGAGTGCTACTAACACTCTGATGGTCGGGAGCACCGATAGAATGAGTATCAATGCCCCAAGTGAGATACCGATCACTCCTAAAAAGGTTTATGCACAGGATTGGGAAGCCTATAACCAAGCGCAGACTCAGGAGAAAATCCTGTTTATGGAACTTCTTAATGAATTGACTTCTAATATTCCACCGCAGAAATACAAGGGGAATGGCAGACCACCAGCAAAAATCGGTGAGATGATTTTTAGTATTTGTCTGAAAACCTATCTTGATTTCAGTAGCAGACGAACCGAATCAGATATACAGATGGCACAGCAACTCGGATACATTGAACACGTTCCACACTTCAATACCATATTGAAGTATCTGAATACCCCTGCCTTAACACAGGTATTCAAGGAACTTATAATAATATCAGCATTACCATTAAAACAAGTGGAGGAGAACTTCACTGTTGATGCAAGTGGTTTTAGTACATCTTTGTTTGAACGCTGGGTAGATGTAAGAGAAAAACGTGCTGAACGAAGACTATTCAAAAAAAGCACATTTATTCTCAGGAGTAAAAACCAATATTATAACAAGTGTAGAAGTCACTGATGGCTATATGCATGATACACTCATGTTTTCCAATCTCCTACATGATACCGCTAAATATTTTGATATTAAAGAAGTAACCGCAGATATGGGATATTCACCCAGAGAGAACCTTGGATTAGTCAGTAACATTGGAGTAATACCATTTATCCCATTCAAGAAAAATGCTACAAGCAGAGGTAGGGGCTTTGCAATCTGGAATGCTATGTTTAGATATTATAAAGATAACAAAGATGATTTCTTGAAGCATTATCATCTGAGGAGTAACGCAGAATCAGTATTCAGTATGATAAAACGAAAACAGGGATGCAATCTACGGACAAAGAACGATATTGCGCAAGTCAATGAGATTATATGCAAATGTTTAGTTCACAATATTTGTGTCCTTATTCAAGAGATGTTCGAGATTGGGATTAAGATTGATTTTAAGGAGGTGATACCCGAGGATTTTATGTGCAAGATTAATCTATGAAAAGTTTATGTGCAAAGCCCTCTAGGATACATACCAAGTGCCGTTCAACCTCATCGGTGTGTTCTTTTCACACGAGCACGCTGTTGATACGATTCTACCGTGAATAAAAGAAAGGCGGTTAAATCCTAGAACCGCCTCCATCTCATTTTTTTCATCCACTTGAATTTTGTTGTCCCTGTGAGGAGTCGATCAGTTTTAAACACCCAAACCACGATGCTAATGGTCACAATAGCAAAAATGGCGATGTATACGATACCTCCGATTACGAGCGTATAGTCATGGAAGAGCAATGCCCGAGGTGCCATCATTGGATGGGAGAATGGTATTGCAAACGTGAAAATTTTAAGTGCTAAGGGAAGTGTATCAAAATCTGTGAACATAGTGATGAACATCGGGATCATCGCCAGCATGGTGATTGGGAAAGTAAGCGTTTGTGCACTCTTATAGTTCTTCGCGAAGGTTCCCAGGAGCATGCAGAGGGAAAGGCCTGCAATGAGAGCAATGAACAGGGAGATGCCAATCCAGATGAAATCTACTGAGGTCAGGACAAGACCGTATGAGGCAAGATTCACCCCAGTGGAAACCTCAAATCCTGTAAAATAATACTGCATACCAACCATGTAGATAATAGCAAGCAGAAGCCCGATTACTGCCGCAGCAATAATTTTTCCGGTAACAATGCTGGTTCGTTTCACCGGTAACGTCAGCAGTGTCTCAAGGGTTTTATTTTCTTTTTCCAGTGCCATGGAAGTAATCACAATACTTCCTGCCATAATGATAATCATCATCATCACAATCGGGATGAGCAGCGACTGAGATGACAGCATACCTGAAATGGTATTTGGTGACAGTCCGATAAACTCCCGGTTTTTAAAATAGGTGGTTTCAACCCGTTTTGTTGGCGATAAAACAAATGATGCGTTTAGTGTGGTATTTTCTCTAATAAGTTCTTTTGATATGTTAGTATTAATGAATGAAATTAACGATTCAACGGCACTTGATGATATCGTATCCATGAGTCCCGCTCCTTTCATGATCCAGTAGATCTTAAAGGTCCCAGGTTGCTCTTGTGTAATCCGTTCTGTGAAATTCTGTGGGATAATAATGACAGCGACCCCGTTGTGTTGTTTGACGGTCTCCAAGCCATTCTGTAGATTGGCAGCGGATGTCGAGTTGTACACTGATCTCGCATGAGTATGTAGGAGAGTAGACGCAATCGTACCTAAGGTGCTGTTATCCTCAGTAATAACACCAATGGTAGGTGGTGCTTGTGATTGTTTTTGGATCCCTTGTATGCTATTCCCCATTGTAGCAAAAATCAAGGCGATAAGGATAATCGGGACGAATGTTGCTGGGGTGAGAAGCTCCCGTATTTCTTTTCTTGTAATGTTTCCCAGTCCGCTCATTCATGCACCGTCCTTATGAACACTTCTTCGATGTTACGTGCCTTATATTTCTCCATTAATGTTTTTGGTTTACCCTCTTCGACTATTTTTCCTTCGGAGATCAAGGAGATCCGGTCACAGAGGTACTCTACCTCAAGCATGTTATGAGATGAGAGAAGAACGGTCGTACCGGCCTGCGCTGTGGACTTTACCAGTTTCCTTATTTCCTGGGCGTTGATGACATCAAGCCCTGATGTCGGCTCATCAAGGATAGCAAGCTTCGGGTTGGTCATTAACGCCCTCCCAACAAGGAGTCGACGCATCATCCCTTTGCTGTAGGTATCAACACGGTCATCAATACGAACTCCAAGATCAGCAATCTCGATTCCTTTTTGTACTATTGCTTGGACTTCTTTCTTATCAAAGAAGTTCGCTATGAACTGAAGATACGCTCTGCCACTCAGATTCTTATATGCCCCTGCATCCTCAGGAAGATAACTAATGAGCTTTCTGATCTCCGCAGCATGTTTACTAAGGTCATGTCCTAATATCGTGACCGATCCGCCGTTAATGGATAATAAGGTAGACAACACCCGTAATGTTGTAGTCTTGCCTGCGCCATTCGGACCAATAAGCCCAAAGATTTCTCCCTCATTTATAGAGAACGAGATACCTTTCACTGCATCAATTGACCCATATTTCTTCACTAAATTCTTCACTTCGACTGCTGGCATGCTCCCCGGTCCCCTTAATGATTTTTTCTTTTTAAGGTATTCTCTTCTACAAACCGAAACACTGAAACGAAGAAAATACATTAACACACCGATACAATCAACAAATCTTTTATGAGGCATAGGATGAAAAAACAATCATTTTTCAACGGAATGGTACGGAATATTATTATTGTCGGCTTCGTCAGTTTATTTACTGATCTTAGTAGTCAAATGGTATTTCCCGTTGTTCCTTTATTTTTACTATCTCTTGGTGCAAGTGTTTGGGTCATTGGGCTTGTCGAAGGAGCAGCTGAAACAACTGCTTCCTTGCTCAAAGTATTTTCAGGATACTGGTCCGATAAAATCAAGAGGCGAAAACCATTTGTCTTTGTTGGCTATGGACTTTCCTCTCTGACAAAACCACTCTTCGCATTTGCACAAACCTGGCCGTTTGTTCTTTTCTTTCGAGTTGTTGAACGCATTGGCAAAGGAATCAGAGACGCACCACGAGACGCCATTGTCGCAGAATCAGTGGACATCTCCATCAGAGGAAAAGCCTACGGGTTCCAACGCGCGATGGATGGTATCGGTTCATTTTCCGGTGCGATAATAGCCCTCGTTTTCTTAACATTTTTTGTAAGTAGTACTCCCCTTGCTACGTATCGAAATCTGTTTCTAGTTGCGTTCTTCCCCGGGATCATCGGGGTGCTGTTCATCTTATTCATCAAAGAAAAACGCCAACCAACCGAGATACAGAAACATCAGAAAGCTCCATTTCGCGTCAGCATGAAAAAACTCCCACGGAATCTCCAGATTTTCATCCTTGTCTCCACTATTTTTTCCCTTGGAAATTTCGGCATTGCATTTCTTATAGTACGTTCAAATAAACTTGGATATTCAGATACCATGACGCTTCTTCTGTATATCTTATTTTATGTTGTCTACACGTTGTTTACCATCCCCGCAGGCATGCTCTCTGATGAAATCGGCAGAAAACCGGTGTTAATAATAGGATATCTGGTGTTTGCTGCAACAGCACTCTGCCTTATCTTTACATCCCAACTATACATGCTCATTTTCATCTTCATCCTCTACGGCATCTTCTTCGGATTCATCGATGGTGTACAGCGGGCGTTCGTTGTTGATTTAGCACCACCTGACCTCAAAGGAACCGCCTTAGGCACCTTTCATACCGCAACTGGGCTCATCGCTCTGCCCGCTGGGATCATCGCTGGGTTTTTATGGGATACATTTTCCCCACAAGCTACCTTCATCTTTGCGTTGTGTCTCGCACTCTGTTCTCTGCTGATGTTTACCTTTGTGAAAAATACGAAACACTCGAACCAGACTTCTATCTAGCTATTGCAAACACCTATAATTCCAGTATAACGTAGGGGTTTTTTTCTATATTTCAGTTAGTATTTCTCCGAACGATAGTTGACTCTTTTTCTTGTGAACAAATCTTTAAGTAACGAGAATCCCTTTACATAGATGAGGGATATTCGTGCAAGAACAGACGGAGATGATCAGTAAGCATATCGATTTTTTAAAATCCCTTGATACCGAAGAGTTTTATAATAAAGATGAAGATGAGGTCCGAAGGTACGCTCACAACACCATCCATGAACTTATTCAATTAGGTAATCATGCAACAAACGAACTTATTGAACTGTTTCATACCGAATTTACATGGAGTTGTTTTTTTGCATTAACGGTTCTTCGTGAAACAAAAGATCCACAAGCGGTTCCTGCGATTATCGATTTTTTAAAAAAAGAATCTGATGATTCCATGGCAAATGAAGAAGCAATGTTCGTGCTACAAGATATCGGGGATCCTTCAATTATCCCGCTCATCGAAGAGCTTGAGGAAACGTTTGATAATAAGAAATATAACTCTTATTTAGTGGGTGCGTTAACCGGGATTATCGGCCCAGCACCATATGATTTTATGGTAAAAATCACTAAAGATTTTATTGGCAAGCCATGGCGATATAAAGGGTGGTTCCACATTGAGGATTTCGCATATAATTTTGTAAAACAGGAACGACAAGATGTGATATCACTTCTCAAACAGGTTCTAGAAATCAAGGCGATTGCCGGAACAGAAAAACGAGAACTCGAGGATACCATCAGGGCACTGGAAGACCCAGACAGTTACGAAAAAGAAATTCAAGAAACAGTGAAACAGCTTACCGAAGCCGCCCAGAATGTTGATTTTTAAGGACTTATAAAATCAACAATGTTACAGAATTTAAGAATCTCGATACTAATGTATTATTTTTTTTAATGTTAAGAAGAATATTGGTAAATCTATATAAATAGCAATAGTATTGATATCTCTGGAGGGAATAACATCAGTTCTCACAAACTATCACTTAGAACCCTTACCGGAAAAAAAATCGATGAGTGGGAGAAATATGCACTTCATAGTCCAACAGCAAAAAGGATACTCGTAGCGCTCTACCGTTCTTCTCTCTACCGCTATTTCTCATGGAAAATAAACGAGTTTCGCAATTACAAACTGATTGAAGAAATTAAACAATATCCTCTCCCGAAACATATTGCGATAATTATGGATGGAAACCGCCGATTTGCGAAAGAACTTGGATTGTCATGGGAAGCGGGACATATATTTGGAAAAGAAAAAATAGAAGAAGTTCTAGATTGGTGTTTTGACCTTGGCATATATGTTCTGACGATTTACGCATTTTCCACTGAGAATTTTAAACGAAGCGAAAAAGAAGTCAAGACACTCATGAAGTTGTTTAAGGAAGAATTGGATCAAGCAAAAGGAGACTCCCGTATTCATAAGAACAAAGTAAGGATACGAATTCTTGGTCACCTTGAATCCTTGCCAAAAGAGATCCAACAGTCAGCACAGTTCATTATGGATATGACCAAAACATACAAAACCTATCACTTGAACATTGCCCTTGCATATGGTGGTCGAGAGGAAATCATCCAAGCCATCCAACATATGGCAAGTGACATAAAAAAAGGAAAATTCAAAGTCAAGGATATCTCTCAAAAAACCGTCTCATCATATCTTTATACAAGTGGTTTACCTGATCCAGATCTCATCCTTCGAACCTCGGGAGAAGAACGAATATCTAACTTCTTACTGTGGCAGCTCGCTTATTCAGAACTCTATTTCACTGATGTATACTGGCCTGCACTCCAAAAACGAGACTTCTTACAGGCAATCCGAACCTATCAACATAGAAAACGTCGTTTCGGGAAATAAAAAGATAGTTATGATTGCTCCTTTATTTCTTCTTTGTCTATAAGAGATTCGTCATTTTCAACTTCTTCAGCAATCTTTGAAAGCTTCGCAAATTGACACGAAAAAAAATATAAGAGTAACCCAAAACCTAAACTGAGAATCGCGAATGCGAGAATAGTCCCGATAACACCATCGCTAAGCCCAACAGGGTGCAGCAGTGTTTCAATGAGGTATATAATGAAGAGGATACATCCAAGAGTCAGAAAAAATTTACAGAAAAAGCCGGTCTTCAAATCATTATGCACAGAAAAAAGATGTTTTTTAACCATTTAGGCTTCCTGTCCGCCTGCTAACTTCAAGGAACTTTCCACCTTGATCTGTAGCTCAGTTAACTTTTCTCTGCTTCGCCCCTCTTGCTTCTCCAACGTGGTTTTTCGCAGTTCAAGAGATTCTTTTGTTGAAGCTAACTCTTTTTTAATGTCACTTTTTCCTTTCGTTTTGATGAGCAATGCACCAATACTCTTGTAAATAGGGGTTTTCTCGGTCACCGCTTCGATCTCCTTTATCGCCTCTTCGGTTTCTTTGAGTTGAATCTCTACCTGTTGGCGTTGTTGTGTAATCATCTGAAGCTGCGCTCGTGCTTGCTGCAATCTATTAATTTGGTCCTGCAGTTGAGGCGATACTTCGTCACTCGGCATAGTCTTTTTTTCTCCTTTGTTGGTGGTAATAATCGTCTCCTTCTTAAACATATTCATAAACATGAGTTTTTATAGCTAAAACTCATCCATATATATAATAGAAAATATTATATAGAAAGATAGGAATATGAATATAAAGAAGAATTTTCTTCTTATGTTGAGGTTTACCTATGAACAAGAATGATAAAATCATTGCAGTAACTGGAGTTATAATACTTGTTATCGCCTCCATCGGTGTCTATACCTGGAAACCTAGTGGATCTGCTGAGCAAGTCTCGTCTCTTGATAGCTTTTCGTCTGTCTCCAGTAGTTTTGCTGATGTCCCTAGTGCTATTTCTGTCTCTGATTCAAACCCATTTTTTGCTTTAATTGCCACGCCACTCGCTGTTCATTATGATATGGACGGAAATCAGGAGGTCGTCCCCTTGTACGTGGAAAACCTTAGTAATCCATCACGTGCAGTGACTAGAGCTATGAACGACCAGATTGGAATCCCCGTCAACATGATTATTGATGCAACTAAATCCGCTGAAGCATGGTCCGTTGACATTGCCACTAAGTATTGGAGTCATAGCGATGCAGCTCTTCTCATCCAAAATGACGAAGCCGGGTACACCTTAGGCGTGATGGCAACACCACTTGCTTCATATCTTTCAATTCCCGTGTTTGTAACAAACGGGACAGATACTACGGTACAGAAAGCACTAAATACCCTTGGGGTAAAAATGACTGTGGTCTGCGGGGAGAAGATCAAGGGATATGGAAAAATTTTACGGTTTACAAATATTGATGATATCGTCAACGCCTCAATGAGTTTTATTCAGGAGAAATTTGGATCAGTGGGATATCTGACAATTACTAATCCTAAAGATGCTTGGCCACCAAAAGTACTTGCCCGTACCAACTTTACCTTTGGGCCCAAAACAATGAAAACTATGGCGACAACCTACATCGTTTCAGCGCTCTTCTCCGGGCAGGATACACAAATTGGTACGTTCACCATCCCTGATGATTACAAATACGCGCTTGTGAAATTCAAAGGAATTAATTTGAACACGGAGAACGTTAATGAACTCGGGGATACTGTTATTTTCATGGCGGGTCCAATGTTGGACAACATCCCTTCTGGCCAGGCAAAGACCGAATTGTACCTCGGTGGTACCAGCATGGGCGGTGTACCTGTCAGAGATGCGAATGGGAACATTATCGAAGATTCTACGTACAATGAAATGGTCCTATATCGACGAAATGGTGTGACATATAAAGTGACTGCAACACCTTTTTGGTTAGCCTCGAAGACAGGGTCTACTGAGGTAGATGTTACAGTAGAAAAACTCAATGATTCTATTTATCCGTTTATGAAAGGGTTATCTTCCATCGCCCCGTATCTCACTGCATATCATAAAGGACTTATTTATGGAAAACCTGAATTTGCGTTTTCTGCAAACGACGAGACCTTGTTTCTGGGGGAACAGTGCCCTGGAGATGCCTTGCCTCGAGAGAATCCTCGGTTAGTCCCTGCATCGAACGCGCATGTCTTCTGGATCCATGATCAGATTAACGCATTACTCGCGAAGCTGGCAAATATCAAACTAGAAAAAGAAAGTGACCTGAAGCAACTCCGTAATTATTACAAAGATAACCCTCTTTATATTGCTTTAGTTGGTGATGGAACGGTATTACCTCAACTCATCTACAATACAACAATTGAACCAACATCGGTTGCGGATGCCAATTATTACTGGGGTTGTGGCGTCCCAAGTGATTTCATTTATGGTAATATCGACCCCAATCCTGGTGATTGGACAGGTCGTGCACTTGATCTCTATAGCGACACCCCTGATCATTATCCCTACCAAGAAAATATCATCGGTCGGATCACCGGCTGGGATACCCAGGATGCTTCTGCATTAATTGCACGAACCATCTACTACAACAATATCATTAATAAAATGGGAACTTGGAAGGAGAAGGCAGTTGTACAATGTGGTGGGGGGAATGATTTCCAAAAACCATTTCTCCGATATAAGCTCTTTGGGGAAATACTTAAAATAACTGCATTAGGGGAACCACTGAAATTGACCACAGGGGCATCCTATTTCAATGGTCTTGCCATCCAAAACAAAGTCGAAACATTAGGATTCAACACCACGTATATCCGAGAAAGCGCTGCAGACTTCCAAGGATTTAGTAACGAAGCGATTCAAAAAATGAAAAATGCAAACCTCCTGAACAGACTCCTGATGTCACAGCGACAGTTGCGAAGCGTGGTTGGTACAGAAAATGTCAAAGGGAAAACCCTTCAAGAGAACTCAAATTTCATTTTTGCGAATGCTCATGGAAATCAGCACCTGTTCACCATGAGTGACGTAGGCGTCAACAGCCTTGGCCTTGGGCTTCCCAACGGGATCCTTCATGCTTTATTAGTACAAGTCGCATCAATTATCGGTCAAGGACCAGGGCTATCTCTTACTGACCAGATGTACTATAACCCGCGAAACGTCGAAAACATGAACCTTGGGCCATCGTTCCTTTGGATTGAAAGTTGCATCTGCGGAAAACTTGATGGGATATACCCGACGCAGAGCATCACCCAGGCGTTCCTCCATTCAGGATGTAATGCGATCATCGCCTCGACATCCACCTCTAGTATCTCTGGTGGTTATCTTGAGCCAAAAACCACAATGTATGATTTCCCTGGACAGACACTTAGCCGGTATTTACAATGGGCAAATAAAGCCAGAAAAGGCATTTATCCAGATTTACACTTTGGGGATAAGATTTACACCGACACCTTAAAACAACTGAAACAAGGGAATATGACCATCGGGAAAGCCTTCAGGAACGCTAGGAACGAGTATTTACCAGAAGACGCAAACTGGAAAGTCTGGTGGTCTCCACCACTTGTTTATATCGGTATTAAAGCACTTGATGATCAATATCAGAATGATTTTGCGAAACGAACCGCCGCGGGATCTGGGTTAGATCCCCAACTTGACAACAAGTTCCAGTCGTTCTTCGAGTATCACATCTATGGTGACCCTGCGTTCGTGCCATACTTCCCTGGGACCTAACTCACACATTTTGAAAAAAAAAGTATAACAGGGGAACACTTCTTTTCTTTTCCCTTTTTTAGAGGTCTACTGAAACGACTTTTATATCCTCTTCTGATGCCGTGAATAACTGCTCATTTGTATACTTCAACGTCTAGGTAACGATCATGTCAGGGAGTGAATGTTTTTGGTACAACCTGCCCAAAGATTTCAATCAATCCTATCGCAATTGACCGAATTTTCAACGTAGGAGTATCTGCTATCAACAATTTTTTTTAAAGAAAGAATTCCACCAGTCTATAGCGAACGAAGTGAGCGGTGACTGGTGGTAACAGAAACAACAATAAAACTTGTTTTTATTCGATAGCTTTTGGTGGCGCCACTGCTTTTGTTGATCCGAA
>Ga0209777_10007981_pt1 | contig 11654 bp, 9 predicted proteins | sample FrelakmetHBP12HB_FD_187147 | JGI IMG/M metagenome (GOLD analysis project Ga0209777, IMG submission 187147) | Freshwater lake sediment microbial communities from the University of Notre Dame, USA, for methane emissions studies -HBP12 HB (SPAdes)... | ecosystem: Environmental > Aquatic >...
CCCGGACGAGATGGGACGCCCATCCCGGCATTGCTTTTCAGGCCGCAGGTCCGGAAGAACAACCCGGCAGCCCTCCTGATCCATGGCGGACCAGACTGGTTTTTTGAGATGACATGGTACCCTTTAATGGCTCACATGGCCTCACGCGGGTGGACCGTTCTAGTGCCCAATTACCGCGGATCCACCGGTTATGGACGGGCCTGGCAGGAAGCCAGCCGCTTCGACTTTGGCGGTGTGGATAATGACGACGTCGCCGCTGGGGCACAATATCTCATCAAGAATAGCCTGGCAGACCCGAAACGGATCGGCATCACCGGCCGCAGTCATGGCGGATATCTCACCATGACCTGCCTGACGAAATACCCGGATCTCTGGGCAGCCGGATCAGCGGTTGTACCGTTCATCAACTGGTTCACTAACCATAAATATATCCGACCCGACCTCCAGCATTGGGATTTTGAAAATTTTGGCGACCCGGAAGAAAATCATGATCTCTGGGTTGAACGGTCGCCTTATTTCTTTCTCGACCGGGTTACTGCGCCAGTGCAACTGATTGCCGGCAGACTGGATCAGCGCTGCCCGGTCAGCGATTCCATTGAAGCGTATGAGGCCTTGCAGAATCTGGGCAAGACGGTGGAACTGGTTGTCTACGAAGATGAAGGTCATGCTTTTCTAAAACGGGAAAATGTGCTAGATTCCGAGCAGCGCCGAATGGCATTTCTGGCGAAATACCTGGAGCCCAATTAGCGGAGCAAACCGATGATCTGTCTTGCTGTCATGGACGAAAAAGAAGTCGAAGCCATCCATCAGGCCACCCTGCGTATCCTGGGTGAGACCGGCGTGTCGCTAACCGAGCCGAAGAGCCGCGCACTCCTAGCCGATGCGGGTGCCATAGTTCAGGAGAGGCATGTCCTGCTTCCACCTGAATTAGTGGAGAAGTGTATAGCGCTGGCAGGAAAGAAAACAACCATCCGCGGGCGCAGTGGGACAGTCAGGACAATCGGAGACGGGAGCCTCTATTTCCATAACCTGGGGGGTGCACCGCAGGTATATGACGCGGGTTCGGGCACCCGTCGGCGGGCTACCGTCCAGGATGTGCGTGATGCAACCCGCCTGCTGGACGCGCTGGAAAATTGTCACACTATCACACCTTTCTTTACACCGACCGAAGTACCGGGGGGGGTGATGTCATTGGCGATGTACCGCCATGCGTTACCCTATACCCTTAAACCTCTGCAGGGACCGGGTGTGCAATATGCTGCAGAGGCGCGCTACGCGGTTAAAATGGCGGAAGTGATCGGCCCACCCGCCGAAGTATTAACTCTGTCGCTCTCTCCGGTGAGCCCGTTGGCCATTCCCGCCCACGAGGCCGAGGCGATCATGGAAATTGCCCGATTGGGGATCGCTTTTGCACCGTTGCCGTGTCCCACCGCCGGGACGACTGCACCGTTCTCCATAGCTGGATCCATTGCCCAGCAGAATGCCGAGGTACTGGCAGCGCTGGTGCTGGCAGAACTTGTTCAGCCGGGGCTGCCGATCATTTACTGTGGGCGGCTGGCGATGATGGAACCGCGCACAGGCCTTTCAGTTTGGGGTGGAGTGGAAATGGGGATGGCGTCAGCCGGAACTGTCCAAATCGGGCATCGTTATGGGCTGCCGGTCAATGTCTACGGGTTTTCCACCAACGCCCACAGCCTGGATGCGCAGGATGGTTTTGAACGCGCCCTGAACGCTGCCATCCCTGCCCTGGCCGGAGCAGACGAACTCTCGGGCATCGGTGAAATGGAAGCCGGAGTGATGGGGTCTTATGCGCAGATGGTGGCTGACAACGAATTCGCCGGGAGCATTTACAGGATCAGGAAAGGTTTTTCGGTGGATGCGGATGCACTGGCAGTGGAAGTGATCGCGGCGGTAATGAGCTCCACGCGCAACTTTCTCGGCCAGAAACATACGATGAAGTATCTCAAGTCTGGCGAAGTATTCATAACGAAGCTGGCCGAGCGCGGTTCCTGGGAGGGGTGGGAGGCTGCCGGGCGGGTTGGTGTGGTTGAACGGGCGCAAGCCGAGGCTGAATTTATTTTGCGTGAACATCAGGTCCCACCGTTGGAGGCAGTCCAGGAGCGCGAGCTGGATGCATTAATAGCGGCTGCGGAACGCGAATTAGTTCGATTGTAGTGGCGCCTTCCCTGGCACGATCTGCCAAAGCAAGGGTAGTCGACCTGAACTGTAACGACTGAAGTCGTTACCACGAACAGTGAGGATTTCTATGATAGATAAAGCAAAATCCATCCAGGATCAGATTAGCACCTGGAGGCGCGACTTCCACATGCACCCTGAACTTGGATTCCAGGAGACGCGGACAGCCGCGAAGGTGGTTGAAATCCTTGAGCAGCTTGGGTATCACGTCCGACCTGGCGTTGGGCGAACCGGGGTGGTGGCTGAATTCGGAAGCGGAAAACCGCTTGTTGCCATCCGCGCCGACATGGACGCGCTGCCGCTGCAGGAGACCAACCAGGTACCGTATGCTTCGCAGAACCCCGGGGTGATGCACGCCTGCGGACATGACAGTCACATGGCAATGGCACTCGGTGCGGCGGTGTTACTTTCCCGTGAAAAATTCCCTGGGACAGTGCGCTTCCTGTTCCAGCCTTCTGAAGAAGTGGCTGATGATGAGGGATTGAGCGGTGCGCCGCGTATGATCCAGGATGGGGCCATGGATGGTGTAAACTTCGTCCTGGCGCTGCATGTCGAACCGTCTACGCCTGCGGGAGCCATCCGCATCGGACCTGGACCAGCCTCCGGTGGAGTGGACTCCTGGTTTGGAGAGGTTATCGGTAAGGGCGGTCACGGGGCTTATCCACACCAGTCAATTGACCCGTTCTATATTACCGCGCACGTGATCCTGGCATTGAATGGGATCGTCTCGCGGCGGATCGATCCATTTGACCCGGCAGTGGTCAGCCTCGGGTCGTTGCATGGCGGTTTTACAGAAAATGTCATCCCGGAGCGGGTAAAATTGACCGGTACACTGCGTTACACAGAGAAAAGGGTTCAGGAGCAGCTGCACGCCGAGATCCGGCGGGCTTTTGAAATTTCCCGCACGCTGGGCGGGAATTACGACCTTAAATTCGAGATTGGTACGCCGCCAATGATCAACTCCCCTTCGGCATCCGAACTGATCGCGGCGGTCGCGGTTGACCTGCTTGGCAGGCAGAACGTCCTTCCGTGGAAAGATGATTTAGGTGCCGAGGATTTTGGCTGTTTTATGGACCTTGCCCCGGGCGCGATGTTTGCCCTGGGAACAGGGAGTGATAGGTTTCAGTGCCAGCTGCATAACCCGGATTTTGATCTGGACGAAAACTGTCTCCCGGTCGGAGCAGCGGTTCTGGCGGAAACGGCTTTAAGATTCCTTCGAGATAAGAGAGAATAAACACACAGGTCGCAAAGCCATTTAAGTAAGACCTTTTGAAGGTTTTGTGCCGCTTGTGTAATAATAAATTATAGAGGAGCTCCCATGCACACAATTCTGAAATCTGCGACAAAAGAAGTCATCATTGGCATTGATCGTCCTTTCGTGATGATCGGCGAGAAGATCAACCCCACCGGCCGCAAAAAATTGGCTGCAGCCCTGTCAGAGGGCAACCTGGACTACGCCCGCCAACTGGCTGAGAGTCAGGTCGCCTGGGGAGCGGATATGCTGGACATAAACGTCGGCGTACCCGGGCTGGACGAGGTGACAGTTGTCAAAAAACTGGTGGAACTGCTCGCCTCGGTTATGGACGTGCCGTTCTGTCTTGATTCCGCCAACCCGATGGTACTTGCTGCTGGCCTGGCCGCGGCACCGGGCAAGCCGCTGGTCAATTCGGTCAGCGGCGAGGAGAAAAGGCTGGAGACGATCCTGCCGTTAGTCAAGGAGCGCGGTGCGGCTGTCATTGGCCTGACCATGGACGATAACGGTATCCCCAAGACAGCCGAAGAACGCATTGTAGTTGCGGAGAAGATCATCGAACGCGCCGCCAAGGTGGGCATCCCAGTTGAGGACATCATCATCGACCCATTGGTGCTGACCGTTGGCTCGGATAGTAAAGCGGCTCTCGTCACACTCCAGACCGTAGACCTGTTACGCAAGGAATTCGGTGTCAATATCAACCTGGGTGCCAGTAACGTTTCATTCGGCCTGCCCGACCGCCCAACTGTCAACCAGGCATTCCTGACACTTGCCATCCAGTTGGGCGCAACCTGCTCGATCACCGACCCCTCGAAACTCGGCGCAACCGTCAAGGCTGCCGATATGCTCCTGGGCCGGGATGACAACTCCATACGCTACCTGAAATATTTCCGGGCGGCGGAGAAATTGAGAGCCGCGGAAGCTGAGAAAGCAGGTTAGATTAGATAACAAAGAATAAAAGTTCCCTCTCGCACATGGCAGAAAGGGAACTTTGATAATTGGACATTAATACTTCAGCTTCACCAATGAGCCCCTGTCCCCAGCCATATTTCGTATAGACCGAAACATGTCAGCGCGATCGCCGAGAGACCTACCAAAACCCGACTTACCCGTGGACCGAGGTTTCTGGTTGCCGAAAAAAGCAGCATGATCCCCAATGTCACGAGTATCATGGTGGTGTAAAACCCGATCAGCAGGGCAATTCCGTCGGTGGGGGTCTCGCGCCACCCCTTCAATAAAAGAGGTCCCATGACCAGACTCCAACCGATATACGGGTTCGGGTTAAGCAAATTCACCATGGCGGCTTTGAGTACGGTTTGCCGGCTGGATTTGATTCGAACCACTTTTTTTTCATCGAAGTCCCGCCAGCTTTTGAATGCTCCGATAGCCAGGTAAAGAAGGAAAAATCCACCTGCGCATTGCAAGACCTGCACCAGCCAGCCAGGCATGCGGCTCAGTACGAGTAATACCAATACGATAATCGGCCCATCACTTAGCAAAGGTGCAAACGCTGCCGGAATCGTGCGGCGCCAGCCGTTCGTCAGAGTCTGTGAGATGAGATAGGTTTGGAATGGTCCAGGCTGCACCGCAGCAGCAAAAGCATAGGTTATTCCCAGGATCAGATAACCTGGCATATGGATTATGTCCTTGTTGATATTATTTTAGCGTGCCCATCAACTGGCGAATGCAGTGCATGATGTGAGAGTGGACTCGCTGCCAAAGCGGGGAACCCTTGGGCGTAGTATAAACCTCATTTTTTACATTTACTCGCATAAACAGCCACTCCCAACAGGATTCTCGTTTGACGGTTTACCTGAATAGCAGGTATAATTTGACGGCTAAAAACTCTGGAGGCTTATCAATGCGTAACTTTCTGGATGGTTCTTTGATCATAACAGCCATTGCTTTGGTCGTCAGTATCGTTCTGCAAAGCAAGGGCGCTGGCTTGGGCGGTCTGACCGGGTCAGATGCCGGGGGCGTATTCACCGCCCGGCGTGGCATCGAGAAGACCCTTTTCTGGGTAACGATCATTTTCAGCGTGATTTTCTTCATCCTGGCGATCACCGCTGTGCTTCTCTCCGCCCATAATATTATCTAATATTATCAAGATAAGGAGAAAGGCCATCGGCAGGTTGCATTTTGCGCCTGCGAGCGGCCTTTCTTTATTCCAAAGATGAAAAAACTGCGCTGGCAAATCCTGGTGGTTGTGCTGACATTAATCATTGTGGCAGTTCTATTGTTGACCCAGCAACCAACCCAGAACCCAATTTTGCCTGAACCAGCCAGCGGAGGCATTTATACGGAAGCCCTGGTGGGCTCGTTCGGACGATTGAACCCGCTGCTCGACCTGAACAATCCTGCTGACCGTGATATTGATCGGCTGCTCTTCAGTAGCCTGATCAAGTTCGATTCGAGCGGAGTCCCGCAGCCAGACCTGGCTGAATCATGGGGCATTTCCGCTGACGGTACGATCTATAATGTGACTTTACGGGCCAATGCTGTCTGGCAGGATGGTAAACCCATCACCAGCAATGATGTTCTTTTTACCATCAGCCTGCTGCGCAGCCAATATTCGGCTTATCCTGCGGATGTGCGCTCCATGTGGGACCAGGTGGAGATCACCCGTCTCGACGATAAAAACATCAAATTTACTCTGCCTGAACCGTTCGTCCCATTTCTCGATTATCTTACTTTTGGAGTTCTACCCCAGCACTTGCTCGAAACTGTTACTGCGGACCAATTGTCAAACGCTGAGTTCAACTTGGCGCCGGTCAGTAGTGGACCGTATAAATTTGATCATCTTACCGTGGAAAACGGGCAAATTACTGGCGTGGTATTAAATGTCTCGGAGAACTACTACGGGCAAGTTCCGTTTATCGAACAGATTGTTTTCCGTTATTACCCGAGTGCAGAGGCTGCCCTTGCGGCCTACAACCAGGGAGAAGTGCTTGGTGTTAGCCAGATTCCGGCGAACAATCTCGCAGCAACCTGCTCCAACCCCAACCTGTCCTGTTATTCCAGCCGGATGCCGCGCTTGAGTATGGTCTTATTTAACCTGGGTAATAATGATGTTCCATTTTTCCAGGATAAAAATATCCGGCGGGCTCTGATGACAGGCCTTAACCGCCAGTGGATGGTGGATAATATCCTCCAGGGACAGGCGGTTGTGGCGGAAAGTCCGTTGCTACCGCTTACCTGGGCTTATTATGCCGGAGTGGAACATATCGGATTTGACTCTGATACAGCGGTTAATGAACTGAAAGCTGCCGGGTACGTGCTCCCGGCAGACGGGACGGTCCGCGCCAAGGACAATGTTTCACTCTCCTTTACAATGGTCTATCCGGACGATTCTGTTCACACGCAGCTGGCCCAAACCATCCAGCAAAACTGGGCAGCGATTGGCGTGGATGTCAAACTCCAGGCAGTTTCTTATGAGTCCCTGTTCAACAACTACCTGACGCCACGCACTTATCAAGCCGCGCTGGTGGACCTGGACCTGAGCCGTTCGTACGACCCGGACCCGTATCCGTTCTGGCACCAGGCTGAGATCACCGGTGGACAGAATTATTCTCAGTGGAACAACCAGACCGCCAGCGAATACCTGGAACAGGCGCGCGTGGTGGCCGACCCGAATCTCCGCGCCCGCCTGTACCGCAACTTCCAGGTCATCTTTGCCCGCGAACTCCCGGCCTTGCCGCTGTATTATCCGATCTATACCTATGGTGTGGACCAGCGCGTGCAAGGCGTACAGGCTATGCCGCTCTTTGAGCCTGCAGACCGCTTTAATGGGATATCAACCTGGTATCTGGTTACCCGGCGAGCTCTCGAACAAACTGTGCAACCAACCGTTATCCCCTGAAGGAATAAAAATCCAGGTACCTCCTCCTGGGTTTTCATCCAAAATATTATATAAAAAGGAATTTTCAATGGTTGATCAACGTGAAACAGCACTGCAATATGCCCGCAACAATAAAGAAAAATTCCTGAACGCCTTCAAGGAAATCCTGACGATCCCGTCCGTTTCGACTGACCCGGCGCATAGCGCAGATATCCGCCATGCCGCGGAGTGGATTGCGGCGCAATTACGCGGTCTCGGGATGCAGAAAGTACAAATCTTCCCGACCACCAAACACCCATTTGTTTATGGAGAATGGCTGGGCGCCGCTGGCGCGCCGACTGTGCTCGTTTATGGGCACTATGATGTTCAGCCAGCCGATCCATTAAATATCTGGAAGACCGGCCCCTTTGACCCGGTAGTGCGCGGTGAAGATATTTACGCCCGTGGAGCCTCGGATATGAAGGGACAGGCCATGGTTGTACTTAAAGCGGTCGAATCGCTGATCAAGACCGGTGGACTACCAGTGAATGTCAAATGGTTGTTTGAGGGCGAAGAGGAAATTGGGTCACCCAATCTGGAGTCTTTCATTACCGACCATAAGGATTTACTGGCCTGTGATTTTGCATTGAATCCGGATGCAGGTATGATCGGAAAAGAGTACCCGACCCTCACTTATGCCTTGAGGGGTGTCGCTTATTTTGAATTGCGGGTTTATGGCCCGGCGCAAGACCTGCACTCCGGCATTTATGGCGGCGTAGTCCATAACCCGGCCATTGTCCTGGCCGAATTGATTGCCGGGATGCATGATGCCAAGGGACGTATCAATTTACCCGGTTTTTATAACAGAGTTAAAGAATTGACAAAGGAAGAACGCGATGAACTGGCGCGTCTCCCGATCGATGACAAGCATTTCCTTGAAGTAACGGGTGCACCGGCATTGTATGGTGAGGCTGGTTTCACCGTCAACGAGCGAACAGGGGTACGCCCCACGCTGGATGTAAATGGAATGCTTTCAGGGTTTACCGGTGAAGGTTCCAAGACGATCATCCCAGCCTGGGCAATGGCGAAAATATCCATGCGTCTGGTTCCGGATCAGGATCCGAAGGAAGTCAACCAGCAATTGAAACGCTATCTCGAAGAACATGCCCCCAAGGATATCCGCTGGGAATTAACCGCGATGGTAGGTAGCCCGGCTTCCATTTCTGACCGGAACAACATTGGCGTCAGGGCGATGGAAAAGGCTCTGGAGACTGTGTGGGGAACGCGTCCGATCTTCCGACGCGAGGGTGGTTCCATCCCGGTGGTAAGGGATATGCAGAATCTTCTGGGCATCGAGTCGGTTGTTTGCGGATTCGGGTTACCGGATGACAATGTCCATGCGCCGAACGAAAAAATGCACCTGCCCACCTGGTACCGGGGTATCGAGGCGGTCATCCATTTCTTCTTGAATTTGAAACCTTAGTCTTACTATACCGGCGGAGGTCATCGACCTCCGCCGGACTTTTGGAGATTATCGGTATGGAAGACAAGCTGGTTACCTATGGCGGACAGGCAGTCATCGAAGGGGTGATGATGCGCGGGCGTAAAACCTGTGCTGTAGCGATGCGTGCCCCGGATGGCAGCATTACAACCAAAGTCGAGTTCCTGGGCGGTATCTATAAATCCCGGTTGGCAAAAATCCCCTTTTTACGGGGCCTGATTATGCTGTGGGATTCCCTTGGCCTGGGGATGCGCGCCCTGACCGATTCTGCCAATCTGCAAACCGGCGAAGAGGAAAAACTGGAAGGCCCGATTCTCTACCTGACCCTTGGCCTGACCTTCCTGGTTGCCATTGGCATCTTTTTCCTGGCCCCGGCAGGAGTCGGTTGGCTGTCAGAGCATTTCCTGCACTGGAATGCCTGGTGGAGTAATCTTCTGGAAGGCATACTCCGATTAATTTTGTTGATTGGTTATATGTGGGGAATCGGCTTCGCGCCTGACATCGCCCGGGTCTTTGCTTATCACGGCGCTGAACACAAGACCATAAACGCCTACGAAGATGGCGCAGACCTGACGCCGGCTGCCGTTGCAAAGTACTCGGTGGAGCACCCGCGCTGCGGTACGGCCTTCCTTCTTACACTGATGGTGCTCTCACTGTTTTTCTTTACCATCCTCGGCCCGTTGCCATTTGCATGGCGGCTCATCAGCCGGGTGGTGATGATCCCGGTTCTGGCGGGTATAGCATACGAGTATCTACGCTGGACTGCCAATCATCTCAACCTTCCGATCGTACATCTGATTGTCAAACCCAACCTGGCGCTGCAACACCTGACCACGCGTGAACCTGACGAGAAAATGCTGGAAGTGGCAATAACCGCTTTCCAGACGATGCGAAAATCAGAGCAGGAAGCTTGAAACAAATATTTTGGTATTGTTTGTACTCTTAAAAACAAACAAAAAACGCAGGAACCCTGCGTTTTTTGTTTGGAAATGCTTGAGGCGCTAGTCCTGCAAATAGCCCCGGCGTTGATATTCCTGGAACAACTTTCCCCAGATGGTGTTATCCCGCCATTCCCGGGCAACCTTTTTGTATTTGAATGGCCAGTAGAAATAGTCCTGTTCGGCCTCAGAAATGGCGATTGGCAGGAACACCAGCGGGGTCCTGAAAATGAGTTTTTGCAGGAATTTGGTCGGTCCATACCAGGCCAGCCACGCTAGGAAGGTGTGGGAATTCTTTCCGATCTTAAAATTCCAACTTTCGCCGGAAACATCGTCACCGACCAATTCCATTTGATGGACATCCCCGATCCCCAATCCCTGTTCATGGGCCAGGCGGATATACTTGATGGACAGCGGATCAAAGCCCATCAGTCTGGCAGCCACGGCGTCAATTGCCACCTGGTCCTCGGAGGCCAGGAGAATATTCTTCACCTCCGGGGTCATCAGGCGCGGACCCTCGCCGTTCCCGGCGGTTGTGCCATCCATGATTGCAAACAGCCCGGGATGGATTTCTTTCTGGATGGCTAACAGGTCCACCAGGGTCTCGTGGATCCAGGTATGGGTGTAATGCCGGTATTTACTGAGCAATCCGCCGAAGGCATTTTTCATTGCCCCGGTTGTGGTGGTGTACATGTGAGTCTTGACCGTAGGCAAATGGACGATGTTCTTCCCGAAGAAATAATCCGGGATCAGGATACCCTCCGGGTAGATATGGTCCAGGGCGAGCATTTTTGCCTTGGGCTGGTAGGGTATCCATTTCATCTCTTCTGTTCGAAAATTATACAGGGCGGGCACATGGTAGTGCTTGAAGATGGGCAGATAGCCGTTCAGATCCTCGCCTTTGAACGCATTGGTGAGCACCGTCTGGTTTTGCACGCAGACCAGGTCCTCGATCCCGGCCTGTCGCAAAGCCAGGATGGTGCCTTCCAACTGCCAGGGGGTGGTATTCGCCGCCGGCATCGGGTAATGCCAGGAGATGTTGTCTTTCAGGATCGTGGTGACATCCGGACGAAGTGCTTTTTTACCTCCGGCAAGATCGAAGAGACGCTGGTAATCCTGCAAGACGGTTTCGGGTGTAGTGCGTACAATGGTAACTTTCGGTTTGGAGGCCATAACAAGTTCCTTAGCTGTTAGCATATCGGTAATCCACCTATTTTATCCCTTTTGTATCTTCTGGACAAAGTCGGTCGCCTTTACAAAAAAAGGGCGGTTCTGATGAACCGCCCCAGGATGGTTAATCTTCTTTTCCTTCGATCAAGGCCCTTCTAATCTTCCGATACAACGCGATGGGATTGTCGCCCGGGATCAGGATTTCGCCTATACCCAGGTTGGGACGGTGCGGCCGCTGGGTGATGACCACGCGCCGGTCCTGGCGCTCGATGACCAGGTTGCTCAGACTCCCGATCCAACCCATGAGTTGACGGAGAACCGGTACCCGCACGGTATGGTAATAACGTAGGTACATCAGCGTGTTTTCGTCGTCAATCGGGGCAAAGGCCACCACGATGCGCAGGCTGTCGGCAATCCAGTTTTGCCAGATGTTCCCGTAACGGAATTGCAGGAATGGGCGTCGATCCGGTTTGGGCATCTCGGAGGCTTTCTTCGGCTTCTGGCCCTCGTCCAATTCGTTGTAGACCCACAGATTGATGAGATGGTCACCCGGCCAGTGGCTTTCCTCTGTAGCAATCGGCCCATTGACCAGTGTGCGGTTGCCGCGCCCGATGGTGTTGTGGTGAATGAAGGGCAGGTGCACCACATCCAGTTGGTTCTCGATGGCGCGTGCATAATGATTAGCCCAATGGTCTTTTAAAGTGGCATAAACCATTGAATCGGGGATGGACTCGAACCATGGGACCGGCGGATATGCATCGCGCGGCTCGCCCCACCAGA
>Ga0209777_10007982_pt1 | contig 11653 bp, 9 predicted proteins | sample FrelakmetHBP12HB_FD_187147 | JGI IMG/M metagenome (GOLD analysis project Ga0209777, IMG submission 187147) | Freshwater lake sediment microbial communities from the University of Notre Dame, USA, for methane emissions studies -HBP12 HB (SPAdes)... | ecosystem: Environmental > Aquatic >...
TATGACCGTCTGGCAAATATGACATTGCGTATGGGGACAAACCGTATTGATTCGATAACAACAAACAATGATGGCATGGATATTCTTGTTGCTGATTTTGACGGCTTATCTCGAAAGGGTTCGACCCCATACGAATGCATCTCTGCCATTTATGATTCAGGAGGAGGATGGTTTATTCTGCAGGATACAGAATGGAAATTGGCAGGTCTCTCTCACAGTGTGGAATCCCATTATCAAGAGGGACACGAAGATGACCCTCAATACCTTATTCCGTACGAGGCTTGGTTTGGCAATAAATCAGATCCTCTCCGAGCGGATCCCGATCTGTTTGGAGCGGTTCGAATTCAACCTTATGTTGGGTGGATCAAGCCGATTCTATGCGAAGCCCATGGGGGAGATTTCAATCAGGATGGCTCGGTAGACTTGCAGGATTTTGCCATAATAGCGGAATACTGGTCTTGTTCCGATTGTCGGCTCACCCAGGATTGTATGGGAGCAGATATTGAGCCGGATGGAGATGTAGATTTCGAGGACTTATCTTGCTTCATCCACCACTGGCTCAGGTAATTGGATGGCATAGGATCCCATGCCAAGGATCAAAATAGATCCCCTGCATTCCCTATGCCAAAGAGGGGCAGAGGAGCCTGGTTCCTACCCCCCTGCTGACCTGGTTAAATGCTTTGAATAAATCACATGGATTCGGTGGGATAAATTGAAAATCCTTGATTTTATCCACAAGGATGGATATGCTGTAGGTGTTCAGTGTTGAATATAGTCTTTGTGGAGGGTAGGAAAATGAAAAAGGCATTGTGGTTTCTGTTGAGTGGCTTGGTTTTTGGTAATTTGCCAGTTCTGGCGGACTGCCCATCGGAGGATGTCACCGGAGACTGTTTTGTTGATCTGGAGGACTTTGCCGTGTTGTCCAGTCAATGGCTGAACAACTTGGCTGACTTTGAACCATTGGTCAGTCAATGGCTGACGGGGAATCGGTTGCCGGAGGATATGGTCATCATCCCGGCCGGAACCTTCCGGATGGGCAACAGCACAAATACCGTGGAAGGATCGAATGAAGAATTGCCCGTTCACACGGTGACTTTGAATTCGTTTGCCATGGGCAAATACGATATCACCAATGAACAGTATTGTGCCTTTCTCAATTTCGCTCTGGAGAAGGGATGGATCGTAGTGAGTAACGGCCAAGTCCATACGACCGCACCGGGGCCGAGTTTCCCGTACTGCGACACGGCTTCAGTCTCAGTTCCTACCAGCCAGATCGCGTATAGCGGGGGGCAATTCAGCGTTCGGACCAAGGTCGGCCGGGATATGTCCAAAGATCCCATGGTCCAGGTAAGCTGGTATGGGGCCGCGGCCTACTGCAACTGGCGAAGCCAGCAGGAAGGCAAAGAGCCGTGTTACAATCTTTCGACCTGGGCATGCGATTTCACCAAGAAGGGCTATCGTCTCCCGACGGAAGCGGAGTGGGAATACGCGGCTCGGGGCAAACTATCGGGCAAGCGGTTCCCTTGGGGCGATACGATCACCCATAGCCTAGCGAATTATAGCAGCTCAAGTTCCTACAGTTACGATACCAGTCTCACCCGAGGCTATCATCCTACTTGGAACGATGGGATTATACCCTATACCTCTCCTGTAGGGAGTTTTTCACCCAACGATTACGGGTTGTACGACATGGCGGGCAATATCTCTGGGTGGTGTAACGACTGGTATTCGTTGACCTATTACAGTTCCAGTCCACAATCAAACCCACCTGGACCTACAACAGGTAGTGCTCGTGTTCTTCGCGGCGGCAGTTGGTACACGCAGGCTTACGCCTGTCGTGTGTCGGTCCGCATCGGCCACACCCCGGACGCCCGGACCTATCGCAGCGGATTCCGTCTGGTACTGGACTTGTAACACTTTGTTGTTGTCCTTTTAACATCGCCCCTATATTGGGTACAGGAGCGAGTCCCCTGGTCGATAGAAAAATATCAGAATTTTGAGCATTGAAAAAACCAAGAATTATCTTGGAAATAAGAGCTTATTGATAAGGTTATATGGAAAAAGGGAACCTATTCCCCTTCGCCACCCTATTCTCATCAGGAATGAATCCTACTTCCCCGGTTCAAAGGGCGACAGTTTCACCAGGTTCCCAAGGAACAAGGGATCCTATTTTCCTGGGGTGTTGGCAGGGTTTCCATTCCACCTGCCACCTCTGGCATCGGCTCCTGTGCCAAGGATCAAAATCGATCCCCTGCATTCCCTATGCCATAGAGTGTAGAAATTACCTTGAAATATTGACCATGGAACCTGGTTCCTACACACCAGTCGAACCTGCTTTGTGTGGACTTTGTTGATAATTCTTGACTTTTTCCAGCAAATCCATTATATATAGTGTGTTCTGAGGAGAGTGTTTTTGTATGAAAAACAGGCAAGAAGGTCAAGTCTTGAGAATTCACCCCAAGCCAAAGAAACTATACCCATGGATCCTGACTATTACATTCATTTTTAACGGAGGAAACGGCAATGAAATCGATTCTTGTGGGATGTGTTGCTGTGCTATCGTTCCTGGGGATGTCGGTCCAGGCACAGTGCCCCTCTATGGATGTTACCGGGGACTGTTATGTTGATTTAGCCGACTTTGCCGTGGTTGCCGGATGGTGGCTAGAGGATTGCGATATGTCCAATACCTGGTGTAGTGGGGCGGATGTTGACCAGTCTGGTTCTGTAAATATTGAGGATCTCACTGCAATCGTTTCGCTATGGCAGACGGGATTCCGACTGCCGGGTAATCTGGTTCTCATTCCCACTGGGACCTTTCTGATGGGAAATAGTTCCGGCGAAGGGGCATGTGAATATCCGGCTCACACGGTCACCTTGGATTCGTTCTACATGGGTAAATACGAAATCACGAACGGTCAATACTGTGCTTTTCTGAATTCGGCATATCCATCCCAACTGAGAGTGGTCGATGGCATCGTCTATGCCTCCAACGATACCGAAGCCCAATTCCACTATTGCGATACCTCTACATCGTCTTTGTTTAGCCAGATCGCTTTTACGAACAATAGCTTCAGTGTCTGCACCAAGGGCGGACGGGACATGTCGAATGATCCTATGGTCTGTGTAAGCTGGTACGGGGCTGTTGCCTATTGCAACTGGCGGAGCCAGCAGGAGGGCAAGCAGACCTGTTATAATCTTTCCACCTGGATCTGTGATTTCAACAAGAAGGGTTATCGTCTCCCAACGGAAGCCGAGTGGGAATATGCGGCTCGTGGAGGACTTAGAGGAATGCGTTTCCCCTGGGGCGATACGATTTCTCACAGCCAGGCAAACTACAATAGTGACGGCTCCCCCAATTATGATATCAGTCCGACTCGGGGATACCACCCGGACTGGAACGATGGGATTCCCTGTTTCAGCAATGGCTTTGCATTCTTTCAGCATATCCATCACCCAACTTGGAGCCGGTACCGACCTGACTTCATAATCTTTGATATAAAATGCTGGTATTTCTTTGGTGCCAGGCCTATTGATAATATGGATCTGATTATTTTTCCAGTCAATATTTCCATTAGACCAAAGCAGGTTCAAAGCTTCAGCCAGCCTCAGCCCAGTTCCAAACATAATTCCCAATAGTCCCCTCATTCTGATCTTGGTATCAGCATCTTCCTTGGCAAAGCGTTTTCGAATTTGCCTTTGATCTATAGCCTGCAAGATCTTTTTGAATTCTTCAAAGGAAATATCATACCAGTTTTCTACTTTGATTCTGCCAAGGGAAATATTATTGAAGGGATTCTTTTTTGTATAATTCCACTCTTTGGCTATGTTGAATAGTCTCTTGGCTGATCGTAATATCTGAGATCGGGTCGAATCGGATACAGGGGTTGTTTGATCCAGGAGATCCGGGGGGTGCCCGTATAAAGGCACCCCCTCAAAACCCCTATTGGTTACTTTTCAGTCCCTATGCAACCTTTGCATCTGTATTATTAAGACCCACAAACATGGGCATGATCCAAATTAACTTACGGTCTTGCCACCGTTGCCCGCACGCTTGGTATCGATAATGCCCACAGCGAATATCGTCTTTCAAATGATAAGTTCTTACATGTTCCAAGCCCTTTTGAGTCAGGATTCGGATGCTGTTTGATTTGGTGACCAGACCTTCCCGGATGAGGAATTCTTCGATCAAGGTGCTGACATGTTTCAGATGGAGCCCAAGACGGGATGCCAGGATATTCAGACGGCACGATCCGTCGTTTTCCGTCAGGATTTTCAAGTATTGGATTTCGTTGTGATTCAGTCCGAGGGGATCGAGTCCTTCCAGCTCACAGGTTTTTTCAAAATGGTTGACGGAAATCCGCTCAGAGTTTTCAGCCGAAGCAGTCATTCGTACCGACGACAGGAGCCGAAGAGCGATCCGGGGTATCCTCTTGCCCCGTTGAGCGCACAGGAACAGAACAGCATCATCAATATCCCACCCCAACTGACGAACCCGATTCCGCAACAGTCCTTCCAACTCCTCGACGGAGTAATAGGACAGGTCGAGAACGACACGAAAACGGTCTCGTAGCGGCTGAAGAAGCCGTTGCGGATCGGTCGTCGCCCCCAAGATCGTGAAATTGGCGATTTTGACGGGTCGGGACTTCTTACCCTGATGACGGAAGACCACAGGGTTCTTCGTCCGGTCGGATTCTGCTTGCCGAAGATAATGATGGTTGTCAGAAGCTTGCCATCTGTATCCTCACGAAGGCTGGTTATGAAGTGGAAGTTGCCGAAAATGGTCAACAGGTTGTCGAAAAGGTTCAGCAGAATTCCTATGATCTGATCCTGATGGATATGCAGATGCCGATTATGGATGGATTAATCGCTACGATGACCCTTCGAAATCTTGGGTATCAAGCAATCCCCATTATCGGTTTGACAGCGAACGCCTTCAAACAAGACCGAGACCGATGCCTTGATGCGGGGATGAATGACTATATCTCCAAACCCGTAAATTCATCCAAATTGATTGAAATGATTCGTCGCTGGCTCTGTCGGGATACGATTATTTCTTCATCCTCCCAAGATCAGATCTGTGTAAATGATGTTAAAGACCAATATGTTGTCGTGGAAGAAGCCCTTCGCTCAGGGGAAAATTCTCTACATGCCCAGTTTCAAGGTCAAGTGCTTGTAGCCGACGACAGACCAGTCAATCAGATCCTGATCCAGATACTGTTAAAAAAACTGGGTTTAAAAGTAGCCATAGTGGACAATGGAAAACAAGCCATCGAAAAAATGAACTATGATCTTATTTTCATGGATATGCAAATGCCTGTTATGGATGGCTGTGAGGCGGTTCGATTCCTGCGGTCCCGTTCCGTTCAGACCCCGATCATTGCGTTGACTGCCAATGCAATGCCAGAAGATCGGAGAAAATGCATCGAGGCAGGTTTTAGTGACTATCTTACAAAGCCAATTGATTACCCTCAGTTTGTTGAAATCATAGAAAAATACCTCAAGCCGATTTCCTGTGGAAATACGTTGCCTGAATAACCGAAACAATAAAGCAATTCTTCACAGCTCCATGTTCAAGTTGGAACCGAGTACCTATTCGCCCACCCACTCGGGTACTCGGTTCTTTTATAACTCAGGGGAAGCGACATCCATTCAAACCTATTATTGGTGAAGATATTATCAGTCGCTCAGGATATGGGGAATTTCTCAAGGGGTTGACCTGTCAATTTCTATGACTTTCATTCAGGTTGATCACTCAGTTACCCGAAAACATACAAAGAGGGGTGGCTGAATTATTTACCCACTATGGGCATAGGAGGAACCCATTTTGGGTATTTTTATCCCTGAATATTCACCTGTCAATATCCTTATGCCTTGTCTTATATCCAGATAAATAATTCCCAATATTTCATAGGCAATCAGATCCCATGTCTTCAATCACACATTAGGCGGATACGACTTTGAACCCCTTCGTCAGTTCCTGTTCGGCTTGTTTCCAATTCTGTTCACACTGATCAGGCTGGCAACCGTTCTCAAGGTATATCTCGTATGCCCGTTTCGCAATATCTTCAATAGTAGGCTTGGTGGTCGGGACCGACTTGGGACGAGGAATGTCATGTGACTGTTGAGGAACGGGCACTTGAGGCGTTTTGATCTGCTGGTGAGCTGTCACTTGCGACCTTATCGGTTTATTTATGGAGGTCTTCATCAAAATATCCTTTCGTTCAGGTTTCAGTTTGCACATGGGTCAAGTACATGTACTCACTTCACCAAATCTGACAGCTTGGCTTTTTTCAATATAGCCATTCCTTGATCTGCTGCCGCCTCACATATCACTTCCATCTTGACGGCAAATCGTTGTTTCTTTGCCTGCTCAGCAATGCCATCGATTTTCCTCAAAGACCCTTCCACCGCTTCGATGATTTCCAGCAGGGAAATCTCATTGGCAGGTTGAGTCAGGGAAAATCCACCCTGGGGCCCACGTTTGCTCCGCAGGAGCCCTGCACGAACAAGCTGGCTCATGATCTTCACCAGATATTCATTAGGAATGTCGAATTTCTGGGCTATCTCTTCAGATGGGACCCAATGACCATCCGCTTGCTTGGCTATATAGCCCATCGCAATCATTCCATACGTGACTGATTTACTGAGATTCATAGTCATAACTCCATTCAAGATATAGGTTTTAGGATGATTGTATAGGGAAAGCAGGGTATGGGCAATAGGTTGTGTGAAGCAATTAATTGCGGGACATTGGAAACAGTTTCCAATTTGAATACCAGAACTTATCCTCAGAGTCTGAAGATAAGTGGATTCGACGATGATAATTCCTCATATAAATGCTTGAAACATAGGGCTTTCAGGGTATGATCTCTGAACAGGTCTGCTTTGTGTGAGCGGATCAAGGTTCTAAACAGGGATGATTTTTGAAACTTTTTGAGGAGCAGTAACATGGCAAAGAGTGCCAAAGCAGCAACGAAGAGTGAGATTTTGACCAGCATCGCAAAAGCCACGGAACTGTCACGCAAGCAGGTGACATCCGTGTTCGATGCCCTTTCCAGCCAGATCAAGGCTGCCGTGGGTAAGAAGGGTTCAGGTGTCTTTGCTGTGCCAGGTCTGATGAAGATCATGGTCATCCAAAAGCCTGCGACTCAGCAACGTAAGGGTATCAACCCGTTCACAAAGAAGGAGCAGATCTTCAAGGCAAAGCCTGCTCGTAAGGTCATCAAGGTCCGACCCCTCAAGGCTCTCAAGGATATGGCGAAATAAGAAATCCTATCAGCCGTAAGAAGCTGGTCGAATTTGTTCGATAGGCAATTCTCAGAAGTCCGACCTTGCCATTGTGAGGTTGGACCGGTGGTTTATTGTATGGATCCTATTGGTTCCGTTTCCAAGAACAAGGAGAACAGAAAATGCCAAATATTGCCACAGTGCTTAAAGATGAGATTTCCCGAATATCCCGCAAGGAAATACGGAGTGAGACAGCCGTTGTGAAGAAGGCATCGGCTCAGTACAGGAGAGAGATTGCCGAACTGAAACGGCAGGTCTCGAACATGCAGGGCAGGATATCTGTTCTTGAGAAAAGGGTTCTCCGGAGTGTTGCATCCCAAGTTGTTGAAACCGATTCAAAGAAACTACGATTTACAGCCAAGGGTTTGCTTGCACAAAGGAAACGACTGGGGTTAAGTGCAGAATCATTTGCTAAGCTTGTCGGAGTGTCGGGTCTTACAATATATAGTTGGGAAAAAGGAACGAGTCGTCCCAGGAAGACGCTGTTACCAGTTCTCGTTTCGATTAGACGGATGGGTAAAAAGGAAGCCAAAGCCAGGCTTGAGCAGGTAAGCAAGGGAAGTCAGAAGAAGTCGTAAGTCCGGATGGTCAGGCTCATTCTGAGCCAAGGGAACTGGAACCTCCCCTCAGACTCTGATGATAAGTGTCGGCAGGCACATAGGCCTATGGGCAAATTGGAATTAGTGGGGATTTGGATGTTGGGGGGTGAGGGGCTTTTGAACCGTTTGTGGGGCATTCTGAGCGGGTCTGGATAGGTTGTAGGCGATAGGATGGGTCTCTACAGGTGGATTTTAGGATGTATGGAAACAAGGAGTCCAATTTCTGTGTATTTTTGTTGCCACAACTACTCTGCTCAGGTAATCCTGAGCTTGCTTGGCTCTGGCCATCGCCTTTTTTTCGAGGAAGATCGGGTGATTAGTTATATGGTGTCATGCAGGGTTCATCTCCTGATGGCGGAGAAAATCGCCGACCAATCGGGGCCTTTGGGCATGACAAAGATGCAGCGGCCAATGCTACGAGCGGCCCAGAGGTCTCCGATGGCGCGTTTTTCCTTCGAGTCGTCGTTGGACCAGCGGTCGGCGCCTTTGTATTCGACGACGAGGATGCGGCCGTCAGTCATGCGGGCGACAAAGTCGGGATAGAAACGATCGGTCGAGGTCTGGAGCCAGAAAGAGGATTCGGGACGACGATCGAGATTGCGGATCCACACGGCAACTTGTTCGGAAGAATCCAATTGAACGGCACATTCGAATTCTTCGCCGTCGGATTTGAGTTCACCGATTTGTTTATAGAGATGTTTTGAAAACCGATACGAACCCTCATAATACCAATTCGGGGCGTAGGCATTTTCATCATAGGTCAGGCACAAATCGGGGCCGACTTCGAAGGGGGTTTCGGGGTTGAACAACAGGGCATCGAAGGACGAACGCCGATGAATCCGTCGCAGCGAATCGATTTTTTCTTCGATGGCTCGAGACAGGGGAAACTTGTGACGGGCCAGATGTTCAATTTGAAGATTGCGTCGCTCCATTAAGGCGGCAAGCACATTCCGGATATACAGACCGGATTGGGATTGCGGAATATCGGGGTGAGGGATTTTTCGGTCGAGCCAGACGGTCAATTCGGGCAGCGTCCAGCCAGTTTCTTCTTCGAGGAGGTCCAACTGGCGATGAAGCGTCCGAACAAAGTCGGTCATTTCGACATGGCCGTTCTTAGTCACATCAATTGAGCCGGACGCGCCACTTTCATATTCAGAAGGAAATTCAGATTCGGAAAGTGCAGGATCGCATTCGGACAGATTCCACGGCATTTCGAGAAACTGGTCTTCAAAGAGTTCCAACTGGTTTTCCACTCGAATCGCCAATTGTGGGACCTTCAAGGGTTCGACGAATGCCACAGGAGGACGCGATGAGACCGTCCCGCTATTTCGCTGGATGATTCTTTCAATCGCAGGAAGGTCGAGCAGATTGGTACAGACGGCCTTCATCGCTGGAATCTGGCTTTCGTAGATTGGGCCTTTCACAGTCAGTGTGGATGTCTTGGGATCGAACGACACACGCGGCGCGAGATCAGGAGGAAGGTTCTTTAGATTCGGGACACCCTGAAGGGTTTCCGATGTTTCGGCAACAAGCCCGTGATCCCAAAGCGATGGCGATTGACCCTGAACGATGAGGTCGCAGGCCTCCAATTCCTGAAATCCGGCACCGTCGATGAGGGCATCGGCAAGAGTCTTGGCGGTGTGAATGAAGTTCGGAGAAGCGGCAAAGGCATAGGCGCAATTCAGTTCGGGATGGTTTTTCCATCTGGCGTTTGGAAGCCGAAGGATGCGGCCCAATATCTGTTCAACAGAGCGGGGTGTACTTATTTCCGAGACACTGCAGAGGATATAGGCAAACGAACAATCCCAGCCCTCGGCCAAGGCCCGGACAGTAATAATAAAACGGATGCCGCAAGAGGGTTCAAATAGATTGATATCCTCAATACCACGGGTTTCGCCGGTGGCAATGGCAATCTGATCTTCGGGGATTCGGAAATCGTTAATCAACGATTGTTTGAGGGCATCGACGGGAATATCGCCGGAACGGGATTGGGCCTGCAACAAGACGATGGGGCGGAGATACTCGCCGGTTTTTGGCTGTTCTTCGAGGGCCAATCGCTCGAGATTTCGCTGGGCCTGGACGGCATCGGAGACGATCTGTCGCCAGTCGGGATGGGTCTGGAGTTTGATCGGGAGCTTGATCATCTCGGCGGCCTTGAGCTGACGGGCCGAAACATGGTGGAGGATATTACTGGCAAAGGAGCCGTGGGCCGGATCGTGATGGGTTTCGGGTGTGGCGGTGAATTCGATGATACAGGCAGGGTTGAAACGATTGAGGGTGTCGAAGGAGAGCGGCGTTCGGGCGTTGTGGGCCTCGTCCATGATGACGATGGGGTGGCGGATCGACAGGACATTGGCCAGAGAATACACCACGACACCATCCTTTTTCACCGTTTCGAGAATCATCGGATGAAGGTCGGAAAAATGAGGTTGAAGGTTGCCATTGCTTTCATAGACTTTGCGACCTTCGGTTTCTTCCACACGAAGGGCCTGAAGCGTGGTGACGATGATGCAGGCAGCACCGTCAAGGTCCGATTGTTTGATACAGAGGGCTTCGGAAAGGTCCATCACACATACCCGACTGGAAAATGCGGCATCCAGGGCCTGACGATAGGGATGAGCACGATTTTTTAGGGCATCTCGGGTTTGATTGACGATGGCATTCGAGGGGGCCAGCCAGAGGCAGACAGGGTGATCGGATTGGATTAATTCGCGGGCGGCGATAGCGACAGCATGACAGGCCATGAAGGTTTTACCGCCACCGGTGGGGACACGAAGACAGACATAGGGCATGGTCTCCATGTGGGGGGCATCGAGGTAAGGACGGTCGGTTTCGTATTCGAAGGGGACTTTTACGCCTTGGTATATGACTCGGCGCAAGTAGCTCATCAGTTTGTCGAGCGATTGTTGTTGATAATCACGAAGTACGAGCAATGCCATCAGGACACCTTGATTTCGTAGGGGATTTGTTTGAAAAAGATGCCCTCGCGTTTGAGGCGTTGGGGGGAGAGGCGGGTTCCTTCGGCATAGATGATGCGTGGGCCATCATGGGGCGGGAGCCGTTTAAGAACCTCGGCGGTGAGGACATTGCCGCCATTGGGGCGTTTGTCACCCATGATGCCGTTGAAGAGGAGATAGACGGCCTTGCCCTGATGAACACCCAACAGGGGGCTACGGCCATTGGTTCGTTTGGGGATGGGGGCGCCGGTCTCGGTAAAGAAGATGTGACGGGCAAGGTCGGGAAAGCGGACCTGCGGCATGATTTGGCCGTTGGCATCAAATAGAGGGTCGGATAGGGTACAGAAACAAAATCCGTTGCCGAGGGGCTCAACCTGTTTTTGGCTGCCCTTTGAATTGGTGAAGGAATAACCCTGTATCACGCGGCGAAGTCGTTGTGAAGTTACCTCACGAGCAACTTGTTCATCCATTTCGACAAGGATAAATCTGCGCTTACCAGAATCCTCATGGTTCATTTCTAAAACTGCATGAGCCGTCGTACCCGTTCCGGAAAAAGAGTCCATTACGAAGTCATCAGAACGAGTTGCAGCACGAATCAATGAACGAATCAGTGAAAGCGGTTTGGGATAAGCAAAGACTTTTGTTCCGAGCAATTGTTGGAGAAGTTTACCCCCTTCTTGGTTCATCCCAGAGGTCAGAATGGAAAGATCATATTCAACTTCAGTTTCGTCAATCTCACGATCATTCGTATTGTTGGCTTCGATCCAGCTCGATACGGGTTTTGGCTTTGCTGTTTCGGGATTATAATAG
>Ga0209777_10007983_pt1 | contig 11653 bp, 8 predicted proteins | sample FrelakmetHBP12HB_FD_187147 | JGI IMG/M metagenome (GOLD analysis project Ga0209777, IMG submission 187147) | Freshwater lake sediment microbial communities from the University of Notre Dame, USA, for methane emissions studies -HBP12 HB (SPAdes)... | ecosystem: Environmental > Aquatic >...
GTTTGGAAGGATCCTGGATGTCGAAGGGTGAAGTCGTTGGAGGAAAGGGTGATGGTGGTTGAGAATCGCACTTCGATCAAGTGGTGGAACGTTCGGATCGTTCCTTGGATTTAGGACCTGGATTCCTTTTTTTGATTCAGTTCTGGATGTATTGTTTTGATGTGGTCCGTTGCTTCGTTGTTTTCGTCATTTTCTTCGTTTCTCGTTTTTTCCTTTTCTCCCTTTCTTTTTTTCTCTCTCTTCTTTTTCTCCTTTCTTTCTCTCTTTTTCTCTTTCTCCCCTTTCTCTTTTTTCTCTCCTCTTCTTTTTCTTCTCTTCTTTCCTTCTTCTTTTCTCTTTTCTTCCTTCTCCTTTTCCCCCTTTTTGCTCATCGTTTGCTTGTTGGCCCTTGGATTTTCCGTTTGTTCGGGTTTGTTAATTTTTCAAATGGGGCTAAGGTTGTATGATCGAAAGATTTATAAGCATTGGCTCATTCCCACTGAGTGATAGTAACAATCTGGTTTGTGATCCTCGTATGAGTTGATCTGATACCCAGACTAAATGAGAACCGATGATTGTCTTCACCTCTGCTGTAATTGGCGAGAGTGAATTGAACTCAGCTACCCCCGTGTTGCCCTCGTTTTCGTCGCTTGGCGACGAGCGAAAGCAAAGGCGACGCTAAGTAGATATCTCGCTCCAATGTATCCTGTTTCCTTGTGCTCTAAGAGTGCGTTTTAGTCTTTTCTGAGCAATCTCACCAATAGTTCTTCGCGATGAATTCATCGAGAAGAACACAATTCAACCGCCTGACGGCTTGCTCAAGCAGACCATCGGGCTTTTTCCATTTGTTGTGCCTTGAAAGGAGGTAACCATGAAAATCAATCTCGAAACCGTGAGAGAAGTACTCAAGGAGTCTCTCGGTTTTGACAGCTTTGTCGCCGGCTTTATCACTGAAGTGGTGGAGGAATCCGCTATTCCGACGGCGTCAATCAATATTGACGGCAGGCTGGCGTACAATTCGGAGTTTGTCGAGAAACACATCACCTGCAAGGAAGACTTGTTTAGTCTCGTCTTTCACGAGTTGCTGCATCCGATGTTTTGCCACTTCATTTACGAAAATGGCGAGCTGGAGAACATCGCTGCTGATGCCATCATCAATGCCGTCATCAGCGAAGTATACTCTGAAGCTTCCCGCAACGGCAATCTGTTCCGCAAGTTTTATCCGGATCGAGGACTACCAGGTCTGCTACGGCCTATGAGCGAGATGTCGCGCAGCAAATACAGCAAGGTCTACGAAAGGCTGTACAGTCAAAGCGACGTACACGATTCCTTCACGACTGGCGAGCTGATCCAGACTTTGAAGATCCTGACTCAAAGCGAACGACTCTCAACCATCGTCTTGATTGGCAACCACTCCCACAACGGGAATGCAGCCGGTCAACAGACCGCTTTTCCAAACGAACTGCTCTCCAAGATCGCCGAAGATCTAAAGCGTAGCGTTTCCGGAAAGGGGGGAAGACACGCAGGATTCAGCTCTGAACTGCTGGACTTGTTCATTGAAGCGCTGAAAACGCACCTGTCGATCAAAAAAGTACTGCTGCAAAAGTTCCTTACCAAGCGCAAACTTGATCGATTTAGGGAGTACTTTCGGGTTCAGCGGGTGGGTGTTTCACCCATTCCATTGTATCCATCCAAGCGCGACCTCGTGCTATTAGCTTCGGGGTTTTATCCGGGATACTTCCACAACCACACATCCAAGCCAACTTCAGAAGAGAAAGGATTGGCGATCTACCTTGATGTCTCTGGGAGCGTCAACGATTACCTGCCGCAGATCATCGGCGTCCTCTCGAAGTTGAAAAACAGTGTCACCTCGTTGTTCCTGTTTTCGAACATCGTAGTCGAGACCACCATGGAAGACCTCATCAAAGGCAAAATCAGGACCAGTTATGGTACCGATTTCAACTGCATAGCCCATTCAATAATCGAAAGACGATTCGAAAAGGCAATCATCATCACTGATGGCTACGCGGACATGTCAGAAGAACTTTCCAAGCAACTCAAAACGATCGGACTCGTCACGTTGACTATCCTCTTCGACGGCACAACCACATGTGAAGACTTTGCCAAGTTCGGCGACGTCGTCAACCTCTCAGACGTCTGCGAATAGAAAGGAGAAAGCGAGGAAGAAACCACAAATCACTGTCAGTCTCGGCAACAATCAATCTGGGTTGATCGAGGCGCGACATCGCTGCGGAAAAGGGGTCACAATCCACAAACCATAGCTCCGCACACTTCTATTTAACAACAACTAACAACCAATCAACACACTTGAACCACGGGGAGAACCCTCATCAGCGAGGATCTCCCCTTTTTTCTTTGCCTCCAGAAGGGCGGAGAAGATAGGAGAAAAAGCAATGATACTCGAGACACTGGGCATCTACGGCTGGAAAGACGAAGACGAAAACCTAATCTTGTCATCGCTCTTGACCGGCGACCCACTTTTGCTGATCGGCAATCACGGTTGCGCAAAAACCCACGTTGCCAACAAAATCGGCCAAGCGCTCAACCGGAAGTCACTCGTGTACGACGCAAGCAAGTGCATGTTCGAGGACATACTTGGCTTCCCTAACATCGAAAAACTGAAACAGGGCGTCGTGGAGTATGTTCCGAGCAACGTCACGATCTGGGACAAAGAACTTGTTTTGATAGACGAGCTCAATCGTGCCGTCCCCGAACTACAAAGCAAATGGCTTGAAATCATTCGCAGCCGCAAGATCATGGGCTTCGAAACTCAAGTCAAATGGGTGTGGGCAGCCATGAACCCCATGAGCTACTCAGCAACCCAGGCACTCGACGAAGCACTGATCGGGCGATTTGCGCTCTTTGTTTATCCTCCGGACGTTTTGCAGATGGAGGAATCTGACCGCATCAAAGTCACCGGCCACATCAACGGCGATGACGCTCCGGCCATCTCGGTCTGGAACAACGGACAAACCAGTGGCACAGTTGACAAGCAGGAAGTGAAAGAAATCGGCCAGAAGATGACCCAGATCTTCCAAACCGCAGCCAGACACTTCAACGCCCTAAGAGAACAATACTCGACGCTCTCCTTGTTCCTGGCACGCTTCGCCGACCTCCTGATGCGAGAATCCAAAGGCGAAATCTCGCTCGATGGAAGAAGGCTGGGCTTCATTTACCGCAACATCCTCTCCAATCGGGCGATCGAATTGGCCAAGTCCGAAGTACTCAGCACGGCGATCCCTGACTTTGTCACGTCAGCTCGTTACGTTGTTCAATCCAGCATTCCTGTAGGTTTGAACGATGAATCACTCAAGAAGGAAGAAGCGGTTCACAGGATGGAGATCTGCTTTGATCTGTTGAGTAGCTTCTTTTCCGAAGGCTCCGATTTGGAGAAGGTGAACACGATCTATGAGCTGTTTACGACCAAGGACTTGATGCGCAAAGCCGAAATCCTGCTCACCGCTAACTTGGGTGAGTTTGCGGCTTCCAAGGCCTGGAATGACTTGATCAATGGCGAGCAAGACATCACCCTACTGGCCTACACTGCTCTCCAGGTTGAGGCGAGACGCCCTGGAACCGTACCGAGAGAGCTATTGGAGGGTTTGAGCCGCAAGGTCTCTAGCGAGAAGCTCTCCAGTAAGTGCATCCCGAACCTTCAAGGGGAATGTATCGAGTTTGTTGAGGAAGTAGAGGAGTTGCTGGATCAGCAGTCTGACTTGGCCAAGATCGTTGCTTACAGCCATGTTGCCAAGCTCGCCAGAAAGCAAAACCTTGATCTCAATGACATCGAGCAGACCCGAGAAGCAATTGAAAAGGATCTGGAGACCTTTGAATTATTGATCTCCAACCATCACAAGTCAACCGCCAATGGAGGTGAAGTTGTATGCAAACTATCCAGCTGTCACTAATACCAGACGAGCAAATCCCAGAATTCAAACGCCTGAACTTCAAGATTACGGAAGTTTCGCTTGCCGACGTCTTACTCAGAGGCATTCATCCTTGGGGGTGCAGCGACCACTCAAGCCACACCGTCGAAGCAACCCTGCAAAGACTGAATGCGCCAGATCAGCTGATTCGGGAACTCAAAGAGCTGGGATACAGTCACGACATCAATTACTCAACTGAACGAACTTATTATCGGGAAGGAACCATGTTCGAGAGGATGTTGGCCGATATCCGCGACCATTTGTATTTCGTCGACGGGCTTGGCTACTTGCAGCTGGTCGCCATTGCCAAGAGGACTCTCGCAGCCAACTGGAACCACCAAACAGTATACAGTCTCCTTTCGAGGATTTACAGCGACTTCAACTCGCTCAGGGACTTCCTGAAGAACAAGAGGAAGCAGATCAAGCTCTCCGGCTACAACGACATCGCCAACTACGACCTCAGCCAGATGCTCACGTTGGAAGACTTCCAAGATGAAGAAAGCGTCCTAATCAGCCAGGCCTTGCCCATTACGAACTTCAGGCAGGCGAGCGTACTCGGACAGATCGGTGACGACCACGGAAACCTCAAACTGACAGAATCCATCAGCCACTTCCAGATGCGTTCAGACGGCTATCGCAACATCGCCTACTCGGAAAGCATCATCTACACCTGCATACGAAAGGGAGAATTCATCCGAATGCTACCATCACTGGTGCCACGCCACGCCATCAGAGAACAAGCAAGGCAAATCGCCCAGCGCTGGCGGCACGACCAAGGCAGATATTGCTTCACCGTCAACATCGAAACAGCCGAAAGGATGATTGAGAAAGGCAACTTCCAAATCGGCTTCCCCAACCTCAACTACCTCGCCCCAAAAGATGCGAGCACTGCCAACGCCGCCTTCACGGAACACCGAGTACACACTTACGCCATCGGTGGATTCATCCGAGCCAACGCCTCGGGGGAGATGATCAAAGAGATTCTCAAGAACCACGAAGTCGCCATGACCGGCAGAAAAGAGGAATTGTTGGAAAAGCTCGCCAAGCTGGCAGCCAAAGTCTACCGAGAAAAAGAACCAGAACTAGACGACTACTTCAACCACAACCACTACATCAACACCACAGCTGGCTTGAGCGAATCACACCCATTCAATGTAATCAACGACTGCGACTTGAAAGAATTCATCCTCGCCATGTACACCACCAAACACCAAAGAGGAAACACCATACTCGCAGCAAACCACAACAACGACACCTACGACTTGGTATCTCTTGCACAGGCACTCATCAAAGGAGAGGTGTCCGCAACAGGAGCATACCTGAACGTCGAAACATAACCCAAGAGCACAAAGAAGGGGCCAAAAATGGCCCCTTCCCACCCCCACACCAAACGCCCACAAACCGCCTCTCGGCAACCACGGCAGGCAATCCATGAGGGTGGACACAGTGGCAACGCTATGCCTTGACAAATTGGCCATATTGATTATCCTTGTCCTGTAAATTATCATACTTCGCCGGGAGGCACCTTGAGAAAAGCAATCCTACTCACCGCGCTCGTACTTGGGCTTTGCAGCTTATTGTTCATGTCCAAAGTGCAAGCATCACAAATTGCCACCGAGACACTCGAAAAAATGCCTTTGGCATTTACGAAAAACATGGGACAGTGGGATGACCGCGTCCTGTTCCGCGCCAACGCCGGTAGCGCCACGATGTGGTTCACGAAAGAAGGCGTGACATATGAGTTCACCCGACGAATTGACAAGAACGGTACGAATCCCATGGCAAGTCTGGATTCTCGAATTCGAGGGAATGACACGCAGCCCGACAACGTTGAGCAACTCGTCCTCACTGCCAAATTCATCGGCGCAAATCCTAATCCTGAAGTTGTGGCAGAAGGTCAAATGGAATACAAATGCAACTACTTCATCGGCAATGAACCGATGAAGTGGCATACTGATGTTCCCAGCTACGAAGCGATCACGCTCAAAGACATCTATCCCGGCATCGATCTAAAATACTCCGGCGACGGTAATGCTCAAGCGGCTTACGAGTTTATCGTTGCGCCGGGTGCGGATATCGCGCAGATCAGGGTCGATTACGAAGGGGTGGAAGGGACCTCAATTGATGCCGACGGCAGACTAGTCCTGAAAACCAAATGGGGAGACATGATCGAAGCCATCAAATCTCCCTCTATCGCCGTTCTGTCCGGCAGTGCCAGCTTCTCGCAATTATCCGAGAAGACAATCGGTTTTGAAGCCAATGGCGAAAGTCGACAGGCGCTGGGTACGCTCTCAGTCGGGCTGGTTTACAGCACCTACCTCGGCGGGGGGGGAGGCGATTTTGGATTGGGCATCGCGGTCGATGGTAGCGGCAATACCTATGTGACGGGCTATACCGCGTCTTTCAACTTCCCGACTTTGAATCCCTATCAGACGTATCAAGACACCGCCGCTGCTTTTGTGACCAAGTTCTCATCCTCTGGGACGTTGATCTACAGCACCTACCTCGGCGGGGGAGGCTGGGATAACGGATACAGCATCGCGGTCGATGGTAGCGGCAATGCCTATGTAACGGGCCAGACTTTGTCTTCCAACTTCCCGACTTTGAATCCCTATCAGACGGATCAATTCACCTATGATGCTTTTGTAACCAAGCTCTCCAGTTCTGGCAACAGTCTGATCTACAGCACCTATCTCGGTGGGGGAAGCAGCGATTATGGAAAGGGCATCGCGGTCGATGGCAGCGGCAATGCCTATGTAACGGGCTGGACTTACTCTTCCGACTTCCCGACTTTGAATCCCTATCAAACTACGTATCAAGGCAATAGGGATGTTTTTGTGACCAAGCTCTCTAGTACCGGCAGCAGTCTGATTTACAGCACCTACCTCGGCGGGGGAGACTACGATGGGGGATTCGGCATCGCGGTCGATGGCAGCGGCAATGCCTATGTAACGGGCTGGACTTGGTCTTCCAACTTCCCGACTTTGAATCCCTATCAGCCGGCTAATCATGGCTCGTCTGATGTCTTTGTTACCAAGCTCTCCAGTTCCGGCAATAGTCTCATCTACAGCACCTATCTCGGAGAAGGAGAGCGGGATGAAGGATTCGGCATCGTGGTCGATGGCAGCGGCAATGCCTATGTAGCGGGCATGACATTGTCTTCCAACTTCCCGACTTTGAATCCTTATCAGACGTATCAAGGTGGCTATGATGTTTTTGTGACGAAGCTGAGCAGTTCCGGCGCCAGCCTGATCTACAGCACCTACCTCGGCGGGGGAGGCGATGATGGGGGAGACCCCAATTCCGGGTCTGGAGGCGGTGGTGGTATCGCGATTGATGGCAGCGGCAATGCCTATGTGACGGGCATTACCAATTCTTCCAACTTCCCGACTTTGAATCCCTATCAGACGGATCAAGGCGGCGAGGATGCTTTTGTGACCAAGCTGAGCAGTACCGGCAACAGCCTGATCTACAGTACCTACCTCGGCGGGGGAGCCAATGATGCTGGATCGGGTATTGCTGTCGATGGCAGCGGTAATGCTTATGTGACGGGCGGTACTGTGTCTGCAAACTTCCCGACTTTGAATCCCTATCAGGCAACATATCAAGGTGGCGGAGATGCGTTTGTGACCAAGCTGTATTTCGATGCAGCGGATGATGTATCTGATGAGTTGTCTCCAGTCTCACTTCCGGAGAAACCAGCTCTCGCCCAGAACTATCCCAATCCTTTTAATCCGAGCACTGAAATCGGCTTCGACCTTCCGAAACCCTCATTTGCTTCTCTGGATATTTATGATGTCTTGGGTCGTAAGGTGTCAACCTTGATAAACGAGAATCTTGCGGCAGGGAGCAAGCAAGTCCAATGGAACGGCAGGGACAACACGGGAGCGGAAGTAGCATCTGGAGTCTACTTCTACCGGCTACGAATTGGTAATCATGTTGAAGTCAAAAAGATGGTGCTGCTGAAATGACTCTTCCCGTTCCCGCCAACTTTGCGCTGGGTCTTGCGAGCCGCGATCACTGGGAGAATTAGCGGCTTAGTCACTGCGGATGAGGTATGCATTATTCAGTAGATTTTCGGTGAAGGGCTGCAGCCGTGTGCGGGGTGCAAGTAGACTTAAGGTATTGTTCAGACATAGAGGAGGCCTCAATGAAAGGTACAGGAACAGCAGGACTAATAAGCTATTTGGTGCTGGTATTCTCTTTCGGATTGCTGTCGACCTACACCAGTGCTCACGCAAACGGACGATCAACTGCTTCGGCTGGGGAGCTTCGTGTTCTCTGGAGTACCAGCATTCCCGGAGCAACCTGCGTCGACACTTGGGACTATGACGGTGATGGCATTGATGAGATATTTGTCAATGCCCGAAATTCACTATTAAAGGTATATGGGTTGGACGGGACGATAAAGGCACAGATTTCATTTCCGTTCAAACCTCAGTTTGAAATTGGACACCATCCAACGGGTAGTTTTCATATATTGGCATATAGCATTTGGGATTATTCGGTGACTGTTTGGGATTCGAGTGGCACTTATCTCTGGTTCTTTCCCACGCCGTACGGTGTTGATGGTGCACATTGGGGTGATCTGAATGGCGACGGCAGGGACGAAATGGTTGTCGGACTCAATGGTGTTTACGGTTTACATATTCTTAGCGATTCAGGACAAGCACTCTGGTCGGACATGACTATTGCAAATGTGTGGAGCCAAGCCATAGTGCCCGCCACGGACGGTAATGCTGGACTTGTTTTTGCTACTGAGGCAGCGGGAACTATCAGGATGTACACAGCGGGGGGCGGTTTTGTTCGTTCCTTTCGCCCTCTCAATCAATATTGCACTTACGTTAATGCGACTCGGATCAGTTCCACGGGTGAAATACAAGTGGTCACGTTTGCAGGAGATAGCGCAGTGGCCTTTGATACAACTGGTCAGACGATGTGGATCAGCCACGGATGGGACCGACCGGGTACATGGCCTGATGAATTTGAAAAAGGTGATCTCGATGGTGATGGCGTCATTGATTGGGTTTATCGGCCAGATTCTAACTCCCTGTCAATTCGCAGTGCTGACGACGGAACGCAGCTTGCTCTGTATGAAGACGGTGGTCGCTTTGTCGACTACGACATCGCACGGTGCAGCAAGTCTCCAGGCGCGTTAGTGGCACTCGTGAATGATTCCCTAATCGTCTTTGAGTATTCGCCTTTTCCTCGCTGCGGTGACGCCGACGGCGAAGGAACAATCAACATTGCCGACGCAGTCTACTTGATCAGCTATATCTTCTCCCACGGCCCGGCACCATCGCCATTGGCAGCAGGTGATGCAGACTGCAGCGGGGACATCAACATTGCGGATTGTGTGTATCTGATCAACTATATTTTCTCCCACGGACCGCAGCCGTGCGCGGGGTGCAAGTAAGCAAGGACACTAAGTGAATTGATGACCCGGGAGTAGCAAAAGGCTCCCGGTTGTCCATGGGAGAGGGCGCTATTCGTAAGCCATTAGAGCGAGAGGAGAATGAATTGAGAGTACCGTCGAGTTTTCTCGGTCACTTCATAGCACAGAAGGCAGCGAGTCTGGGAGCCATAGGCAGGGTGTCGGTAATGGTTATATCTCATATGATGCTGAGAAAACTCGCCCTCGCTTCTGTTCTTCAGATTCTTGCTTTCATAGTAGTGCTGCCCGAAATGACGTTTGCTGCTGACCCAACTGGCACGTTAGATACCATTAACGGCTTTATTGTGTTGGGCTGGAGTTTCGATCCGGACGCACCATCCGATAGCATCGAAGTTCAGTTCTACGTAAACGGAACAAGCACAACGGGGGTATTTGCTGGCTCGGCAATTACTACATTTCTGCGACCCGATGTAAATCAGACATTCGGTATTACGGGCAAGCATGGTTTCAGATGGTTTGTCCCTCACCCGTTTCGTGATGGACAACAACATTCACTCTACGCTTATGGAATTGATTCGCAGAATCCGAACTCGAAGGCTCTCCTGAACAAGTCGCCTCAGTCCTTTATGGTCAACCCGCCACCTTTGATAGAGACCGGGCAACCCTACAATATTGGAGCATGGTATTTTACCGCTTGGAGTCCATACGACACATTCCACACTAATAATACGCTTCGGATCTACGGGAGAGCAGATGTCTGGGGTGGTGTCCGCGACCACGCCCTTGGTGCAGACCCTTGGGGGTTGCATATGGATTACTCATCCCGGGAACCCCTGCTGGGTTTCTACGATCTTATGGATCAGCAAATCATGGATACCCACATAAATATGGCGGCCATTCGCGGCATCTCCTTTTTCGACTTCTATTGGAACTGGAATTCCGACAGTGACCAGGAGGACGGTGTGTCGGTACCGCTGCACAGGTTTATTTCATCCTCTTTGAAGAACCGAATCAAATTCCTGTTGGCGCCCATCAAGCTCGGGAATGCTCCGATGACTGTGTCCATGTGGAAGAATTCTGTCGTGCCATTCATGCTGAACAACTACTTACTGGATTCATCATATCTGAGGACGGCCGATGGTCGCCCGATCATTGTTCTGTTTGGTCTCGGGTTCACTAATGCGATGGAAATAGATAGTGCTGTCACTATCCTGCGAGATAGTGTCACCTCCGCGACAGGTGAGAACCCTCTGTTGCTCTGGATGTACGATCAAGGGCTAACAACGGACGATCTCGACTATGTTCAAACGATGCTTCACACCGATGGTTTTGCAGGTTTTCAACTGGGACCGGCCGAACCGGCCGAACCCTATGACACAACGCTGTCAAGGTGGGAGGCTTTTACGAGAGTGCAGAAGGATTTCTACTACTTTCCCTGTGCTTCGACAGGGCTAGACAGACGACCTTGGTGGCAAATCGGGTATGGTTACCCCGGCTTAGGCGTGAATGATAGCCCATACAACACAGAAATCAATCTTTCCTCTTTCAGCAAACATCTACGATCGATCAAGCATTATCTCGATGAGTACCCGAGAGAAACATCGAAGACTCTTATCATCTATGCTTGGAATGAATGGGGTGAAGGAGGCATTATCGAGCCATCGGTTGTCTATGGTTATCAATATCTTGACTCGATCCGGCAGGTATTTGAGTTGTCCCTATCCTGGACCCCTGAGACGGTGAGACAGCGGATAGTGTATGATTGGGAGAAGACGAGCTAAGCGGAAGGAGGCCGTAGGCCGACTGGAGCTTAGCTCGTAGGCTGCGTAGAGAAGGAGTCACAGATGCCCAAAGTTAGCAAGTTCACGGAAGAGCAGAAAGTTGAGATTGCCCTGGATTTATTGTCCGGGAAGCTATCTCATGCCGAAGTCTGCCGCAAGTATGGAATCAGTTCGACGTACGCCTACAAGGTCAAGGATCGGGCAATCGAACTGCTTCGTCAAGGCATTGGTCGTCCGGTAGGTCGAGTGGATGCCGGGACCGAGCATTTGCAAAAGCGGATCGCCGAGTTGGAACAGTTGGCCGGGGATCAGGCTCTGGCGATTCGGGCTCTAAAAAAACGGCCGGATACGGGAGGCCATAGCGGTGGTGCGAGCGGAATCATCAATCAGCGTGCGTCGCCTGGCCCAGGTTTTCGTGATTCCTGTGGCGACGGTCGGACGCTGGGTGGGGAGTAGCAATCGCGAAGCGAAACAGTCGACGCCGCGTTTGTGTCCAGTCTCGGGCGATAACGCGCTACGCGAGGCGATCCGCTCGTTGTGTCAGAAGGATC
>Ga0209777_10007984_pt1 | contig 11652 bp, 26 predicted proteins | sample FrelakmetHBP12HB_FD_187147 | JGI IMG/M metagenome (GOLD analysis project Ga0209777, IMG submission 187147) | Freshwater lake sediment microbial communities from the University of Notre Dame, USA, for methane emissions studies -HBP12 HB (SPAdes)... | ecosystem: Environmental > Aquatic >...
GAATATCATTTGTAATTTTCAATGAAGGAAGCAATACCTTGAATGTCTATGCCTTAGATATTGCAGGAAATTTCAATTCAACAACTGTTACATTTACAGTCAATACTCCAATTCTATCAACTCCACCTGCATATACTGGAAATGCAATCTATCAAGTGATGAACGGAACAGGTGCAGGATTAGGAATTTTCTTCCAATTTCTTGCACAAGCACTTCCAATATTATTGCTTGGACTTATGTTTGTGGGAATAATAATTGTTATTGGAATGGCAATAAAAAAATATCTTGTAAAAGGGGGAAGTCTTTAAAAATAAAATGCCACAAAAATTTAAAGTCTGTGTCAAGAAAGTCAAAAAATCAAATATAGAAAGATATGGGCGTGAAAAATATAATCCTTATGCAGTTTGTAGAAAAAGCACAGGATTCTATGGTTCAACAAGAGAAAAAAAAGGGAAGTGATTTCTAATGGCATATCATATTTCTAAAAAGAAAAAAGTTCCAGATAAATATTATACTGATTTGGAAATAAAAGAATTGAGGGATAGATATAAAAGCAGACCACCTGCAACAGAAATTATGAGAGTGGGAACAAGAAATGTTTTGCAGGTAGAAAAGCAGATTCATAAAGAAGGAAGCGTGGTTTCTTATAAAGATAAACTTGCTATTGTTAGAAAATCAGAAAAAAGAGGATTGACCCTTGAACCTTTTAAAGTTGGAAAAGATGAAATTGCATATCCTTCTGGAACAACTATCTTTGTGCCACAAAAAAAAGTGGAACACGAAGTCTATCCAAATTTTCTTTCAAATCTGCCTTTGGGAACAATAGCACCTTTTAATATGGCAGTTATGAAAGATTAAAATTTTACTATTCATTCTGGGTTACAATGATTTAAATATGATGGGAAATTGATTTCTTTATGGGAAAATTAATATATTTGGATTGTGAGATGACTGGATTTTCACCAGAAGAAAATGATATTATATCAATACAAACACAAGAATTAGATTCGAGTGGGAATCCTATTGGTAAATTAATCATTTTGAGGTCTTGGGAATCAGACGAAGAACAAATTGTAAAAGATTTTTATAAAAATTTTGTAAAAGAAAAATTAAATCCTTTTGATTTTATTTTTGTTATGCAAAATTCTTTATTTGATTTTAGATTTTTAATTAGTAAATTTAAAAAATATAATCTTGATATTGGTAATCCTATGGATTTTTGTTTTTCTTATCCTATAATAGATTTGAGAACTACATTAATTATTGCAAATAATATGCAATTTAAAGGTTCAGGATTATCTTCAATGACTTTAAAAAAGACAGATGGAAAAATGATACCTGAATATTTCAAAGACAAAAAATATAATTTAATTGAAGAATATATAATCCAAGAAACAGAATCTTTCATTAAAGCATTTCAAATAATTATAGAACATAATAAAACTTTAAAACCTAAATTAATAGAATATAAAGAATTGATAGGAAATTAATGAGTTATATTAAAAAAAATGCAAAATACCAAGCAATTCATAATTGGGTTAGAAGAAGAAAATCTAAACCTAAATTTTGTGATATTTGTAAAAAGAAAAAAGATTATTTAGGAAATAATAGATTAGAACTTGCTAATATTTCAGGAAAATATGAAAGAGATATTGATGATTTTATTTATTGTCATAAAAGCTGTCATATTTTAGAACATATTAAAGGAAATCATAAAAATATAAAATTTAAAGAGTTTCTAAAATATGAATTGAAAAAATATCCTTCAAAAGATAAAAAGAAATATTCAAAAAAATATTATAAAAAACATAAGATAAAACTTGATATTAGAAAAAGAGAACTTCGTAAAAATCCAGAATATAAAATAAAAGAAAAACAATATCGTAATAGACCAGAAATTAAATTAAAAATAAAGAAATATGGACAAGAATATTATAATAAAAATAAGAAAAAACTTAATCTTAAACATAAAAACTATTATAAAAATAATAAAGAAAAATTAAGATTAAAATCTAAAAAATATCATAAGAAATATAAAAAAAAGTTTAATTTACAAGGTAAAATATATTATCATAAACATAAAAAAGAAATTAATTTTAGAAAGAAAAAATATTATCAAAAATATAATATTAAAATTAAAAAAAGACAAAAAGTATATCGTGAAAATCATAAAAAAGAGATAAAAATTAAAAATAGAAAATATAATCAAAGACCTCAAATTAGAATCAAACATAAAAAATATCAAAAAGAATATTATCAAAAGCATAAAAAGAAAATAAATGCTGAAAGAAGAATAAAGTATTTAAAATCTAAATTAAAATGAAACAACTTTTATCATTTGAAGAATCAGAAAAATTAGGATTGACAAGAACTTTTCGAGTTTATTCTACACATTCAGGAGATTTTTTAGGAGTTATTCATTGGAGAATTGGTTGGAGATGTTATGTAATGTCATATCAACCTGATATTGATATGTCTTTGAATTGTGGAAAAGAACTTGATAATTTTATACAAGAATTGGAAGATGAAAGAAAAATGAGATTGAGGTTCAAATGACAATTAAAGAAATATTTTGGACAATATTTTATTCAGTATTAATATTCTTTATCTTATTGCATACTTTGAATCAATTAAATAAGAATGACCCATTTAGAATTTTAACATTTCCTTGGGGATATATTTAAAAAATGGAATCAAAGAAAAACTTTGTTCAAGAAATATTAAAGAAAAAGGAATCTGGTTTTGGTAGATTACATCTTGTAAAAAAATCAAGAAAAGAGTTCCAATGTCGTGAGTGTAGTCAAACGATACGAAAAGGGTCACTTTCATATCGTCAGAACGATTACACTTCAAGCGAATTATTGCCTACATCAACAAGGGTCTGTGAAGATTGTGGAAAAATTCAGATTGAAAATGGGGTAGAAGTAAAATGAAAAGTGTAAAAATAGGAATTATATTGATAGCATTATTTATTGAATCACCAATATATTTTTATTTATGTTATTGGTTGATTTCTCATTCAAATCCTGATAGATTGATTTGGGTTTTATTTTGGATTTATTTGCCTATATCTATAATATTAAATGTTATCTGGAAGATAATTAATGAATAAAATAATGGAATCAGAAAAAGAAAAGCAAGAAAAATTCTTGACAGAAAGAAAAGCTTATTATCAAAATACATTTGTCTTGATGGAAATTGTCAAGTGCCTGAAAAATAAAGAATTGGCTTGGCTTGAAAAGTCAGACAATCCAAAAAAGAACATAAGATTCTTGTATGCTTCTAAAATTGATTTTCTAAAAATGCACTTTGAAAAATTGGATTTTTATAACTACAATGTCAATATGTATTGCAGTTGTGCAAATCTTTCTCATATCCCAGTAATCACTTATAATTTAAAAATGCGAAGATTAAGTCCAGAATACAAAAATGTAAATGAAAATTATGCAAATTTCGTAACTTCTTACGATATGCTTTACGATTTTGATGGAAAAGAAAATTTTGATTTATGTTACAAGGAAGCGAGAGATTTTAAAGCTATTTTAGAGGAGATGAAAATTCCATTCATTCTTCAAAATTCATCTCGAAAGGGCTTTCATTTTATTATTAGAGGATATTGGTTCAATAATTCAGAACCATTGAAAAATATAGATATTTTTCGTGAAGTTCTTTATAATATTAAGGGAATTTATGATTTTAAAAATTTAGATATTTCTATATGTGATTTGAAAAGAATACGCAAATTAAGTTATAGCATAGTTTCTGATGGTTCAGTTTGCCTACCTCTTGATGATTTTATGTTCGAGGGATTTAATTCACAGATAGTTAGTATTAGATATGTCTTGAAAAATATAAAGATAATGAATAGAGGTCTTTTAGAAAGAAATTATGGGCTTTCTGAATCTGAACTTCGACAGAATGTAGCGAGATTTGTTAAAGAATATCAATAATAGAAAACCTTAAATAGTGTCATTATATAGTAGTAATATGGTATATAATGATAAGAAAAAATATCAAAAGAAATTATATGATAAAAAACGCTATCAAAAAAATAAAAATAAAATTCTATTTAGAACTAAGATTTATAGATTAAACAACAAAGAAAAGATAAAATTTCAAAAGAAAAAAAGTTATAATAGGCATAGAGATTATTATATAAATTATAATCATACATATAGAAAAAATCATAAAAAATATTATAAGCAATATATCAAAAAGTATAGAAAAAAACCAGAAATCAAATTAAAATATAGAAATTATGTAATAAATAGATATAAAAAAGATAAAATTTTTAAAATTAAATCAAATTTAAGGACAAGATTAAGATTTGCTTTTGAAACTTATGGAAATGGAAAAAAGAAACATATTTCCAAATATGGAATAGATTTTTATAAAATAATTGAATATCTTAAACCATTTCCAAAAGATTTATCAAGATATCATATAGACCATATCAGACCTTTATGCACTTTTAATTTTACAAAAGAAGAAGAAATTAAAGAAGCTTTTAGACCTGAAAATCATCAATGGTTATTAGCAGAAGAAAATTTAAGGAAAAATGGAAAATGGGAAAAATAGATTGTTCCAAATGTTTAGACGCACAAGCTTGTTGTGGAATAATGATTTTTAAAAAAGAATTTTATGAAGAAAATAAAAATCAAGTTGAAGATGGTTTTATCAAAGTTATAGAAAAAGATGGTTTTGTCACTTTTTTATATGATGACAATAGATGTCCTTTTCTCGATAGACAAACAAGATTATGCAAAATATATCCTAATCGTTTGCAGGTCTGCAAGGATTATGGTTATCTTGAAAAACTCCCCTGTCCTTTTTTCAAAAAAAGTGGTGCAAGAAGAAGTCCTGCAAGTCAGACAAAAACTCAAAGAATGATAGATAAACAAGTTGATGTTTCATTGAAAAATAACTTGCAACCTAAAAATTTAAATAATCAAGAATCTTAATATATTTATAATGGCAAAAGAATCATTTACAACTATGCTTGAAACAAGTTCTTTTGATAGAGATAGAATTTTAGATAAGATTTTTCGTGAGAATAATGATATAAAAGATTATGGTGATTTTGAAACTGCTTTCAATTCTTATTTTGATGGTGGTTTATCAAACAATGCTAATATAGATTTTGGTGATATTAAGCTTCTTTTTGAATCTGATGAGTGTAAAAAAAGATTAGGAGAATCTTTAAGTGAAGAACAGATGGATAAATTATATGGAGATGGAACTCGTGTGGATATTGTTCCTATCGCAAAAGCAAGAAAAGGAAAAGTTATTTCAGGAGAAAAAGTTAAAATAAGGTCATATACAAGAAAAGTTGGAAAAAGAAAAGAATTGAAACAAATAAAATCTTATGAGAAATTTAAAAAAAGAAATTATACTCCTGCTGAAAATAAATTTGTTGCTTTAAGAATAAAACAGGGTAAATCAGCAACAGAAATTTTGAAATCATATAATTCACATTTCAAGGAAGGAAGAACACAAGGGTCAATTTCTAAAAAAGTTTATACTTTAAGACATAGATGAATTTTTTATAAAAAGAACAAAAGTCTTTAATCCAATTCTATTTGCTTCATTAATCCAACTTATTTGCTCTAAACTTAATGTATCATATTCAGATTTTATTTCAACAAAATAAAATTCTTTATCATTATAGATAAATAAATCAGGTTTTCCTTTTAGAATAAATCCTGTTGGATAATTTATAGAAAAATATTTGAATAAAAAGTTTTTCCATTCTTTTTTTGAACATATTTCTAATAAAATATTTTTTAATCTTATATCTATTTTTTCCTGTTTTTCTATTTTTTCTTTATTGAATGGGTCAAGAGGTGAAAGATGGTATTTTAATCCATTTCTTTCTTTATTTCTATTATAATATGTAGTAGCTATAACATTGAATCCTCTTTTTGTAAAAAAATCATAAGCTATTTCTTCATAAAGACTTATTGAAGATTTTTTATAATTTTTAACATTTATTTCTATTGTTTTTATAGGTATATTATGTTCAGTAGTTTCTTCCATTATTTGATTTTTCATATTGTTATTACTAATAAGTGACACTATTTAAATCTTTTCATTACAGAATATTTATAAAGTTGAGATATGTTATATAATTAATTGACAGTTGGCTAAAAAACATTATACTATTCTTTTTTTTTATTTTCAAATCTCTAATCCATTAAAAAATCTTTTAAATGTAAAAAATTCTATTATTTTACTGATAATTTTTATTTTTTTCTGAACAACCTGATTCTTCTTCTCATTTCTCATTTTAGCATAAATTGAGTTCCTGCTTATCTTGTAATGTTTGGCAATAGCTGTGATATTTTTGTTAGGGTGTTTCATTAAGACCCTGATTTCTTCCCATTGTTTTTCTGTAAGTTTATGCGACATCTTTATATTTATCTGGATTATCTTGTTTATATTGATGATACCATTCACAAATTTCTTTTTCTTCTTTGATATCCATATTCATACCTTCACTCCAAATGTTCCAATCGGTTTTTATTTTAAATCCATCTGGTATTTCTTCTTCAATAATCTTTTTTCCTTTATGAATCATAAATCTTGATAAAGTTTCCTGTGCAGTAAATAATTGGGTCACAACAGTTTCTTGGGTTTTTGCAATATCTTTATTTTGACTATTCAATGAAGTCATTACTGAATCCATAACAAGAATATAACCCTTGATTTCAGACATCAAAGCTTTTGCCTTGATTAATCTCTTGAATAATTCTTTTTCTGTTGGATTTTTGATAACCATAAGAACAATCTCCAAATGATTATTTTTATCAATAAAAAATGCCATAGGCGACATAGTTCCATTTTGAGAAATATATTTCTTGTTTTGTTCGCAGATATTATCAAATATTTTTATTAATTCTTGTTCCATCTTAATTCTCCATTTCCTTCTTATGATTTTCTATAAGCAAATCTTTCTCTTTTTGCCAATATTCTAATTTTGAATCAATTTCAGATAATTTTCTTCTGAAACTTGCTTCCTTAGTCTGCTTTTTTCTTTTCTCACAATAAATAGCAAAATTCTTTTTTTGTTTCTTCTTGGCTTTTTCAGACCTTAACCATTTTGTAGGGTCAATTTGTTTTCTTGGATTTCCATCTTTATTTAGACCCACAGATTTATAAATAAAATACTCATAAAAATTTATATTATTGGGATATGTATAATCCATAATCTCTTTTATTCTTTGTTGAATAAATATATTATATTCTTCCCTATTTTCAAATTCCCTGACCTGCTTGATTGGACTGGCTTCGATATATCTAATTTTCATAATGTTATCTCCTGCATTTCTCTAATCCCTCTATTTTTCAATCTGTGACCTCGTGAGATAGCTTCTGTAAGCTTTTTATCCTGTTTTTTGCCTTTTATAAATCTCTTATTTTTTCCCCAAATTATTAGATTTTTATCCATAGAATAAAGCAAAGCTTTTTCCCTTCTATTTTGTTTGACATCTTCAACTTCAAGAGAAAAATTAAAAGGCAGATTAAACATCAATCTTAATTGTCTGGCATTGATATTATGAACCTGTCTTGTATGATAAACAAGCGATTTAAAAGATTCAGAACAAAAAGGACAAATAAAAAGACCATTACAATCCCTGTCTATTTTATTTCTTGTCACATAACTAAGATTGTATGTCATCTTATTTTTTCTCCATTATCGATTATAAAATTATAATTTTCAAACTGATATTTAAGGTAATAATAAAGATAATCTGCAAGAATCTCTTTTTCCTTTAATGAACTATCAATAGAATGTAAAAATTCTTTCAAATTTTTCCAGTCTTTTTTGTTCAAATAATCTAAAACAATATCTAATTGAATATTATTCAAAATTTCTCCTAATTTTATTATTTTCACCATCATAAATTTTCTCCATTCAATATTATTTCTTCAACTTCAAAATAAGAAGGAGTTGTCCAATCATTTTTACAAACAGAAAGAAAATCCATAGTTTTTCGACAATCATCTTCATTATCAAAAATCCACATTTTTCTGGGTCTTAAAGTAAGACTTTTATCCCTCGCTGTTAAAATGTATTTTGTCATTGTGATAATGTCGCTTTCCCCTGATGGAGAATCAAACTCCAATCTTCAAGGCGACAGCTTGACGCATTTATCAATATGCTATCAGGGGAATATAATGATGATTTATAGAAAAGTTTAAAAGGGTCTTTAACTATATCTTTATTGACAGCTTGACGCATTTCTATTATGCTATTATTTTGAAATTTCATTGTGCTTTTATCCAACTATGTTTATGTTGTATTTTGATTTCAACTTTTCCAACAGCGTGATAACCTGCAAATAATGTCCAAGCTTTTTCATTTTTATCAAGTTCTAAACTAACAGCAGAACTTATTAAATGTTTTCCACATTCATCAAGGGCAAAACTTACTGCATTTCTTAATGCGTCTATTCCTGCAAATTCTTTTATGAAAGTATGATTGAATCTTTCTCTCCCAATATTGATTAATTTGATTTGATATTTTGTCATTGTGCTTGTGCCTTCTCCAAAGTTTGTTTTATAGCATTAAATTTATTGAAATAATTATGTTTGAGATTGTAACTCTTTTTTGCTTTGCTTAATTTTTTCTGATAGAACAAGACTTTTTTTTCATATCTTATAATCTTTTCTTGAAGATGTATCAATTCTTTTGATTTCAATTCTTCCTTAGAAGGTTCAGGTTTGATTTTTATTGCAGTTCTTCTGTTAAGTTCATCTGCAAACCATTTTTTTTTCTGGCAATAATTAATCATTTTTCCCATTAATTTCCAATGTTTTTTATTGTGACCTTTTATTTTTTTATCAATATAAAGTTTGATATGGGTTAATTCGTGACATAGAACACCAAAATTATTCCAATCATAATTCAATCTGATAACAGGATAATAACCAAGAAAAGCTTTTGGGTGGTTTCTGCCAGAAGTCCATTCTAACCTGCAATTTCTTATCTTGAAATGCTTAGTCAATTTCTTGAAAACTATCTTGGCTTCCTGATAAGTCAATTTTTCTCCAAATGCTTCTGGAAAATCTTTCTTTTCATCTTGATAATATTTTAAGTTTGCCATTATTAAATTGAAGGGATATTTTCTTTTTCTTTATTTTCCCAATCCCAATTCATAAATTTATCTTTGATTTTATTCCAATCTGAAAGAATAGGTGAACTACACTGCCCTAAAGGACAGTGCTTCTTGCTTCATAGACAACTCTTGCTCAATCTGAGTAGAGGAGTTATTCTCCACATTGGTTTGTTCCAAACCAAAAAATTTATTTTTTATATTTATTGCAGAGTTTAGGTCTCTATCTATAACAAACCCACAACTTGAGCAATTATATGTTCTTATCCACAATGGCATCTTCTGAAGATTTCCACAGTTGCTACATTTTTTAGTTGTGTTCTTTGGATTTATTTTCTCTACTTTGCAACCAGCACTTTCAGCCTTGTAACAAAGCATTGAGATAAATCTATTCCAAGAAGCATCTGCAATATTTTTAGCATTATAAGAAGATTGCATCATATCTTTGATTGCTAAGTTCTCAACAACAATCAATTTACAATCTTTAATATATTTGTTAGATAGTTTATGCAAAAAATCATTTCTTATTCTTTCTATCTTCTCATGAACTTTAGCAACTCTAAATCTTGCTTTCCTTCTATTGTGACTTCCCTTTTTCTTTCTTGATAAATCTTGTTGTGTAGTTTTTAATTCTTCTGCATATAAGTTTATTGTCTTAGGGTGAGCAATAGAGTTACCATTGCTGTCCATAATATAATTATTTATTCCTAAATCAATACCAATCTCTTTGTCTCCACAAATTCTTTTCTGAATAAAGTCTGTAGCAATCATACAATACCATTTGCCTAAAGATTTTTTAAGAGTTATCTGTTTTATTTTTCCCTCAACTTGTCTATGTGATTTAACTTTGATTATTCCAACTCTGCTTAATTCTAAAATTCCCTTCTTTCCTTTTTGCTCAAACCAAAACCCACTTTGATTATAAGATATAGTTTTGAACCAGTCTCTACCTTTGAATCTTAATCTGCCTACTTTCTTTCCATGTTTTTTAAGTTCTCTTAATGCTGATAAATTACTAAATAATCTGTAACATTCATATTGAAGTGTTTTAGAATAAACTTGTTTTAGTTCTGGTCTTGTTTCTTTCAATGTAACAATCTTATGCTGAACTTCTCCTCTATTAATTTTGACTTGATTATTCATTTCTTCTAAAAGATTATTATAAGTCTGTCTACAAATATCAAGAGCAAAATCTAATTTATCACCGACTTGCTTGTTAGGATACATTCTGAATTTATAAGTTATCATTTTTGTTTTCCTTGACTTTCTACATATTTTTTAAGTTGGTCTAATGTTGTCTGTCCTGTAGTTATAAGGCAATAGCTATCAGACCAAAAGCTATCTCCCCACAATATATGTCTTAATTGACTTGCAAATTCCTTTCTCAATATTCTTGAGGTAACTCCTTTTAATGAGTTAATTAGTTTTGTCAATTCTGTTTGAGGTTTGCATTTGAGTATTATATGAATATGGTCTATATCACATTCTTGATTTATTATTTCACAATCAAAGTCTGTTGCTATTTCTTTTGTAAGCTGTTTTAATCTCTCAATAATTTTTTCATTGGTAAATGCTTTTTGTCTATATTTTACTACAACAATTAAGTGATATTGCAATGAATATACTGAATGGCAATTCTTATCAAACTTATACTTGGTTATCATTATATTCTAATAACCTATAAGTATATAAATGTTTATATCTTGTTATATTTATTATTACTGGGTCTATTTTATCCCCTCCCTAAAGAGAAGGGGATTTACCTACGAGGTTAAAGTATATTTTGCCTTCTTAGTTTTATAGACAAGATTAATTTCTTTTTGATTGATATTCACATTACAAACAATTCCATCTCCTAAATCCACTTGCGTCATTACAGTATGTTTTATTTTCATTGTGATATTTCTCCTTTGAAATATTCATTATTCATTTTTTTTTCTTTATCTTCAATTTCTTGATTTTTTAATCTTCTTAATATTTTAATCAAACTCCATTGATAACTACACACTTTACAGGTAAAATAAATCCATTGTTTTTCTTTGTGACCTTCAACAAAATCTCCCCCATTGTGTTCATACATTTCAACATTTCCAAGTTTACAAAAATCTTCATCAAATTTTCTTTTCCAACATTCACATTTGACTTTATTTTTGATTTCTTCAAGTTCTTTTAAAGTATATATTTTCATTATAAATCCCTCACAATTTTTTCACATCTATCATAACCCTCGACAATTCCGAATCTAAAAGCAATCAGACAAATCATTTTTTCTTTATCATTAAGAATATGTTTTGTTTCTCTTTCAATCTTCTCAATAAATTCTCGGTCTTGTTTTTCCATAAAGAATCTAATAATAATAGGTATTTAAATGTTTCTATTATGTAATAGTAACAATAATTCATTTGTAATTGTGTAATAGTAGTAAATAAAAGTGTAATAGTCTTTCCTTTTGATGTGTGTCGATAAAATATTCTTTAAAAAAGTGTAATATTCTATTATATTATATATATTTGAATATAGTATATTATATAACACA
>Ga0209777_10007985_pt1 | contig 11651 bp, 8 predicted proteins | sample FrelakmetHBP12HB_FD_187147 | JGI IMG/M metagenome (GOLD analysis project Ga0209777, IMG submission 187147) | Freshwater lake sediment microbial communities from the University of Notre Dame, USA, for methane emissions studies -HBP12 HB (SPAdes)... | ecosystem: Environmental > Aquatic >...
GATCGGCGTAATGCTCAACGCTGATCCGTCCGCGCGGGCCCTGGCCAAGGCCTTCGCCGATCGCGGAATCGGCCCGACCGACGACATCTATTGGGCTGACAGCCGTCCAAACGCGACCATCGAGTTCTATTCCGGCTTGTCCATCCGCAAGCTCGTCGACGAAATCGAGCTGGCGGGCATCCGCGAGGGCAGGCGATCGGTTTCCGCCGGTGCGCAACAAGAGATCGCGGAGCGAATCGCCAAGCGCCTGGGAGAGGACCGATCCGCGTATATGATCCTCGCCAGCAAGTATTATGAGCGGCTCGCCCGGGCCAGCGATGTTCCGCACCGGGTGTTGTTCCGACTCGACGGCCTCTGCGAGGATCCCGAGGACGACCTCGTCGTGTTTACGCAACGCTCCGTCTCAGATGCCCCAAGCCAAACAGGCGAAGAGAACAAAAACGCGCCGTCGCAGAATCCCTGATTCGGACGAAACAAGAACGAGCGCTACACGTTTTCCTGTTCGGTATTGTCCGAACGGTGGATTTGTCGCACGCGGTACATCGTCCGGCCTTGTATGTCGTGGTACATCCGTACCAACAGTTCCGACACTACCCCGAAAAGAACGCATTGCACGGTCAGAAATGCCAACAAAGCACTCAACGTCAGCAACACGTTGCGATTAAGGTTGAGTCCGCCCGGCTGACCGAATAATCCGAACTTCTGAGAGATAGCAACAACCAATAGAACCATCGAAAGGCCGAACGTCCCCAGTCCGAGCTTTCCAAAAAATAGATCGGCTTGGCCATGTACGTCCCCAGAAACTTCACCGTTACGAGGTCGAGGAGCACACGGACCGTGCGCCACAGACCATATTTCGTTCGCCCGTGCATACGCGGGCGATGATTCACGACCAGTTCGCCGATCTTCGCCCCATGCCAGGCCGCCAGCGCAGGCAAAAACCGATGCAGATCGCTGGATAAGCTGACCCCCTCCAACACCTCCCGCCTATAGGCCTTGAGCGTACACCCGAAATCGTGAATCGGCACGCGGGTGATCCGGCGTATGATCGCGTTCGCCGTCTGCGACGGCACGCGCCGCGTCAGCCATTTGTCCTGCCGGTCCTTACGCCACCCGCTCACGATGTCGAAAGCCGGCGGACCATCCAGCATCGCCAGCATCTTCGGAATGTCATGCGGATCGTTCTGCAGGTCGCCGTCGATGGACACGATCACCCGGCCCCGGCTGTGCTCGATCCCCGCGGCCATCGCCGCCGTCTGACCGAAGTTCCGCCGCAACTCGACCACAAACATTCGCGGATGCGACCGGATTGACCCGCGCAAGCGTTCCAAACTCCGGTCCGTGCTCCAGTCGTCAACGAACACGACCTCGTAGTCGACACCGGCCTCGTCGAGCACCTCGGCCAGTTCTCGCACCAGCGGCTCGACGTTTTCTTCCTCATCGTGAATCGGCACAATGACTGAAAGATCGCAGTAGGGCTCGCCCGCGTCGCGCGATCGCCGTCCATCGCCCGCCGCGCGCTCCTTGGGCGGCCCCGGAATCGTTGCCGCATTCGCGCCGCCCAATGTCACTGCGCCGTTCCTCTCACTGGGACTTCTCCGCGACCGCCGCCGTTTCTCGGCGGTTTGCCGGATTCAGCGTATAGAGTACACCGGCCAACGCCACTTCCGCCACCGTCCAAACCGTCCGCAGAAGCAGCGACGCCAGCACCGCCTGCGATGCGCCATATCGCGGCGCCAACAGTTGAATAATGATGAGTTCGCGGACTCCAATCCCCGACGGTAGAAACACGAAAAAGAACCCGCCGACGGTGGCCAGCGCCGTCACCCCCGTCAGGAAAGCGAAGTCCTCGACCGTCGCACATTTCCCGCCTATCGCCATCATAGCCGCCCAGAAGCTGGCCCCGCACAGCAACCAACCGCCCACTGAGAAAAGGATGGCCGGTCGTCGAAGCGACCGAAACCAGGCCGTAACCGTGTCCTGCGATATCGGCGTCACCGCAAACGGCAATGAAGCAAGCTTGGCGGCTTTGGTGAAGAACGGCGGGGAAAGGCCGATGGTGATCGCAATCGCCGCGACTCCGGCCCCGCCCCAGTACATCCATGCACCGGGGACCACCGCAACCAGGCAAACGCACGCCACGGCGCCGCCGATCATCATCGCCGTTATGGTTTCAAAGAAGACGGATAACGCAATCGGAAACCGCCCGGCATCCGCCTTCGGCACCATGCCGGTCCGCATTACCACGACCATGGCCTTGCCGGGGATGTACTTGCCCAGCGTCCCCACGCAATATGCCCGAAGCATCTCGCGCCACGACGGCCAGACGTCCAGCTCCCGCAGTAAAACATGCCAGAACGCCCCGAAACTGAATTGTGCCGTAATATAAGCCGCTGCCGATCCGACCAGCCACCACAAACTCAGCCGGCAGTCAGCAAGCGATCCGCCCTGCTGCGACCAATCGTGAAGCAGCTTTGCGGACTTGCCACCCAAGGGCCGCGAGCACCAACACGACCGCAGCCGCCTTGAGCGGACGCCTCGACCGCCGAATCCACTCATTCATCGAGAATCGCCGGTGCTTCCAATCAGTACATTCTTGACGTTCAGAGTCGAATCCAACCGTCGATTCTGAACAGGGCAGATATCGATCAAACAAACCGTCTGTCATCCGAACATGCGCCAGGCGCGAGATTGCTTCGATAATCGAGAGAGATCCTTGTTCACGGCGTCGAGATCGAATGCTTCCTCATCGAACTCATCGCCCAGCCACTCCACAAGATCATCATGCTCCGGGTGTTTGGGGTCGCGGACGGCCTCGAGCATGTTGTAAAAGCCCCAAACACCTCCGCAATCCTCGGGCGGGCACGCGCGCTTCCCATCCACGCATCGCGGGTACTTCGCCTTCGCTTCCACGGGCCGAATCTCCTCGACGAGGACGTCGTGCATCCAGCCATCGCCGAAGTCGTATTCGTAAACGAGCTTGCTCCTCTCGGCGCGAACTACCTGCCCGAGCGTGAACTCATCCTCGTCCGACGCCTCAGCGATCCCATCGTCCGTGGGCGCGCCGAAATACTGTCCCTTGGCGATGAACTGATGAAGATGCGAATCCGTCCAGCCCATGACCACCTGAAGAATGACGTGAAGGTCGCCAAGCCGGGTGTCAGCCCTTGCCAGAATGCGCCGCCAGATGGGTGGTTTGGTGTCCTTGAGCGTAACCTTGAGTTGATACACGCGATCGTCCTTCGCCTTGGCAACTTTGGGCATGGTTTTTCTCCTTGCAGGTGTGCTTTGGGCGCGATCCATCCGGGCCCGTTGGGGGAGAGCCTACCGCGCCCAGAAACGGTTACAACCTAAGTTGATCGTGTAAGTATTCAAGGCATCGCGTCTTGTCGATGCGGATTTGCAACGCGTCGTCACGGTTGCGGACCGTAACTGTCCCGTCCTCCTTGGACTTCCCGTCGATCGTGAAGCAAAACGGCGTGCCGGCCTCATCCATGCGGGCGTAGCGCTTGCCGATCGACTGCTTGGCGTCGTACTAACACAGGACATTCTTTCTGATCTCCCGACACATCGGCTACGTGATCCCGGACCGGCGGGCCACCGCGGACTGGCTACCGAGTCCATAAGAACGACGACAGTGAGATGGGAATGATGCGAGGATCGGGCACCTTCACATCATCCCGCAGCGTCACTAGTATCCCAAGTGGCGCATTGTAAACCGTCTTTTCCAGGAAAGCACGCAGACCTCGCGTGTCTTCATGCGGATCGATTCGTTTGCGGTACTTCACTTCTATCGGAATTCTCTTGGTGCCGACGGTCAGGACGAAGTCCACTTCAGGTTCAGGCCCGCGTGCGGGACAGTGAGCTACATCGAGGTCGGGAATCGAGCCCAGGAAGTATCCGAGAACGCTTTCGGCGAGATGACCCGCAAGATCGGAAAGATGCGGTTCGGATTCCAACCCTTCCGGGTGCAGGGGTACCACTTCCTGCAGCCATACGGCTCGTAACATGTGATCGCACAAGCACACCTTGGCTGTACGCGCGCCCTTCTTCTTCAACCTTGCTTCCATCGGCGCGATTAGGCGAATCAACAGAGTTCGATCCAGGAACCGTGCATAGTTGAGGATTCGGTTCCAGGGAATGCCCCCACCGAGTGTTTGGTTAATCTCCGGAACAAAGACGTTCTGCCCAGGGGTTTGGCCAGCGTACCGACAACAAAGACGAAAGACTTCTTCAAGCAGTTTCTCGTCACGTTTTCGGCCTCGTTCTCCAACCCGTAGATCATGTTGGATGGCGCGCTTGATAACGGTTTCGTTGATGTAGCTGGCAAGTTCAGGCAGGGGCATATCCGGTTTGTCTTGCGCATCGGGATACGCACCGCGCTCGGAGAACGCGCGGAAGGTCTGACGCCGAATCTCGCCTTCATCCTGACCTCGTTCGACAGCGCGCCGCCAGAAATCGACGGAGGTGGTCGTGTCCAATCCGTTGTCTCCCCACATCGGTTTGGCTTGATGATTGAACCGAAGCGAAGCGATCTCGCGCAAGAGCAGCGGTCCAACTTCCAAAGTAGTGATACGGCCCGCAAGACTGTCCTTTCCCGCCTCAATTCGAAGAGACGAACTCCCAGTCAACAACACATGTGCGCTGTGATTATCCACCAAATTCTTGATCTGAGGCGCCCAGGAATCGAGGTTTTGAACCTCGTCAAAGAACAGAAACGTCGGTACACCCTTCCTTCCCGCTGCATTAAGAGACGACTTGAGTACCTCTTTCTCGTACCAACGTGCCATCGCAAGTACGGGCTCTTGAATCCCCCTCATGGAAGGCAATTCGTCGAAAGGGACATAGAGTATTCGGTAGGCGGACACGCCCTCGGCCAACAAGGATTCGATGAGTTGGCGTAGGAGAACCGTTTTCCCAATTCGACGCGGACCGCGCAAGACGGTCGCAGGTGTCATTCCCTTGCTAATCAGATGCCTGAGTTTTCCAAACGGCCACCGCTTAAAGGTCGGAATGGGCGGTCCGTCCTCGTGACGCCACCAGGGATTCAACGAACGCAGATTTTCCGCCAACTCGAACGGCAATGAACCGTGCAGCGAACCGTCTTCCAATGGGCTCGTCTTCATTCTTACCTCCCTTTTCTCCGAGTCGATTGTTCTCGGACCTTTAGTGACTCATGGGAGGATCTAGATTCCAAGCTGTTCCTTCAGATACTCGATGCACCGCGATTTGTCGATGCGGATTTGCAACGCGTCGTCACGGTTGCGGACCGTAACTGTCCCGTCCTCCTTGGACTTCCCGTCGATCGTGAAGCAAAACGGCGTCCCGGCCTCGTCCATGCGCGCGTAACGCTTGCCGATCGACTGCTTGGCGTCGTACTGGCAGGGGAAGTGCTTTTTGATCTCGCGGAAGATCGGCTCGGCGATCTCTGGCAGCCCGTCCTTGGCCACCAGCGGAAACACCGCGGCCTTGATCGGCGCAAGGCGGGGGTGAAACTTCATGAACTCCGGACTCGCCCGCGACTTATCATACGAATACGCCTCACAGATCACCGCCAGCGCGAAGCGATCCGCCCCCGCCGACGGCTCAATCACGTGCGGGACAAAGCGAGCCGCGGACTTCAGTCCGCGCGGAGGTTCCTCGCCCGGTGAGTCCGCGCGATCTGAATCCCGGCGCGCCGGGAGCGACTCGCTTTCGTCGATGACGGCGAAGGCGTTTTCGTCGTTGCGCGAGAACTTGCCGTGCTGGTTGAGATCGTACGAACCGCGATGGGCGACGCCCTCAAGCTCCTGCGGTTCGTCGGAAAACGGGAACAGGTACTCGATGTCCGTACACGCGCTGCTGTAGTGGGCCAGTTCCTCCTTGCCCTGCTGCCGGGGCCGGAGCTTGTCGCTCTTGATCCCCAGCGACGTGTACCAGTTGATCCGCGCGTCACGCCAGAACTCGTACCACATCATGGACTCGTCCGGCTTGCAGAAGAACTCAATCTCCATCTGCTCGAACTCGCGCGAGCGGAAGGTGTAGTTGCGCGGGTTGATCTCGTTGCGAAACGCCTTGCCGACCTGCGCGATCCCAAACGGAATCTTCACCCGCGTCGTGTCCATCACGTTCTTGAAATTCGCAAAGATTCCCTGAGCAGTTTCGGGGCGGAGGTACGCGACCGCTGAGGCATCTTCCAGAGCGCCCACGTGTGTCTTAAACATGAGGTTAAACGATCGTGGCTTTGTAAGAGTTCCTGGCGCAAAGCACCGAGGACAGGAGAAACCGCCATATTGGAAGCCGGTAATAGCGCGCAAGTATGCGCACTGTGTAATGCCGGGCTGCTTCAGGTTCAAAAAGAGGGTCGCAGAAGGAAAATCTTGATTGAGGTCACTATACGCAATGGTCGCATTCTTATATTGCACCGCATTCTGCTTCCTGGCTGTGGCCGCGATTGCAGATTCGGAAAGTTCCAGCGCTTCCTCCAAGGATTCAGCCTCGATCGTTGCAGAAAACTCGTGCGCGCGTTGAATCTCAACGCGAGCCTCCGGGACCTTTTTGATGAAAGCCTCAATTTCAAAGTGTTTCTTGGCCTGGTCTTCCGGCAATGGCATCACAACAAAGACTTTATCCGCACGAAAACGGCCCTGGCAGGCCGTACAATCCACCATTGGGTCGCTGAAGCCACCGACATGCCCCGACGCTTCCCAGACCTTGGGATTCATAATGATCGAGCAATCGACACCGACCATCTGGTACTCCCGGCCGCCGGGACCGGGCGGCGGGTTGCGCACCATGTCCTCCCACCAGACATCCTTGACGTTTTTCTTGAGCTCGCAGCCCAGCGGGCCGTAATCCCAAAAGCCGCCGATGCCGCCGTAAATCTCGCTGCTGCCGAAGATAAACCCCCTCCGCCGGCACAGGGCCACGATCTTTTCCATTACGTCCGTCGACTGCGACATGCACTCTCCTCGTAACCAATCAGAACCGCGACCGTCAGGGAGCGGTGTCGGCTGCCGCAAAGCGCGCACCTACGGCTGAGATTTCACAATAGCGCGTCGCCCTGCAACTCCACCACATACTGACATGCCTCATCCGATGATCGCTGCGTCCAGATATACCCTGTGTTGCCGTGCCGCGACCATATCCGCTTTACACCAACCAGGCAATTGCTTTCTCCCGGCCTCCGGGTACTCCACGATTTCAAAGCGTTCAGGACGCAATCCAGTGGCTCAGCGTGTGTCACCCCAAAAAGACGAACGGAAGATGTCGCCGTGGCGAAGCGACACCTTCCGTTCCGTCAGTTCTGCCGTACCCGTGCAACGCTCGCTCTGGACCTGCCGACCGCCGTGGCGAAGGTCGGCTTGTCGTCCGGCGCTATTCACGCCGACGGGCCGTGCAACAGGTGCTTAGCACCTTTTCTTTGCGGCCTTCTTGGCTTTCTTCTTCGAAGCCTTGGCAGCTTTACGTTTCTTTGCCATATACGTCACCTCCTTTCTTGCCGGAATCCTACACGGCAGCTTCACGCTGTCAAAAGAATTTTTCACTCCGGAAGGAGATTCAGATCCTTTCGTGACCCTTGCGCCTCGCCCGTCGTCCGCGTCCAAGGCCGGCTTCAAGCCAAGTGACAGGTAATGGCACTCTCCTTCGGCCTAGCTTTGTCGCGAGCGTGCATCCGCAACCGCACCTTCGCGTGAGAGCCGGCATCGTCACCCGATTGGGATCGAAAGGACCGCTGATCGTGCACGACGAAAACCGACTTGGACGGTTCTTGGGCGACGTCATTTCAACAACCGCGCGTCCTCCAATACGTTCGGATTTCCCTAGAAATTAAGGGTAAACTCGTCAGACGCGAATGCGCCGCGGGATCACGCACCGGAATCTTCACGTACTCGGCGAACCCCATGAGCAAGTCGCTCGCCGGCGCGGCGCCGATCGAGCCGCCGGCCGCATTCGCCAAGCGCAGATGGCGAACTGAGTGTCGTATCTCGATCGGCGATTGAACGCGCTGCTGCGCGCGGATGACCGCTGTCGGCGTTGCAGCCAACGTCGCCACAACGGGTTGCGAACGTCTCATCGCTGCCGAAAAAAATTTTCAAATTTTTTGATTTTCCTCTTGTCAGGAATCGGCGAGGTGATGGTTTTGAAGAGATTGAGTGCTTGCGCCCCGCCGACACGTCGCGCGCCGCAGCCGCTGCCGTCATCTAAAACCCGATGAGAGTGCCAGAGCGTGACACCGAAATTCAACGCAGCGTAAAAAGTCCGCGACCGACGTGCCCGGTTGGGACGCGTCGGTCGCGTAAGAAAGGCGGCGCCCCCGCCAGGACCGCCCTTACTGACTTTCCACAATCCCCTTCATCCTTCCAGTCCCCAGACTCGAACCTCGGAATCGGCGGGCGATTGTCCGCGTCCCGCGACTCGCCGGCCGCGTTCACCCGACATCACCAGGTGCTCCGTCACGCCACAACTGAGGGGGCGATCCGAGCCGCGGCATTCGTGCCGCGCGGGTGCCCCCCCATAAATGGACCGGCTCAGGCAGGGGCACGACTCCGGCAACTTCCCGAATCATGCCCGTCGAAGCACTAAGCCACCTTCGGTAAAGATTGCACGGTTTTCAGATGGAGCCGGAGCGGATGGTTCTTGTTCCGATTGCGACGGGTGACGGCGTCCATGATGGCGTTCTCCAGGTTCTCGACGGTTCCGAAGTAATAGTTGTGGATCGCGGAGCGTTTAAGGTGCCCCCAGAACCGTTCGATCAGGTTGAGATTCGGCGCGTAGGTGGCGTTCCCAATGACCGTGAGACGCTGCCGGTTGTGGGCGAGGAAGGCTTCGACCGCCCGGGTGTGGTGGATGGAACAGTTGTCCAGGAAGAGGTAGAGGTGATCGCGGTCCGCATAGATGTCGTCCAGCAGCCCGCGAAGGAATTCCAGAAACTCACCGCTGCGTTTGCGTTGCGTGATCAGGGTGGTGACTTCGCCGGTCATGGCCTCCAGGGCTCCGAAGACCGGCACGCGGCGATTCTGACCGGCCGAGGGGACGATGACGCGCTTGCCCCGCTTCGACCAGCAGCGCGCGAGGCCGGGATTCAAATGAAACTCGGCTTCGTCGACATACGCGAAAGCACAACGACCGGCGCTGGCTCTCGTTTTTTTAAAGCGCGGGCCTTTTGACGCTTGGCACGGGCAACTTCCCGCGGATTCTGCCGGTGCTTGAGATCGAGCTTGGGATGGCCGTAGCGATAGCCCAAGCGCTTGAGCAGGGCGTACATGGTGGCCGAGGAAACCCTGACGTGGGTCTGGCGATGAAGATGCTCGATCAACAGGGACACGGTCCAGCGCGTGAAAACATAGCCCAGATCGCGCGGATTGTGCTCCAGGGCCTGCGTCAGGGCCGCCTGATACTCGGCATCGGCCTTGGGCGGGGCGCCCGGACTCTTGTCGGGCCAGAGGGCGTCCAGGCCGCGCTCGTTGAAGGCTTGCAGCCATCGGAACACGCTGGAACGATTGCGACCGACGATGTCGCCGATCTCGTGAGCCCGGCGTCCTTGTCGGGACAACAGCACCGCCTGGGCCCGCAGTCCGACTTCGGTGCTGGGCGGTTTTCGCCGCAGCCGCTTGACCTTGACCCGTTCGACACGGGTCAGCCGACGGACAAACAGGGGTTGGGACATGATTCAGGTCCTCCATGACCAAAGAGAACATCCACAACCACTGATTCGGCTCTTGATGGATGAATCGTGCAATCATTATTGGGTCCGGCTTAGGAACCAGATTAGGCATTCGCGGTGCCAATCGTCCGAAAACATCTTCAGCGGAGAAATCAGCGTTCTGCGATCAGAATCGGCTCAAACAAGGGACGACGCCGATGAAGACGAAGTACTCGTGGGAACAACTACCCACTCCGCGCACCCAAATGGGTAATTCGTCGCGGCGGTCGCTGCGTCGGTCCCATCTGGGCGGCAAACGGCCCGCGCTCGACACCTCCATCGCCGCCGCGTACCGTATCCGCGAAGAACCGGAGAAAGGAGCGAAAACGCCGTTATGCAAAACCCTATTCGCGTTGTGCCGCCGGTACTACTGCTAACTCTGTTTCCCGCCGGCCGGCTTGCCTCCGCTTGCACCAACTTTCTGATTACCAAAGGCGCTTCCGCTGATGGGTCTGTGTTCATCACCTACTCCGCGGATTCCCACGAACTCTACGGAGAACTCTATCACACCCCCGCACGCAAACACGCGCCCGGCGAGATGCTCAAGGTTTATGAGTGGGACACCGGCAAGTATCTCGGCGAAATCGCTCAGGCGCCCGAAACCTACACCGTCGTCGGCAACATGAACGAGCATCAAGTCGCCATCGGTGAGACGACCTGGGAGGGCCGGAAGGAACTGAGCGATCCAAAGGCAATTATGGACTACGGCTCCCTCATGTACATCGCCCTGCAGCGCGCCCGCACCGCCCGCGAAGCCATCAAAGTAATGACCTCGCTGACGGCGGAATATGGCTACTACAGCTCCGGAGAGACAATATCAGTCTCCGACGCCAACGAAGCCTGGCTGTTCGAGATCATCAGCAAGGGACCGAAGCAAAAGGGCGCCGTGTGGGTCGCGCGGAAAATCCCCGATGGTTACATCAGCGGCCATGCCAACGCCGCCCGCATCCGCAAGTTTCCTCTCAACGACCCGGAGAACACGCTTTACGCGCCGGACGTGATCTCCTTCGCCCGCGAGCAGGGCTACTACAACGGCCCCGACGAGGAGTTCAGCTTCGCCGATGCCTACAGCCCCACGGAGTACGGGGCCGTCAGGTTTTGCGACGCCCGGGTGTGGTGCATGTATCGCCGCGCCGCCCCGTCCATGAATCTCACCGCCGATTGGGTCACGGGAACACCCGGGGCCGAGCCGCTTCCGTTGTGGATCAAACCCGACCGCAAGCTCTCCGTCCACGACGTGATGCAGCTCATGCGCGACCACTTCGAGGGCACCGCGCTGGACATGACCCAGGACATCGGCGCAGGCCCATACACGCTGCCCTACCGCTGGCGGCCTCTCACCTGGAAGGTCGGCGACCGCGAGTATCTCAACGAGCGGGCTGTCTCCACCCAGCAGACCGGCTTCTCATTCGTCGCCCAGTCGCGCTCCTGGCTGCCGGACCCCATCGGCGGCGTGCTCTGGTTTGGCGTGGACGACACCTACAGCACCGTCTACACCCCCATGTACTGCGGCATCTCCCGCGTCCCGCATTGCTTCGCCGTGGGTACGGGGTCGTTCCGCGAGTTCACCTGGGAGTCGGCCTTTTGGGTGTTCAATTACGTTTCCAACTTCGCCTATCTGCGCTATAGCGACATGATCAAAGACGTGCAAATTGTCCAGCGCGAACTGGAAGGCCGATTCCTTTCCGATCAACCGGACGTCGAGGCCGCTGCCCAGGCCTTTTATGCCCAGGCCCCCCGCCTGGCGATCGACTACCTCACCGACTACTCCGTCCGCGTCGGCGACGAGACCGTGAAGCGCTGGAGAAAGGTCGGCGAGTTCCTGCTCTACAAGTATCTGGACGGCAACGTCAAGGACGAATTGGGCAAAGTCACGCATCCGGGGTACCCGGAATCCTGGTACAAAAAGCTGGCCGAGGCCTCGGGCACGCAATTCGAAATGCGCAAGCTCGACCGCGAACAGGCC
>Ga0209777_10007986_pt1 | contig 11651 bp, 4 predicted proteins | sample FrelakmetHBP12HB_FD_187147 | JGI IMG/M metagenome (GOLD analysis project Ga0209777, IMG submission 187147) | Freshwater lake sediment microbial communities from the University of Notre Dame, USA, for methane emissions studies -HBP12 HB (SPAdes)... | ecosystem: Environmental > Aquatic >...
GGTGATGGTCGCGACCGACTGGCCGCCTTCGCGCGTGGCCATGTACGTGGCCAGGTAATCGTGGACCGCGCCGATCAGCACCCCCCCCAGCACCACCCACAGCAGCGCCGGAACCCAGCCATAGACGATGGCGATGGCCGGGCCCAGGATGGGGCCCGCCCCGGCAATGGCCGCAAAATGATGCGCAAAGACCACCGGCGTCGGCGAGGGCACGTAATCGCGCCCATCGTTGATCAGCACCGCCGGGGTAAGCCGGTGAGGGTCCTCGCCGATCATCCGCGCCAGCAGCCGAGAGTAGAAGGTCCCCCCCGCCGCCAACACCACAGCGGCTATCAGCAACACCATCAGGACCGTCATGAAACGCTCCTTGGACGCCGCGGCATCGGCCGCGAAGCCACCGAGGCTCATCATAATGTTTCCCGGGCGGCGCAACAAGGCAATGCGGCACATCCCGGCGAGCCGTGTGCGACCCGGTTTCATGGCAAGCCTTGATTTTCCGGGTGGCACAGGTTTTCAACCCGCTCTGGGGTCCCAAGGACCTGTGCACAGCCTGGAAAGGCTGTGCCACTGGAAGCGGCGCCCACGATGACCCCGGCTACAGAGTGGCAGACCGCGCCATTCACGTCCGGGTGGAGCGGCGGTTCGATTTGAAAATACGTCGAGCCCAGCAGGGCTTTCTCAGCCCGCGCGGGCTCGACAGTTTTCGGTGCCTGCGTTACGCAGGTACGTTGCCTGCTAACGCAGGCCACCTATCGTACTTTTCGGCATAGACCACCTCCTTCCTCTTAGGGCCGCGCCCAGCCGTCGCCGGCAAGCGGTGCTCCGCCCCGGCCGCCGGGCTCCCACGCCTCCGGACGTCTCCGGAGGCACGCCCGGACAGCGGCATTTCAGCCGCCGTCCTTCGGAAAAACGCGTGAAGGTTCCCACGTTCTTCACCAAGTAGTTTACATTACCCTGCCTGAAAACGCAATGCCCATTTCGGCAGCGATCCGCACCGATCCCCGCGTCCAGAGCAACCGCCGATCACGTCGGGCCTCCGGCGGCGGGGGCCCCCAGGAAGAGGTTCCTGCCCAGTTCGCCCGGCTCGAAAACGTGAACCCGCCGAAGGTCCAGGTGCAGACGGGCCCCTTGCCCGGCCTCCAGGTCCGCCTGCGCGTCCACGCGGGCGACGATATGGTCATGACGGGGCGTGGCGGCGTAGAGGTCCATCTTCTCGCCCAGCGGTTCGACCACGGCAAGCTGGCAGGGAAGGATATTGTCCACGCCGGCGAATCGCCCTTCGCCGCGCAGGCTCATGCCCTCGGGCCGCACGCCCAGGACCACCTCCTTGCCGACCCACTCCTGCACCATCCGGGCCTGCTCGGCCAGGAGGCGGATGCGGCAACTGCCTTCGTCGAAGAGCACCGCGCCGCCCTCGGGGAGGAGCCGCCCGTTGAGGAAGTTCATCGGCGGGGTGCCGACAAAGCCGGCGACGAACCGGTTGACCGGGCGGCTGTACACGTCCAGCGGCGTGCCGCACTGCTGGATCAAGCCGTCTTTCATCACCACGATCCGGTCGCCCAGCGTCATCGCCTCCTCCTGGTCGTGCGTGACGTAGATGGTGGTGGTGGAAAGCCGGCGGTGGAGGCGCTTCAGTTCGGCCCGCATCTCCACGCGCAGCTTGGCGTCAAGGTTCGACAGCGGCTCGTCGAACAGGAACGCCTTGGGCTGGCGGACGATGGCCCGCCCCACCGCCACGCGCTGCCGCTGCCCGCCCGACAGCGCCTTGGGCTTGCGGTCCAGCAGAGTCCCGATGCCCAGGATGTCCGCCACCTGGCGGACCCGCTGGTCGATCTCCTTGCGGGGGTACTTCCGCAGCTTCAGCGCGAAGGCCATGTTCCGGTAAACCGTCATGTGCGGGTACAGGGCGTAGTTCTGGAAGACCATGGCGATGTCGCGGTCCTTGGGCGGCACGTCGTTGACCACGCGGTCGCCGATGCGGATGGACCCCTTGGTGATCTCCTCCAGGCCCGCGACCATTCGCAGCGTGGTGCTCTTGCCGCACCCGCTGGGGCCCACCAGCACAATGAACTCCTGGTCATGGATGTCCAGGCTGAGGCCGTCAACGGCCATCACGTTGGGGGGATAAATCTTCGTGACGTCTTCCAGCACGACTTCGGCCATGGCTTTCTCCAATAGTTAAAGCGAACCAGGAACGCCAGGGGCATTGTACATGCAAACACCCAAAGGTGAAACGGGCGCCAACGGCATTCTTTCGTGCTCATCCCGGCGGCGCAGGCAGCCGCGTCCCCCGCCGTCTGCCGGCGCGGTGCGTGTGATCGGCCGGCCAAATTGACGGCAGGCCAAGCCCTGAGCTTGCCGAAGGGCGTGAATCGCGGTAATCTTCCGTCCATGCCCGACGATAAAGCGATACTGCCCGCCTTGAAGAAGTTTGCCGATAGCGTGACGGCCAAGATGAACACCTTGACCGCCGGCGAGCCCGAAGACCAGCTTCGCGGGCCGTTTGACGTCTTCATGCAGGAAGTCGGGCGGGCGCTCGCGCTGGAGGTTGTCTGTGCGGGCGAATCCAAGCTTGACCGCATCGGTAAGCCCGACTTCGCCGTACACGCTGCGAAGCTGCTGGCAGGCTACGTGGAACTCAAGGCTCCCGGCGTCGGCGCGATCACCACCCGATTCACCGGCCACAACGCCTACCAGTGGAAGCGATTTCAGGCCATACCGAATCTGATCTACTGCGACGGGAACGAGTGGGGACTGTATCGAAGCGGGAAAAAAGAGCGTTTTGTCCGACTGGCCGGCGATGTGGCGAAGGACGGTAAAAAGGCTGTCGCCGCCAAGGACGCCCAGGCGCTGCTGGGACTGCTGACCGACTTCCTTTCGTGGCAGCCGATCATTCCCAGGAAGACCGACGGCAGTGTTGACTTGCGGGGCTTCGCGGCCAAGCTCGCCCCGCTGTGCCGGATGCTGCGCGGCGACGTGGCCGATGCCCTGAGAGACCCGCAATCGCCGCTGGGAGACTTGGCCCAGGAGTGGCGGCAACTGCTATTCCCCGATGCGGACAATGAACGGTTCGCGGACGCCTACGCGCAAACCGTCACCTTCGCCTTGCTGCTGGGTCGAAGCGAAGGGGCGGACCTTAACCCGCTGGGCAAGGATGCTGAAGCCCGAGCGGCGCAAGCCTTATTCAATGCGGAGGGCGTCCTTGCCGGCGAGCACAGCCTGCTTTCCCGCGCGCTTCAGGTGCTTACCGACCCCAACGCCCAGGCGGAAACCTCCGCTTCCCTGAAACTGCTGATCCGCGTTATCGGGTACGTGTCCCCCGCGGCGATCCAGCGCCCCAAGGACGCCTGGCTTCTTCGCTACGAAAGCACTCTGCCGCTGGCCGCGCGGGAAGACCCGTGGCTGTTTTTCTACGAAGACTTCCTGGCGGCCTATGACCCGAAGTTGCGGAAGGACGCCGGGGCGTACTACACGCCCGTTGAAGTAGTGCTTGCACAGGTCCGGCTGATTGACGACCTTTTGACGAACCGGCTGGGCAAGGCCCTGGGCTTCGCCGATCCGGGCGTTATCACGCTGGACCCGGCCGCCGGCACGGGCACGTACCTTCTGGCCGTCATTGACCACGCCCTGGCCAGAGTGCGCCGCGATCAAGGCTGGGGCGCCGTGCCGGGCAAAGCTACCACCCTGGGGTGCAACATCTATGGCTTTGAAATCATGGCCGGCCCGTTCGCCGTATCGGAACTTCGCGTCACTCGTGCGCTGCGAGACTGGCGCGCAAAACTCCCGGCCAACGGAACGCACGTATACCTGACGGATACGCTTGAAAGCCCATATACCACGCCGCCGCAACTTCCCCTTTACCTAAAGCCCATTGCCGACCAACACGCCAAGGCCCTGAAGGTCAAGGATGCCGTGCCCGTTATCGTCTGCCTGGGCAACCCGCCTTACGACCGCCACGAAGCCGCCGGCGAAACCAACAAGGCCCGCACAGGCCATTGGGTCCGCTGGGGCGACGACGGCAAGGGCACAGGCGCGATCCTTAAGGACTTCCTGGACCCCGCCATTGCTGCCGGCCACGGTGGACAACTGAAGTGGTTCTACAACCTTTACGTCTACTTCTGGCGCTGGGCGTTGTGGAAGGTCTTTGAGAGCAAGACGGCCGCCGGCCCGGGCGTGGTGAGCTTTATCAGCGCGTCAAGCTACCTGGACGGCGACGCCTTCTGCGGCATGCGCGAGCAAATGCGCCGGCTATGCGATGAAGTCTGGATTCTGGACCTGGGCGGAGAAGGCCGGGGTACGCGCAAAAGCGAAAACGTCTTCGCCATACAAACCCCCGTGGCAATCGCCGTGGCCGTCCGCTACGGCAAGGCAAAGAAGGACGCGCCGGCAAAGGTGCGTTACGCCGCAATTGTTGACGGCACGCGCAACGAGAAGTTGAAGGCCCTGGATGCCGTTGCCGACTTCGCTTCCCTGACTTGGCAAGACTGTCCCGACGATTGGCACGCGCCCTTCCGCCCCAAAAGGACCGGCGTTTTCTTCAAGTGGCCATTGCTGGTGGACCTGTTCCCTTGGCAGCATTCCGGCCTGATGTTGAAGCGCACGTGGCCTATTGCCCCGACCCCACCGTTACTTGCCGCCCGCTGGAAGACATTGCTTTTGGCAAGTGACCGGTCTTTGGCTTTTCGGGGGTCCGGTGACCGCGAAATCGACGGTGTATACCGGGTTTCACTGACAGAAGGGGCAGATATTCGACCGATAGCAAAGCTACCGAGGAATGCACCTATGCCGCCGGTTGTTGGCTATGCCTATCGGTCCTTTGACCGGCAATACCTGCTTGCAGACACCCGCCTGATTTCGCGTCCGCGCCCGGAACTCTGGAACGTGCATGGAGAACAACAAGTCTATGTGCTTGGACAGTTATGCAGAGAACCTGGGCATGGCCCGGCATTAACTGCTTGCGCCGCAACCCCCGACTACGACAACTTCTGTGGGCGGGGCGCAAAAGATGTTGTCCCGCTATACCGTGACGCCCAGAGCAGGGAGGCCAACATCCTGCCGGGCCTGCTGGACAAGCTCGCCCAGGCATACGGCCGGGCGGTTGCACCCGAAGACTTCCTGGCCTACGTTTACGGCGTGCTGGCGCAACCCGCCTTTACTGAGCGCTTCGCCGATGAACTTGGCACACGCGAGCTTCGCGTACCCTTGACCAAGAACGCGGACCTATTCGCCCAGGTTCGGGACGTGGGGGCGAAGCTGCTGTGGCTGCATACCTACGGGCAGCGTTGCGTGCCCAAGGGCATGCACAAGGGGCAAGTGCCCAGGGGCAAGGCCCGCTGTACGAAGCCTGTGCCTGGCGACGCGGCCGGCTACCCGGAGAAGTACGAACACAACGATTCCGCACAAATCCTGCACGTCGGCGACGGTGAATTCTCGCCCGTGTCACCGGAAGTGTACGGGTTTGAAGTATCCGGCCTGAAGGTTGTTCAATCGTGGCTTGGGTATCGGATGAAGAAGCCCAAGGGCAAGAAGTCTTCCCCCCTGGACGGAATCAACCCCGACCGCTGGCCAAGCGAATTCACGACGGAGCTTCTTGAGCTTCTTTGGGTACTGGAAGCGACGATTGCCCAGTACCCCGCCCAGGCCAAGCTGCTATCGGCCGTGGTCAAGGGCCCGTGCTTCCAGGCCGATGAATTGCCCGACGCGCCCGACGCGGCCCGCAAGCCGCCTTCGCGGTCAGCCGGCAAGGGGCTGTTCGACGCCGCGGAAGAAAACGAATAGGGCCGGCGTGGGCCGCGTAGTCGATCCCCTCTCCCCCGCCGTCGGTGCCCTCTGTCGGGCCGTCAGGTCCAGCCGCTCCGGCGAAAAAGGCTAGAACCCGGCATGGGTTGATTCGGGCTACGTGCAGGTCACGCCTGCTCCGCGGGTCGGTGGAACCCCAGGTCTCCAGTCCCTGCCTTTGAGATCCCTCCTGGCGCGGGTCGGTGGAATTCTCCCCGGAGCGGCTTGAGCCTACGGGCAACTGGACCAGACGACGGGGATGGCCAGCGCGCCAACAACAGCGATCTGCCCGCTGGCCGTCGCCGGCCGGAGCGGCAACTGCCCTGCCCGACCGGCAACACCCGCGCGCCTTCGGCCGCAACGGCGCTGGCCCGGCGCGGGCCGCGTAATCGGTCCCCTCTCCCCCGCCGTCGTTGCCTCTTGCGGGCCGTCAGGTCCCGCCACTCCGGCGGGAGGGCCCCACCGGCTTCCTCGCGTGCGTTTCCAGGGAACTGCGGCAGGGGTTTCCTGAAGTTTTCAGAATGGTGCACGGGGGCACGCTTCGGGGCCAGGAACCGCGGACACCAGCCAGCCACACAATTCCTAAAGTTCGCTCTTGAGCTTGCGCAGGAGATCCAGTGCGGCAAGGGGGGTCATGGCGTCCAGGTCGGCGGACTTGAGTTCGCGGGCGAGGCGGTCGGCGGCCGAGCCGAACAGTTGCATCTGGGCCGCGGCGGCGCGGGCTCTTTTTGCGAGCTGGGGCATGTCCAGTCCCTCGGCCAGGTGGGCCTGGAGTTGGGGCAGGATGGCCCGCGCGCGGTCGATGACCTCCTTGGGCACGCCGGCCAGGCGGGCCACGTGCACGCCGTAGGAGCGGTCGGTGCCGCCTTCGACGATCTTGTGCAGGAAGATGACCTGGTCGGCCCACTCGCGGACGGCGACGTTGAGGTTTTTGGTCCCATCCAGCAGGGTCTCCAGCTCGGTCAGCTCGTGGTAGTGCGTGGCGAAGAGCGTGCGGCACTTGACGTGCAGCGCGATGTACTCGCTGACGGCCCAGGCCAGGGCCAGGCCGTCGTAGGTGCTGGTGCCGCGCCCGACCTCGTCGAGGATGACCAGCGAGCGAGCCGTGGCGTTGTTGAGGATGTTGGCCGTCTCGACCATCTCCAGCATGAAGGTGGACAGGCCCGCCGTCAGCTCGTCAGCGGCCCCCACGCGGGTGAAGATGCGGTCGGCCAGGCCGATGGTGGCCGACTCGGCCGGGATGAAGCTGCCGGTCTGCGCCAGCAGCACCAGCAGCGCCGCCTGGCGGATGTAGGTCGATTTGCCGGCCATGTTGGGCCCGGTGATGATCAGCAGGCGGTCGTCGGCGGCGTCCATGTGCACGTCGTTGGGCACGAACTGCTCGCGGAGCTGCTCGGCCAGCACGGGGTGCTTGCCGCCGACGATGTGCAGGACGTTGTCCTGCGTGATGGCCGGGCGGCGGTAGTTGCGGTCGACGGCCAGTTGCGCCAGGCCGGCCAGCACGTCCAGGCTCGCCAAGGCCTCGGCGGCGGCCTGGATGGCCGGCAGGTGGGCGGCCAGCTCGGCGCGGACCTGCTCGAAGAGCTGGGCCTCGAGCTTCCTGGCCCGCTCGTCGGCGGTGAGGACCTCGGCCTCGTAGCGTTTCAGGTCGTCGGTGATGTAGCGTTCGGCGTTCTTGAGGGTCTGCTTGCGGACGTAGTCGGCGGGCGTCTTGTCGGCGTGGGCGTTGGTGATCTCGATGTAGTAGCCGAAGACCTGGTTGTAGCCGACCTTGAGGTTGGCGATGCCGGTCCTGCGGGACTGGGCGGCCTGGTACTGGGCCAGCCAGCTCTGCCCGTCGGCGCCGATGCGGCGGAGGCGGTCCAGGTCGTCGCTGAACCCCGCGGCGATGACCCCGCCCTCGCGGAGGATGTTGGGGCAGTCGCCGTCGATGGCGCGGGCGATCAGATCGGCCGGCGCCTCCAGGCCCATCAGTTTGGGCGACAGGGCCGAGATCAGGTCCGCCCTGAAGCCGCCCAGCATCTCCACCAGGCCCGGCAGCAGGCGCAGCGTCGCGCCCAGCGCCACCAGCTCGCGCGGGCGGACGCGGCCCATGGCGACGTTGGCGGCGATGCGGTCGATCTGCGAGGCGTCCTGGAGTTGGCCCCGGATGGCGGCCAGTCGCGGCCGGTCGGCGCACAGCTCCTCGACGGCGTCCTGGCGGGCGACGATGGCGCTGTAGGAATTCAGCGGGAAGCTCAGCCAACGTTCCAGCAGGCGGGCGCCCATGCCGGTGCAGGTCTGGTCGATGCAGGAAAGCAGGCTGCCGGCGCGCTGGCCGGTCCGCAGCGTGCGGTGGATTTCCAGGCATCGCAGCGTGTTGCCGTCGATGGCCATGTGGCCGGAGCGGTCGAACTTCCGCAGGCTGCGGATGTGGGCCAAGGCCGTCCGCTGGGTCTCGCGGAGGTAGTCGATGACGGCCCCGGCCGCCGAGATCGATTCGTCCCACGAGGCGAAGCCGAAGCCCTCCAGCGTGGTGGTGCCGAAGTGGCTCTTGAGGGCCTCCTGCGCGGCGTGGGCGTCGAAGGCCCAGGGCGGGCGGCTGGTGGCGGCGGCGCCGGTGAGCTGGCGGAGGTCGCCGCGGTACTGGGGCTTGTCGAAGGCGCCGCCCTCGGGAAAGATCACCTCGGCCGGGCGGATGCGGATCAGCTCATCCAGCAAGTGCTCCGCCGGCGCGGTCATCACCCAGAAGGCCCCGCTGGACAGCTCCACCCAGGCGACGCCGACGGCGCGGGCGGTGCCCGCTGCGTTTACTTGCGTTCCGAGGTCGCTCGGCGAGTCAGCGCCCGCGTGGGATTCGGCTCCTGCTTCACCGGGCTTCACAGGCGGGACCCGTACCGGCAATCTGCCCCTGTTGCCTGAAACGACAGGCGGGACGCCTGTCGCACATGAGTAGATCGCCGCCAGATAATTGCCTTCCTTCTGGTCCAGGAGCGATTCATCGGTGAGCGTGCCGGGGGTGACCAGGCGGAGCACGTCGCGCTTGACGAGGCCCTTGGCCTCCTTGGGGTCCTCCACCTGCTCGCAGATCGCCACGCGGAGGCCGGCCTTGATCAGCTTGGACATGTAGCTGTCCAGGGCGTGGTAGGGAATCCCCGCCAGCGGCACGGCCGTGGGGCCCTTGGAGCGGCTGGTCAGGGCCAGGCCCAGCACGCGGCTGGCGGTCTTGGCGTCGTCGTAGAACATCTCGTAAAAGTCGCCCATGCGGAACAGCAGGACGTAGTCGGGGTACTGGTCCTTGAAGGCCTTGTATTGCCGCATCGCGGGCGTGTCGAGTTGTGCGGGGTTTTCGTCGGCCATGGCCGCCGATGGATGATAGGAGACGCGGCGCGAATCGGCAAGCTTTGTCGCCCGGGGCCAGGGCGCAACGCCCGCGAGAATTTCGCGCGGCTCAAAGAGGCGCGCCTGTCGGTGGACATCTCCGTGCTATGCCTGGGGCAACTCGGCGATGGCGGCGAACTGGTCTTTGAGCGCCGGATAGAGCTTGCGGTACTGCCGGTAGTATTCGGCGTAGAGCTTCCTGAGCTTTGGCCGCGGCTTGATGGTCCGCGTGATCTTGATGGCCGCGTGGCAGGCCTGGCGGATGTCCTTGAAGCGCCCGGTGCCGACGGCCGCCAGCAGGGCCACGCCGTAGGCGGCGCCTTCCTCGGAGTCGATCGTCGCGCAGCGGGTGCCGTAGATGTCGGCCTGGAGCTGCCGCCAGAACGCGCTCCGCGCCCCGCCGCCGGAGAGGCGGATTTCCCGGATGGGCAGGCCGCGGGCTTTCAGCAGGCTCACCACGTCGTTCATGGCGAAGGTGGCCCCCTCCATCACCGAGCGGACCAGTTCGTTTCGCGTGGTCCGGCTGTGGAGGCCGATCCAGCAGGCCCGCGCCTTGGGGTCGGCGTGCGGCGTGCGTTCGCCGGTCAGGTAGGGCAGCCAGAACAGGCCCTCGCAGCCGGCCGGGGCGGCGGCGGCCTGGGCCGTCAGCAGCGCGTAGGGGTCGATCTTCTTTTTCTTCGCCTGGGCGATCTCGGCGGCGCCGAGGTTGTTGCGGTACCACTGCAGGCTCCCCCCCGCGGCCAGGACGCAGCCGAACATGCACCACTGCCCGGCCACCGACGAGCAGAAGGTCTGCACGCGGCCGTCGGGGTCGGTGACGTATTGACGTGAATGCACGAACACCACGCCGCTGGTGCCCATGGTGGCGCTGGTCAGGCCATCGACCACCACGCCGTTGCCCACCGCGCCGGCGGGTTGGTCGCCTCCGCCGGCCACCACCGGCGTGCCGGCGGTCAGGCCCAGATCCTCCGCCGCGGCGCCCCTCAGGCACCCGGTGATCTCGTGCGACTCCACCACCGGCGGCAGGATGCGGCGGTCGATCTGGAAGATGGAGATGATCGCGTCGGACCAGTTCCGCTTGCGCTGGTCGAGCATCAGCGTGCCGGACATGTCCGAGACCTCGCCCATGTACTGGCCGCTCAGGCACAGGCGGACGTAATCCTTGGGCAGCAGCAGGTGCTTGATGCGGTCATAGATCCTCGGCTCGTGCCGGCGGACCCACAGCAGCTTGGTCAGCGTGAAGGAGGTCATGGCCACGTTGCCCACCAGCTCGATCAGTCTGGCCTTGCCGCCGACGGCCTGCTCGATCTGGGCCGCCTGGGGCGCGGTCCGCTGATCGTTCCAGATGATGCTGGGACGCAGCGGCTTGCCGGCATTGTCGGTGATCACCAGGCCGTGCATCTGGCCTGAAAGCCCGATGCCGGCGACCTGCCTGCCGTCGATCCGGGCCTTTCTGACGGCGCCGCGCACGGCCTTCATCGTGGCGTTCCACCAGTCCCGCGGGTTCTGCTCGCTCCAGGTGGGCCGGGGCGCCGAGATGCCGTGCTCGCCGGTGGCCGTCGCCAGCACCTTCGCCTCCGCGTCCATCACCAGAGCCTTGGTGCCCGATGTGCCCACGTCGATGCCAAGATAGTAAGCCATGATTTCGCCCTTCCCGCCCAATGCGACACCTGGACGCACAGGGCCACAGGAGGAACTGCGAACAAGCCAGCCTTTGGAACTATATCGTTCTGAGCAGCTTGACGAGCATTGAACCAACACGCCGGAGCCTGTTCAAGCAAAAGCTTGAACTTCGGCGGTCCCAAGCACGATCCCAAGCACGATTCGAATTGCCATATCGGTGTAATTCTCTTAATCTGCGTAATCCGTGGCCTTGTTTTTCGAACGGCGTCGCCCCCTGCCACAGGGCACACGCTAGATCGGAAGAGCAATTCATGATCGAAGAATGGGAACTGGCCTGCACGCCTCAACATCGAATCCGTCAGCGGCACTATGAGGTCGCCGTCCTGCCCCTCGGGGCCACCGAGCCCCACAACCTTCATCTGCCCGAAGGGATCGATTTCCTCAACGCCAACGAGATCGCCCGCCGCTGCTGCCGCGCGGCCTGGGGCAAGTGCCAATCCGTGGTCTGCCTGCCGGCGATCCCGTATGGCGTGGACTGCAACCTGCTTGGGTTCCCCCTGACCATCCATGTCTCGCAAATGAGCCTCGATGCCATGGTGCGGGATATTATTTTATCCCTCCGCCGACACGGCATCCGGAAAGTGGTCATCTTCAACGGCCACGGGGGAAACGAGTTCATGGCGCTGATCCGGCAGATGCAGGCCGACACCGACATTCACCTGTTCTTGTGCAACTGGTGGCAGGTGGGTAGCGATCGGTATGACGAGATCTTCCAGCAGGCCGATGACCATGGCGGGGAGATGGAGACGTCTGTGGCGATGGCGCTGTGGCCGGAGTTAGTCCAGAAAGAACAGGCGGCAAGCGGGCAGGCTAAGCCTTTTGCGTTGAAA
>Ga0209777_10007987_pt1 | contig 11651 bp, 8 predicted proteins | sample FrelakmetHBP12HB_FD_187147 | JGI IMG/M metagenome (GOLD analysis project Ga0209777, IMG submission 187147) | Freshwater lake sediment microbial communities from the University of Notre Dame, USA, for methane emissions studies -HBP12 HB (SPAdes)... | ecosystem: Environmental > Aquatic >...
GGCTCATCGCCCGGCCAGCCTGCGATGAGCCGCCACATAGCCTCGACCGCGTGGCGGCTTTCGCGGTTGATCGGGGCGCGATGCGTCGAGATTTCGGCAAGCGCTTTTGCCATGTTGTTCATGGCGCTGCCCTCGAATGGCATCGAGGCATGGCCCGAATCGCCGCGGGCGCGCAGATTTATCCAACAGATTTTTTTCTCGGACGTCTGGCAGGTGTACCAGGTCTTACCGCGCGCGTTTATGCCGAATCCGCCGCCCTCGTTAAGCGCAAAAGGCGCAAATAAATCATCCTTGCGATTTTCGAGGAGCCAAAGCACGCCCTTCTCACCGCCCATCTCCTCGTCGGCGGTAGCGCCTATAACAATATCGCGCCTGAATTTAACCCCCGCCTCGACGAGGCCCGCCAGCGCAAGCGCCTGCATTACCACCGGCCCTTTGCAGTCCAGCGCCCCCCGTCCCCAGACGTAGCCATCCTTCAACTCCCCGGAAAAAGGCGGCACAGTCCACTCCGATGCAACCGCGGGCACCACGTCGAGGTGCGATAGCATTAACAGCGCCCCAAGCGACGGGCCGGCGCCCTTTATTCGACCTATATAACTTCCCCGCCCCGGCGCAGACTCGACGACCCGTCCGGTAATCCCGCGCGATTCGTACCATTTCCCGAGATATTCCGCGCAGGCGCTTTCGTTCCCCGGCGGATTGGTGGTGTCGAAGCGGATGAGGTCTCCGAGCAGCTTCACGCCCTCGCGTTTCAGGGTTTCATCATCCGGAAATTTTTGAGGCAGATTCATTTTTACAACGCCCGCCATTCTTCAGGGCGCAGCAGGGGCGAGTTGGGATCGGACATGGCTGTGTCAATGGTCTTGAGGAGGCGGCTCCGGTCGCGGTTGAGGTTTCCTTTGAGCGCAAGGTAATTGCTCGCGTGATTCGACCTGAAGACGCTGTCTTTGAGATCGAGCTGGGCCACCAGGTCGCGTATTTCGCCGAGCAGCTCCATTTTGTCGAGCCATTCCCAATCGGCGGCGCCCATCTGCTTGGCATACCACTCTTCGAGCGGCCCGAGCATCAGGGTTAGAGCGCCGATGTATTCTGGCTGTATATCGTTCAGTATGCGGGCCGTTTCCGCGATGTGCCGCTTGCTGCCGGAGCGCCCTCCGAGTCCGAGGATAACGGTCACGGAGAGCGGAAATCCGGCCTTCCGCGCTTTCAGGGCGCCCTCGACGATCTCGTCATAAGTCACGCCCTTGTCAATTTTCCCGAGAAGCTCCTCATCGCCCGTCTCGATGCCGTAATAGAGTATATCAAGCCCCTCCTCGCGTAATCGTTTCATTTCCGCCTCGCTTTTCCTCAAAAGGTTCTGAGGGGAGGCATATGAGGTGATACGTTCGAGGCGTGGAAATTTCGATCTGATGAGCCGCAACACGTCAACGAGGAAATCGGTCTTGCACGCGACGGCGTCCCCGTCCGCCAGGAACACGCGGCCAACGTAAGGAACCTCCCGCGCCATCTCCTCGACATCCGCGCGAATGTCGTCAAACGGCCTCATGCGGAAACGCTTGCCGCGATACATGAGGCAGAACTTGCACTTGTTGTACGAACATCCCAGCGTGACCTGAAAGATCAGGCTGCGCGCCTCGCTCGGAGGCCGATATAGCGGCATGTCGTAAATCATGGTTTCACTCAGAAAAGCGAATTATCAGCAACAAGTAGTGATTTATGTACTTTGTAAGTTAATGACCATTGATAAAAGTCTCCACTGTGTTATTAAACGCCTCCGGCCTCTCGACCATGGGTATATGTCCTGTTTCGGGGATGAAGACGAGTTTGCTGCCGGGGATGCCGTCTTTCCATATTGTCGCCGCCTTGGGGTTGATGACAGTGTCGTGGTCGCCCCATATGATGAGGGTGGGGCATTTAATCTTGGCGAGGTCTCCGCGGAGGTTTTGTTTGAGCGTGTCCTGCAAGCTCCTGAGCACGGCGTATGAATAATTTTTCGCATCCGGCGCCTGAACCATTGCGATATCGTTGCGAACCCGCGCGACGGGGTAATTCTCCGGATGGGCAAAAGCGTTGCCCGCGGTCTTCGCTATCGTTTTGGGACTGGCCCAGAATTTCCGGGTCATGCCGGGGGTGGCAAGGGCGGCAGCCCATTTCAGGTAAAAGGCGATCCCGGAAACCCCCGCCGCGTCGCTCAGCACGAGCTTGCCAACCTGCTCGGGGTGGGCAAGCGTAAGACTTGCCGCGATCAATCCTCCCATCGAGTTGCCTATCACAACGGCCCGGTCAACCCCGCGCCCCTTTAAAAATTCGCTGACCACCCTCGTGAACAACTCACGCCCATATCTGATGTCGTCCCGCTTCTCGCTTTTGCCGTGCCCCGGCAGATCGAGTGCAACCACGCGATAATGCTGCTTGAAATAAGCGATATTATCGTTCCAGTCGCTGATGTCCCCTGAAAGGCCGTGAATGAAAAGTATCGGCGCCCCTTTCCCTTCGTCAATAAATACGATGCGGATGCCCTCGATTTGCATAGTCTGTTCCGCGCCGGGGTATTTGGCAAGCTCGTAAGGCCCCGGCGGAACCGTGCCCTTTTTCGCCGCGCAGGCCGTGAGCGCAAAAACAAGGATTGACAGCATAAAAATCTTTCTTTTCATAAATCAATACTCCTCTCTATACCCTCTGATGAATTTAGCGGAGTTGGCCGAACGATTCAACAAGGATGGAAGCGCCATTACTTTGTCGCGTAAAAAACAATGCTTTTTGGGAAGAAATGGTTGAGGAAGTTTTCGACTTTTGTCATTGTGGGGGAGACGGTGAACTTGACGAGGAGCCAGTGATACCATTTGGGGATGAGCGCGGTCTGGTCGTGGAGTCCGAATATGCAGCGCAGCATCCAATACGGGGTATGAAGGGCGTGGGCGAAGCTGACGGCGTAGATTTTGAGGCGCTGCGCGGTGATTTTCCACGCAAGCTCATGGGGATGATATATTCTCACGTGGCCGCCCGGCGTATGGAAATATTCATCGCACAGGCTGAGATAAAGCCGCTCGGTAAAACACGTCGGGACGGTGACGGCGATCTTCCCGCCCGGCTTCAGCACGCGGACAAGCTCGGCAAGGGCGCGGGTGTCCTCATGAAGGTGTTCCATGACCTCCGCCACGATCACCCGGTCGAAGAATCCGTCCGGGAAAGGCAATCGGAAGATGTCGCTTTTGAACGGCAGGCACCTGCCTTTGATAAACCCCTGATTGTTTCTGTCCCAGAGGCCGAGCTTGACGTTTTTGAGTTCGGCGGTGGACAGGTCTGTGGCCCAGACGTCGCATGGGTCCATCAGGGCGCGGAAGGTGTGTCGCCCTCCGCCGCAGCCCGCATCGAGCACGCGATGGCCTTTCTTGAGATCGAAAAGATTGAAATCCAGGGTCAACATAATCAAACCGCTTATCAATTGCCTTTCTATACCATGATTGAACGCATCAAATTAAAGCGACTTATTATACTATTTTGTAAGGCGCCTATTCTTCTTCAGGGACAACGGCTTGTCTTGTGAGAAGATCAAACCGGTTTATTCGCCGGGGGTATCTGTCCACGACAATCTTTTGATCTTTTTTCAATCCATACACGGATTCAACCTTTTCATCAAGCTTTTCCCACAACGATTCTATAGTCGCCCGGTAGCCAGTCCGCGCTCCTTCGGTCGCGGCTTTGATAGCTCTTCCCTGGAGGGAAGAAATCTTTTCCGCCAGAGACGAAAGCGCTTGAACAACCTCTTCATCCTCGATGATCGCGGCAGGGAACGGAACCAGCTCGGCATACTGCCTGTTGAACTTGCGCCACCCTGAATCATTCAGGCCGGCTTTTAGCCTTGCGAGAGCGTTGAAAAGCGTTGAGTTAAAAACAGCGGCAATTGCGTTGAGCTGGTCCTTAGACGCGCCCTCGAACGATATGGAATTGACGTTCACATTGTCCTGGTAAATATCACCGACATGATCAACCACCGCCATCGTATCTTCAATAGTCATAGGGAAAAGAACCTTGGGATTGGCCTGGATCGCCAGATTTTGTGGGCGTGTGTATAGATGCCAGCGATTGGCGCCTTTTTCGACCTCGACCGCTTTCATGATTTCGCGTTTATGTTCTTCGAGGTAATCGGCGGTTTTGGGGTATCTTTGTTTGAATTCTTTCCAGCCGATTTCGGAGGCTTGAGCTTCGGAGACATCATAAGGGAAGATGACCCAGGCGTCGGCGTTATTCTTTCGGAAGGGATAGAATCCGCGGTTTCGGCAAAGCGGTCTCAAGGCTGCTTTTTCAAGAGAGACCTCGTGGCCGTTGCCGTTCCTGCCCATGACAGTTCTTGGGCGCACCTTGACCGGCTCGAATTGATATAGTTTGCCGTAAAGGGTTTGCAGGCCGACGGAGATTTGCAGCCGGTTGCGCTGTCCTATTGCGCCGTGGCGATTTGCAAGGTCCTGATAAACTTCAAGGAGGTCCGGCTGATCGAAAGACCACACGTTTGAGTCAACATCGCTCCATTTCAAAGTGGTATTTACGCACGGCGCATTTGCCATGGCGTCATCTATCGTTGCATAAGCGCGGTAATAAATCGCCGGACTGTCTTTCTGAAGAGCAAGAATGGCGGTGTAGGTTGTGCGGCCTTCGAATACCTGCAAGTCTCTGAAATCCTCGATTTCGGCAATTGCCCGTTTTCGTCTGAGCCAATCGCGGACTATTTCGCCGTAGTCGGTTTTAAAAAATCTGTTCTGAATGATAAACCCAAGCCTTCCGTTTTTCTTAAGAAGCTTCAGTCCTTGTTCCATGAACGGCATGGCGATATCCGTCTTGCCTTGTCTGGTGGTTTCATAATGGCCGCCGTTTTTGAGGTACTTATATTGTGCGGGCATCCATTCTTTATATCGTTTTACCTCGATGTAAGGGGGATTGCCCACCACCGCGTCAAACCCGCCCTTCTCTATAATTTCCCCGAACCCGGTGGTCTTGCTGCGCCAGTCGAACGGCATGGTTTCCTCGATAACCCTTTCCTCTTCTATTCCCAACCCGACGATATCGGGGCCGACAAGAGAATTCCCCTGCTTGATATTCAAACCAATGCCCTTGAGAAAGAGATGCGGTTCACCAGATAGGAGCACAGCCCTTTCGGAGTATTTCAGGGCCAATGACATCCTTGCGACTTCGACGGCCTCGGCGTCTATGTCAACACCGTAAATGCAGTTGTCTATAATTTGCTTGGCAATACCAAGGGTGATTTGTGGACCATCGTCTGTATCCGCGACGAAATCCGGGCGTCTTTTATCTCTCGGGTTCCTCTCAAACCAGGAAAGAATCCGGCCTTCAAAATAATTATAAACGCCCGAGAGGAAGCTGGCGCTGCCGCATGCGGGGTCTAAAATGCGCAATTGCAGAAGTTCTTCGGGGTTTTTCTCTTTCATCAAAGGGTCGAGTGTTTTTTCAACGACTCGTTTGACAACCCATGAAGGGGTGTATACCGCGCCCTTGCTCCTTTGATATTCCTGTTTGTATTCGTCCTCCACATCGTTTCCAACAATGCGCAGTCTTTTCCCAAGATATTGTTCGTAAATGCCGCCGAGTAATTCAATGGGGATGACATCGAAACGGTAGGGATTCGGGGTATAGAGTGTCTGGACTATGTCCCGGAAAATTCGCCCTTTCAACCACCACGAGCGAAGATGAGCGTCCACACCGGATGGGTCGTCTTCATCCGACGCCGGAAAAAGTATGCCGTCATAAGCCTTGCTATACCTCTTTTCGTGCTCCTCGAGAAAAAGCGGCCAGAAGCCGTCCTCATGATTTGCCATATAGTTAAGAGACCCTGATTCCTCAAGACCCAGCTCTTCGCAGAATCTCAAAAATATTATTCTATCGAGTATTCTTTGAGCGGCCGCGGAAACCAGCAATACATCGCGCACTTTCCCGTATCGGATTATGGATTTTGCCAGCTCTTTTCTCCAGAGCGAAAGTTTCTCCTCAAAATCTTTATCCAGAGTTTTTGAGCCTTTGGGCCGTTCATCGTCGGGAAGGCGCCGTGATAGGGAACCCGAGTCAATGGCTTCTTTAGAAAAGTAATCCCATAGTAATTCAAAATTATCCAGGTATTTCGAGTACGGCAGGTATTTGATCGAAGCAACGTCCGCATCATCTAAATGGTTTGGACGGAATCTGCAATCGTATATTGCCAGTTCTTTAAAAGAAAACGCATAGCTGACTTTGAAATGCTTGGACCATCCATAACAACGCACTTGAAACGCAATTCCCTCATCTGTCTTTATGTCTGCATCGAATCTCTTGACGTCAATAAACAGCAACTCTTGATTGTTTGAGATCAGGCAATAGTCTGGCAGGTTGTGCGTAGTTCCTTCCGCCTTTAGACGTCTTGCCCTCCGGCCTTTAATGCGATATTGCTGTCTAACCTGATGAGGGTCTGCGGGATTCCAGCCGAAAACCGCCAGGAATTTATCCAGCCATGTTCGGGCCAGCGGTTCGGGTTGCCCGTTCATGCCCCCTTTTTGAAGGAGGGCTTCAAATTCTGAAACAAGTTCTGATAAATTCTTCTTTATTTCGGCTTTTCTGTCCATTCATCGCCTCATTGCCCATGGAACCCGGTTGAAATTTTGCAGTATATAAGACAAAACCGCAAACTGATCGTTGGATCAATCTTTAGCCACATTTATTTTGCCAAGTTATAGCGTTATTCAACTTGTGTTTTCACTGCGTAAATTCTTTATAAACCGCCTCGGTTTTTTCGGCGATGGCTTCCCATCCGAATCGTTTGATTACGTGTTCCCGCCCCGCTTCGGTCATGGCGCGGCGACGCGGCTCGTTGCCGAGCAGTTCCATTATGGCGTCTGCCAGCGCTTGAGTGTCGGTGGGGGGGACGAGGATGCCCGTTTTGCCGTCGAGAACGATCTCCGGGAGCGCCCCCGCCCGCGAGGCGACCACGGCGCTGCCGCAGCAAAGGGCCTCCGCTGCTGGCAATCCGAAACCTTCGTACAGGGACGGCATAACGGTCACCGCGGCGCGCGAGTAACATTTCAGAAGGTCGTCATCCGACAATTTGCCGGTGAATTCCACCCGCCCCTCGACTCCGGCCTCTTTGATCCATATCGGCGCCCAGATGCGGTAGGTCAGGGTGTCAACCGCGATGAGGCGCACCCTTTCAGGCATCAGCTTAAGCGCCTTCAAAAGGTAGTAGAACCCCTTCTGAGGGTTATCCACGTATCCGACGAAGAGGATGGTGTTCGGGTCGCGCTCGACCCCCGGCGCCGGTCGGAAATGTTCGGCGTCGAGGCCGTTGCCGACAATGCGGACGCGCTCGGGCGCAATGCGGAAGTCGGCGATAAGCTCGTCGCGGCCCGCTTCCGTCGAGGTGACTATGGCGTCAAGTCGCCTCGCCACGAAGCTCTGCATGAGCACGGGGTAAAACTCGATTGCGCCAATTACGTCCATAAAGTTTTTCCCCGGCTGGTTCATGCTTGCGCGGAGGTCAATGGTAAGTGGATGGTGAATCGTCGAGATCACGGGAATGTCCGTCCATGTGAGGGGAATAATGCCGAAGCCGAGACTCTGAACGTCATGCACAAGATCAAACCGCCTCTTCCTCGATATTTTACCGAACGTGCGGAATGCGCGAATTGAAAAAGCCATCGGCTCCGGAAAGAAGCCCGCGCGGCGACAGGCGTATTCCAGGAAGTTCAGCGGCTGGAAGATACTCAAGGGGTTTGGCTTGGGGAGCCAGTCCTGGTGCCATCCCCAGAAGTGGTGATTGATTTCCCTGTGCTCCTCGACCCACGGCATTTCAGCGGGGTATGGCGGGCCGACTATAACGGTGATGTTATGTCCCCGCCGGGCGAGGGCGCGCGTAAGGTAATAGAGATATACCCCCTGCCCTCCGCAGAACATATTCCCGCGGTAGCTTAAAAAGCACAGGTTCATCGGCGTGAAATGGCGATTATTTATCGTCCGGCGGGGCCTCGGTCTTCAGCATCACTATCGTCCAGCCGATCCAGAAGCCCAGCCCGAGAAGACCCAGGGTGAACGCGGCGACAGGCAACGCAAGCGCCCAGTAACTCTGGTGAAATATCCCCACAAGAAACAACGTGGCCACTATCACTATCCCGATGCAGATCAAAAACCCGTAAAGACGCGAACGGTCCATCAATATTCTCCTTAGATTATTTGGCTGTCGGTTATTACTTTATCATTGAGATCGGCTTTTTTCAACATTCCGCCGCAGGAGGCATTTCCTCCAAGGGAGCTAAAACGAACTTGCGCTGGAATTAAGGATGATCATGTTTGATAAGAAACCTAAGGGTATAATAAAATAAATGTAAAAGGGCATGGAAGTTTTATTTTTCATAATTGACGCCGCCTGCAACCGGGCGTGCTCGTATTGTTATTATGAGACGGGCCATCTCGAGCGAACCACGGTCTCCATGGCCGAAAAGGATTGGCTCAGGCTGGTGGACAATGCGGCCGGAGCGGGTGTGCGGAATATCGTTCTGACGGGTGGCGAGCCGTTACTGGGCGGCGAGGCGCGTCTTGCGATGATTGAAAATATCATCGCGCAGGCGAAAGACAAGGGGGTAGAGGCGCTGCTGCTCACCAACGGCGAATTCCTTACGCCACTTGTGGCTGAGCGCTTTGTGCAAGCAGGCCTCAAGGCGGTCTCGATCGGTCTCGATTCATTATCCGGGGTTTGGGGCTATAAGATCAGGGGTTGGAAGGCGGTCGAGGCATCCCTCAAGGCGGGGTTGCGCGTCACACTGATAATGGCCGTTACTCGTGAAAATTACCATGATATTTCGCCTATTTACCGATTCGCGGCCACCCGCAGCCTCGGCCTGATCCTCCAACCGGCGTTTATTCCCAAAGAGAACGCCAGATTCGAGGAATTGTCACTTGAAAGCATGCAATCGAGCTGGCGGCTGGCAATATTAAAGGCAATAGCCCAATGGGCCGACGGATTCGGGCTTACGGATTATCCGGCTTACGTGAAATCGCTGTTGGGCCTGCCCGGCGGGCGGAGGCCCCGCCGCTGCGAGATGGGCGCAAACGCCGCAGTGGTGAATTGCGACGGCTCACTCTTGCACTGCTTCCATCGCAAAGAAATGAGCGTAGGCTCATTGCTGGAAGAGCCTTTTGATGTTCTCCTTCAGCAACTGGAGCGCACGGGCAAGATTCTCGATGATGCGCCCTGTTTCGGGATGCATTGTTTGTCATTATTTGCAGGGTCTTAACGTTAAATAATATGGCGCTTTCTGAGGGGGCAAGGTAATTCATCTTCTTTCAAGAGGCAAATTACCAGTATTCCTATAATGATTCAGATATTGCGTTTGCGCTATGATAAAAAATATCTTAAACTAATTCTATAAGAGAAATTTCTCTCCCAAGCTGAATTTCATCCCCGGCTCAGTGATTGGAGCCATTAAGACCAATGACCGAGAACGAAGAACAACCTTCAGGCAAAGAAAAAGAGAATAAGAAGGTACTGGTAGATGAGTTGTGGAGCGTGTTCCGTTCCACGCGAGTGGCCATAATTCTTCTTATTTTGATATCCGCAACCGCGATAATGGGGACGCTGATCCCTCAAAACCCGTCCCCGGATCAGATAGCCGGATATAGTGAAGGAATGCGGCGTCTTTTTGAGACGCTGAACCTCTTTGATCTGTACCATTCGAGGTGGTTTCATGCGTTATTGGCGCTGCTCTGTATAAACCTGCTTATCTGTTCTTTGGAACGCCTGCCCCAGGTTATGAATCAAATTCGACTCGAGCGCGTAGCTCCCGCTTCGGGCGACCCGGAGCGCATGAGGCTCTCCGTCGGGTTTGATGTAAGCGGAACGCCGGACGACATTGCGGAAAAAGTCAGGGCCTTCCTGAAAAAAGCGGGCGGCAGGGTTGCAGAAGAGACGACAGGGGACAACCGGTTTTTTCTGCTCAATCGCGGCAGATATTCACGCTTCGGCGTTTACGTGTTTCATTTCAGCATTATTCTGATAGTGCTGGGCGCGCTTGTCGGAAACATCATGGGTTATCGCGGCAAATTGGTGGTTACGGAAGGCGGGGCCACAGACAGCTTTTTCCGCGAGGGGGGAAAAGGGGAAGATGAGATGCGACTTGGTTTCACGGTCGGCTGCAAGAGCTTCAGTTTCTTCCTCGATCCCCAAACAGACATGGCACAGGACTACACCAGCAAATTATACATACAAGACGGTGAACAAAAGGTGGCCGAGCCTACCGTTATGGTGAACCATCCGTTCAAATATAAGGGAATCGGGCTATATCAGGCCAGCTATGAGCTGCGCGGCGTCCAATCCGTCACCGTTGCGGTAAGAAAGAAAGGGGGTGCGGAACTGGGCCGTGTAGAGGTTCCTTCTGGGGGTAACCCGGTCGAAATAGCCGGCGGTGGGAAACTGACATTGCTTGACGCGGTTCCAGACCCTCAGACCCAGACCGTAATCGGCGCAACTATCCAGTTGGACGGCGGCGATGCGGGGAAGGCCACTCTCGAGCTGCGCCAGGGCGCGCCCGCGGCGCTCGCCGGGACCACCCGGATCGAAATCATAGTCCGCTCGCTCGCTGACAACTCGGAGATTGGACGCGTCCTTGCGGAACGCGGCGAGGAAGTCCCCGGCCCGGGCGGATCGAAATTGAAGGTGCTCGAATATTCCCCCAATTTCGAGGTTCACGGCAAGACCGATTCAATGGTGCAGCTGGCGGTTACCGAAGGCGGCCAGACGGTTACGCACCGGCTTTTCGGCAGCTTCCCCAATTTCGACAAGATGAATGCGCCGAAAGACCGCTACTACCAGATCGGTGAGGTGACCGAAAAGCCTCCCGAAAATTTTTCAGGCCCCTACGATTACTCGCTCGTCGGCTCGGACGGCCTTTACGCCACGATCCTCGATGTGAATTACGACCCCGGCGTCTGGCTGGTATGGCTGGGCTGCGCCGGGCTTTTTGTCGGCATGGGGATGGCATTCTTCTGGTCTCACCGAAAGCTCTGGGTCAAGGTATCGGCGGGCAGGGTCTCCGTCGGCGGCCAGGCCAACCGAAACGCCCAGGCATTCGAAATGCAATTCAGGAAATTTGCGGAGAAATTCAAAGAATTTATCGCTCAAGATAAAAACGAAACCCTAAGGCCTAACGCCTAAGGCCTTATAAAGGTGAAAGTGATATGCACGATACCCTGGTGATGCTTCAGGAGAAGCTACTGACTTTTACATCGGTGTTTTATCTTTTTGCGACGCCGCTGTATATAATTTACCTGGGCAAGCGCTCGAATGCGGTCGGGAGGGCCGCGACCACGCTGGGGGTTATCGGGGCGGTTCTTCACACGTTGGGGCTTCTGTTCCGCTGGTGGGCTGCGGGGATAGATCATCCGCCGTTTACGAATCTTTACGAGAGTCTGGTGTTTTTTGGTTGGGGCATTGTGGTATTTTACCTTTATATGGAGTGGCGGCACGGGGTGAAGATGGCGGGGGCGTTTGTGTTTCCTATAGCGCTGGCGGCGATGATGCTGGCGGTGACGCATCAGGAGAAGGGCATCATGCCGTTGCCGGACGCTCTGAAGAGCTGGTGGCTGCACATTCACGTCATGTTCGCCTCTATCGCCAATAG
>Ga0209777_10007988_pt1 | contig 11649 bp, 11 predicted proteins | sample FrelakmetHBP12HB_FD_187147 | JGI IMG/M metagenome (GOLD analysis project Ga0209777, IMG submission 187147) | Freshwater lake sediment microbial communities from the University of Notre Dame, USA, for methane emissions studies -HBP12 HB (SPAdes)... | ecosystem: Environmental > Aquatic >...
TTACTGCATTCAAACCTGTACTAGAAGGGCGAGAAGTATTACGATAACACTCATTACTGTCAGCAGTTCGACAATCGTAAAACCCGTTTTTTTGCATTTATTTAACATTACATAATCCTCGAAATAAGGTTAACAAATAAGCTTTCACCCACAAAATCCTATAATATCTTAAAATAAGCCCTTTGTCAAGCTGATTTTGCTCTTTTTAAACAATAAGATTTGGTATAAACTATTTAGCAGACCGTTTCTATTGCAGTTTTAGGTTATCCGCATGAATATTCAGGATAAATACCGTTCACTCAAGCAAATCTTAAAAAAGCTTCGCTCCGTCGTCGTCGCATATTCCGGCGGCGTCGACAGCACTTTTTTACTCAAAGTCGCCGTTGATACTCTTGGTGCTGAAAACGTCCTCGCCTGCATAAGCGCAGGCGTCGTCGAGCCGAAGCACGTCCTGAAAAGGGCAAAGAAAATCGCACGGGATTTTGGCGTCCGGCTTCTGACCATCGATGTAGATGAGCTTAACGACCCCGGTTTCGCCGCCAATAAAGCCGACCGCTGCTTTCACTGCAAATCTCATTTGTGTCAGGAGCTTTTGGATATTGCCGGCAAAAGCGGCCTGAAGAACGTTGTGTTCGGCACAAATATCGATGACCTCGCAGATTTCCGCCCAGGCAATCGTGCCATGAAAATATTCGGCATCCGCTCGCCGTTGGCCGAGGCGGGATTAACAAAAAAGGATATCCGCACCCTTAGCAGAAAATTGGGGCTTGAGACCGCCGATGTCCCTGCCTCCCCGTGCCTCGCCTCAAGAATTAGCTACGGCTTGGAAATCACCGAAAAACGCCTCAATCAAGTCGAGCAGGCCGAGGATTTTTTAAGACGGTTCGGCCTTGTCGAATTCCGCGTCCGCCATCACGACTCTATCGCCCGAATTGAAGTTTCTCCCAACGATATCCCAAAACTTACCACAGAACCCGCACGCTCAAAAATCGTCAAAAAACTTAAATCCCTCGGCTTTAAATTCGTTACTGTCGATTTGCAGGGCTTCCGCTCCGGCTCACTCAACGAGCTGTTGTCAGAAAACGAAATGCAGAATTCCCTTTAACCGGCGCTGTCTCTTGCCTCCTTTGCCAAAGCCGCCGATGTGGATGACGTTTTATAACCGAATTTTGAAAGGTATGGCCATAAAAAAAACCTGTCAAAAAAACGAAACTGGTTCAATAAAATTAACCTCACAAAAGACGATAATGCCTTAAGCTGTTAAATTGTACCGCTTTTTACGAATTTTGACGAAAACGTACAATGGGTAAGCTGCGAAATCTGGGCAAAGGCGAAAAAAAATATAAAATAAATCCAAAATATTCCATTTTTCCCTTGACATCCTCTCCGGGGCTTGTAGAATCATTCATAGATTTTCAAAGAAATGGGATAGAGAGCATCTTTTTCTTTCCAACCCTTCCCGCGAAATAAGTTGTTCCATCTTGCTGAAAACATACTCTAAAAAAAATTGAGAATTGTCCGGCAATTTGGAGAAAAGACCATTTATGAAGCTAAAAACATTCATGTTAGGCTGGGAATTTCCTCCTTTCATCAGCGGTGGATTAGGTACCGCCTGTTACGGCCTTACTAAGGCCCTGGACGGGCTCGGTGTAGGTGTTATCTTCCTGCTTCCCAGAATAAGTCCCTCCCAATATGCAGGCGGCATAAAAATGCTCAGTGCTCAGGATATTGTTAAATCGGAGCAGGTGATGTCTGCAGAATTCAAAAATGTGAAGTTTCGCACAATCACCTCCGAGCTTCAGCCCTATGCTAATCCGCTTTCGTATCATCAAACTCAGCTACAGCAGACTAAGGCCTCTGTTCATATCAGCGCAGGGCAAACTGAAATTGAATTCGCGGCCAGCCACTACGGCGGCGATATGTACTCTCAGGTATATCGATACGCCGAAAAGGTTACTCAAATCGCCGCTTCTGAAGACTTCGACGTTGTTCACGCCCATGACTGGATGACATACCCAGCGGCAATTGCAGCCGCAAAAATAAGCGCTAAGCCTCTTGTTGTTCAGGTACATTCGACCGAGTTTGACCGAAGTGGTGAGAACATCAACCAGATGATTTACGACATCGAGCGTCAGGGAATGCACTGCGCCCATAAGATTATTGCCGTAAGCAATTATACGAAGAATATTATAACCAGCCGTTACGGAATCTCCGCCGATAGAGTCGAAGTTGTTTACAACGCCATCGGTAATAACGGTACGAATGGTTCCCGTGCAGTTTGCAGTACCTTCAACAAAAATGACAGAATCGTCCTGTTTCTCGGCCGAATCACTATGCAGAAGGGACCTGAATACTTCATCGCTGCAGCCAAAAAAGTCCTCGAAAAAATGGACAACGTCAAATTCGTCATGGCCGGAGATGGCGATATGGCACACAGGATGATTGAGCTTGCCGCCAGACTTAGGATTGGCCATAAAGTCTTCTTCACCGGTTTTCTGCGTGGTGAGGACGTCCGGAAAGCATATAAGATGGCTGACCTCTATATTATGCCGTCTGTCTCAGAACCTTTTGGAATTGCTCCTCTCGAGGCGTTGCAGCAAAATGTTCCTGTGCTCATAAGCAGGCAGAGCGGCATCTCCGAAGTTCTTACAAATGCTCTCAAAGTCGACTTTTGGGACATAAACGAAATGGCAAACAAAATAATCTCCGTCTTGAGGCATCCTTCGCTCCATCAGACTCTCCAGAAAAATGGTTTAGAAGAGATAAGAAGGTTCCGATGGGAGGATTCCGCCGCTAAGGTAAAAAGAATCTATGAAAGCGTACTTAATTAAGTAACAAGATTGAGGTGGATATGGCTTCTGTATGTTTCTATTTTCAGGTGCATCAGCCTTTCAGGTTGCGACACTACACCATCTTTGATTCTCACAGCAATTACTTCGATGACACGGAAAATGCTCGTATATGCAGAAAAGTCGCGGAAAAATGTTATCTCCCTGCAAATCAGCTTTTTCTCGACCTTATCAAAAGACACCAGGGCAGGTTCAAAATCGCCTATAGCATAACGGGTTTGTTGCTCGAACAGCTGCAGTTATACGCACCTAATGTGCTGGAAAGCTTCCAGCAGCTCGCCGATACAGGCTGTGTCGAGTTTCTCGCAGAGACATATTATCACAGTTTAAGTTTTCTCTATTCACCGGAGGAATTCATTGAGCAAATCAAAGCTCACAGAGAGATCATCCGGAAACTTTTCGGACAAAAAACAAGGATATTCAGGAACACAGAGCTTATTTACAATAATCAGCTGCCGGAGCTTCTCGATCGATTCGAGGATTTCGATGCCATAATTACCGAAGGTGCCGACCATATTCTCGGCTATAGAAGTCCTAATTTCGTTTATCGTCCTGTAAACTCCAGGCGACTGAAACTTTTACTCAAAAATTATCGCCTGAGCGATGATATTGCCTTTAGGTTCTCGAACCGCGACTGGAGTCAATGGCCGATGACCGCTGATAAATTTGCAGGCTGGGTTAATGATGTTAATGGCTGCGGATATGTCGTCAATCTTTTTATGGACTATGAAACTTTTGGCGAGCATCAATGGGAAAGCACAGGGATATTTGAATTTCTAAGACATCTTCCGCAGGAAATTTTCAAATACCCGGACAATAACTTTAAAACACCGAGTGAAGTCGTTGCTTCCTATGACGCCGTTGGCACAATTGACGTTCCGCACACCATAAGCTGGGCTGATATGGAGAGAAACCTGTCTGCCTGGCGAGGTAATCCGATGCAGGAAAACGCCTTGGCCGAAATTTACAGGATGGAACAGCTTGTCAAAGAGACCGCAGATAGGCAGATAATCGAAGATTGGCGAAAACTACAGACCTCAGACCATTTCTACTATATGTGTACGAAATACTTCGCCGATGGAGACGTTCACAAGTACTTTAATCCATACGAATCACCCTATGACTCATACATCAATTTTATGAACGTTTTGGACAATATAAATTCTCGCTGCGACACGGCACTGGCCCAAAAAGAGCAGAAACATTTCACTACCCCTGTCAGACAAACTGAGCAGGGTAAAATTGGAAAAAAGAAAAATGTCAATAAATATTGTGTTTTGGAAAGGAATCTATTATGAAAAAGTTTAAAATAGACAAAAAGTATACGGCAACAGATGAAGTTATAACCAAGAATACCTTCAATAACAGAGGAACATTGACTGTTGCGAACAAAGAATCGCAACCGGTGTGCATTGATAAAAATATCTCGGAATTCTACGGTGTCCGCCAGGTCAAAGATGTCGTTATGTTCGCTGCGTTCTACCCGGGCGCTTACACCGTGCAAGTCGCAGGTGATTTTAACGCCTGGCAGCCCCAGCGGAATCCGATGCTGAAGGCTGGAGAAAATGGCGTTTGGCAGCTCAAGCTCCACCTGGCTCCAGGAACTTATCGCTATCGGTTGGTCGTTGATGGAAGATGGCAGCAGGACCCACATAACCAATCAGCTGAACCTAACCAGTACTGCGAGTTTAATTCTGTTCTCACAGTTAGCTAAAGAGCATACATAAAAAATTTAAACGCCTAAAATAAGGAATTTGCCTATATGCAAACACCTGCATCCTGAATAGGATTATCATCGTATAGAATAAAAGACTCGGAGTGTTTCGCTGGTAAAAATGGCAAAGGTTTGAAAACTTGAGTATAGCTTGGATAAATTATTAAACTTTATTTTGAAAGGAAGTGCTATGAAACGGTATTTAGGTTTGATCAGTTGTGTAGCGGTTATAGCAATAGCGTTTATTGCGATTCCCGCGTGCAGAGCGGAAGAAAAATCTATGGTGGGAACGAAAGAGAAGCACAGCCACGCAATGGTAATGGCTACTGATGCCAATATGTGCCCGATGAATATGAAAATGAAATGCTGCATGATGTGCTCACCTGACCAGATGAAAAAATGCGGCGTATCTGAGGCTATGTCAGGCAAATGCGCAATGATGATGAAAACAAGTATTATGCCTACCGACCCGGAAGCTCTTTTGGCGATGGAAGGGCTTAAACTTACACCTGAGCAAAGCAAAAAGCTTAAAACTATTGCCGAAAACGCTCGAAAAGAAGCCGCTGCCGTTCTATCTGCCGAGCAGACTCAGATGGTCGATAAGATGAACGCCGAGCCTGCAACTATGAGCGAAATGCACAAAATGATGCATCAAAAAATGACGGAAAAAATGAAAGAAATGAAAAAATGCGCTGACTCCAATGAAATGAGTATGAAAATGGAGCAGAAGATTTGTCCGGTATCTGGCAAGCCGATAGATAAAAAATACAGCACCGTATATAAAGGCAAAACAGTGTATTTCTGTTGTCCTATGTGCAAACCGACGTTTGATAAGGACCCGGAAAAATACATAAGCAAGTTGCCGCAGTTCAAAACCCAATAGCCGGCAGCAAAACGGGTTTTGCAGTAAAAACTAACGACGTTGACACAGTGTCAGCACGAAATAAAAAGGGCTGTGCAAAACAGGGCACAGCCCTTTTCATTTAATCGAAGTTCTCTACTTATCCGCTCTTCTTTCTGTTTAGATAATATGAAGGTCATCCTTTCAACGGTTATGATTTGTGCTTTACACAATACGCAAATCTAACTTTATTTGAAAGGAATGACCTATGACAACAGTATCAAAAAAACAAAAATGGTTCAACACAATCCAGCTCACACAAGATGACGACCTCTACGTCGGCATCGACACCCACAAAGAATCCTTTCATGTCGCCCTCTGGCTCAACGATGCCCCTGCAATTGACTTCGTTATGCCTGCCGACAGTAAAAAGCTCATCACCACACTACAAAAATTCCGGCAATCGTTGCGTCTTGTCGTTTATGAAGCGGGCCCAACCGGATACTCACTTGCAAGGGCTCTGAAAGATGCCGCTCTGCCCGTCAGCGTAGTTGCCCCTTCGAAGACACCTCGACAAGCCGCACCAGATTCTAAAACCGACTCACTCGATGCCCGCAAGCTCGCCGAATACGCTGCCAAAGGTCTACTCAGACAAGTTGCCATACCCACAAAACATCAGGAGGCTCAGCGTCAGCTCACTCGTCTGCGAGAACAGCTTGTCGCAAAACAAACACGCATCAAACTCCAGATTAAAGGTTTTCTCCTGCAGCACGGTATCGACCAGCCGGATGGTCTTGCACGCTGGTCCATCTGCGCTATTGAAAAACTCAAAACTATCCGATTGTCTGAACATCTTCGTTACTGCCTCGATATCCTCATCGAAGAGCTTCGTTTCATCGCAGAACATCTCAAATCCGCCGAACAAAAAATAAAAGAGGCATTCAGTGAAAAACCAATCTGTACCACGGTCAAAATTCTCATCACTCATCCAGGCGTTGGCCCAATTATCGCTACCCAGTTCGCAACTGAAATCTTCAATCCAAAGCGGTTCAGGGATAAAACCCAGCTGACCAAATACGTAGGCCTTGCTCCTTCTGTACATCAATCAGGCCAGACGTTCCGGGACGGCCCAATCCTAAAAACAGGCCGACCACAACTACGCTGCAATCTCATTCAGGGTGCCTGGGCGTGGATTAGAAAAGATGCCAATGCTTACAAAACTTATTGCCGACTCATTCACAATACCGGCCAGAAAAACAAAGCTATTACCGCCATGGCCAGAAAACTTGCTATACATCTTTGGATGATGGCCTGTGAAAATAAACCTTATGACCCTGCTGCTTGATTGTGTTGTACCAAATAGTTCTGTGTTTATTTTTTGCTGTTGTCGGACAATAACCGGCTCGAATCCGTCCGGGCGACTACGATCGAGGGCTTGTGCTTCGAGCACGATGTTTAGATGGTAGCGCCCTGGTGGTTAAATATGGATCGTTAACCTGTGCTTCGAGCACGAATAGCAGACTGAGCCGAAATTGTCAGCCAGCAAAGAGGATATATTTATGAATTAAAACAAAATAATTTAATCATAACCGTTGACAGCTGACCTCATAGCAGCCCTGCCGCTCGCGGCAGGGGGTATTTTTACTATTGCTTGCGACGGGGGCATTATGAAATCTTAAATTTTAAATCTCAAATCCCTTTCTTCAACTGCTCAACTGCTCAACTGCTCTAATTTCTCCGCCTCGGCCCTGCCCCAAACGCCCTCCGTGCTATAATCTTGGAATACTGATAGTAAATTAAATCCCTTATCGTTTTAACATCTCTACTGGGCATGTTTGCTCTCCGCCTTCTTCCTCATCCGTCTCACTTACTTTGACCTTTTCTCTGCATTTTAACCATATCGGGGATATCACCGATATGATCCTCTATGCGATGCCCATCGGTTGTCATTCCGTGCTTGCCAATATAAAATCCATGTTTAAAAACCGTAAGTTTTCACTTTTTCAAATTTACATTTCGGATTGCTAAAAGATAACCTTTGATTATCGTATGTTTCTGTGTTGTTGCCAAGCCTATGAATCTGTTTCTCAGAACAATATTCTATACGGGCAATATGAGAAAGCTCATCTTTATTCAGCAATTTACATGTCATTAACTGAAGTCCGCTATTGCTCGAAAGCTCTCGCAAATCGTACACGCCTTCGAGAAAACAGACAATTATGCCTGGCATCGACTTAATCAATTGATTCTTAGCTGCTTCATAAACCTTCTCATAAATTCCCTCCAAAATTTCATCTGGCTTTTTGGATTTAAGACTTATCTTAATTGGATCAATTAGGTTATCCCCATCTCTGTGAGATGAAAGAAACGCAACATGTAATCCATCGGTTAACATACTTTCATCATGTTCCCTTACATTAAAGATTTTCCCGCTCCTTTCATTCAGGTTCAATGAAATATGTCCCAGAGGCACTTCAAATTCGCCCTTAGTGTTTTTTGATTCAATGAGTCCAAGGATATCTGAGGATAGGGTGTTAATATGAGTACTATCCAGTCTTCCATTGAGAATAATGTCGATATTCCCACCATAACCTTGCTTTTCGACCTCAGGCAAAACCATTTGTATTAGTCGGTTGAAATCCTCGCGTTTTACTTTTCTCGAAATATCAACACTGATTTTTTTGCACTCAACATTAAAATCAAAATCAGGGGTTTTGACTAAAAACTCAGGGTGTTTTTCTCCTTTATCTTCATACCACTGAAGTTCGTTGCCTCGACTATAAAAATGCCACGCAATGCGTATTTCAAATAGATAATCAAATGCCCTGTCCGGGTCTACTAAATCTCTTTTATACTTATTTTGAACTGACGCTGGCATAAACTTCTGAAGGGTAATAATCATTTTAGCGTCAGCAGCTAACATCCTGATTTCAGGTATAAAATTCCTCCTGATAGATTTGGCTGCATTTTTCAATTCAAAGAAGGATGTAAAAGCACCCCACCAAGGATGTTTATGTTTAATCGTATATTCACTTACTATGGGACCTGATAATTCGAGACTCCTTTTATGTCTTTTTAAGGCTCTATCAACATTAGAAGGCCCCAGGAAATAATAAAGTTTATTTATGAGGCGTGATGCTTCATAGTCATGAATGTCTGATTCGGAAGGATTCATCTTGTATCAACCTATGTTTTCTCATCGTGCCAAAATTCAAATTTCTTTTGTTTCCCAATTCTAATTAAAACCGTCCGGTTTTCAAGACCTTAAATTTATCCTCGCATGATTTAAGCAAAGAGGCAAGATTTATCCGCCTAAGGCGTTATTTGTCCATCTTCTTTTTCGGTGGATTTGTCTGCAAAAGAGAGTTTCGGCAGGTAAACTTTTGTACTGTAATGAAAATAAATATGCTATCTCTGAATTTCATCATTAATCTGCCCGCAAAAACTTCCGGAATTCGTTTAGACTTTTCCGTCTGTCAGGGGGATCGCCAAGGAGAGATTCCATCATTGGGTTCACAAGCTCCAGAGAAACACGCACTATTCCTACATCGGCAAATATAGTTGCCTCGTCTGTTTCAATATCAGTGGTGATCTGACCCCCGAAAACTGTACCATTGCGGATTAGAGGGTATTCGATAATTTATACCAAAGGTAGATGAGGCGGTTTTTTAGTGAAAGGATACCCAAATGAAACGCAAGTATCACACAGCAGAACAGATAGTTGGCAAGTTAAGACAGGCAGATGCAGTCATCGCTTCCGGCGGCACTCTCGAAGCGGTCTGCAAGCAGTTGGGCATCAGCGATGCGACCTACTACAACTGGCGAAGGCAATACGGCTAGGTGAAGCTCAACCAGGTAAAGCATCTCAAAAGCCTGCAGAAAGAGAATGCTCAGCTCAAAAAGCTTGTGGCGGATTTGTCGCTGGATAACTCGGTGCTCAAAGAGGAGAATTTAAAGGGTCAGACACCGTTTCTGGAGAAAACTCAAATCCCCCAATCCGTCAAATGGTAAATCCGCCGTAGCTTGTCTTATCTCCAGCGAAGCCGGAAGCCTTAGCAATGCTGTAAGACGCATTCTTGTTTTAAGGCGAAGATGCGAAGCGGTAAAATTCAAATGGATGTGCCAGCCACAAGCTGGCTTGGAAGCAAGGCATCAGCCGTTTGAATTTCAGCCCGCCATTCTGTCTGGCGGAACGCCTTAAAACAATCTTCGTGCCTTTGGGTCTTTGTGGCAAATATCTGTCTTAACCTAAATCTCTTTCAATCACCTGGGGTACATCATTTTTGATTGACTAACCAAATTTACAGAAATTTTCCTGCACTCCTCTTTACGTTTTGTACATTAGAATTTCAGCCATTTGAATTTGTTTGAGATTTAATGCTTGGGATTTGTGATTTATCGTTCGATCCACAAGGCACGACCGCCGCATCCAAAATTCCCCACTTCAAAAACACACGCTTATTAAATCGCTATATAAGTATATACGCATATACTTATGTACTTCCCACGATCAACCTCATCTCAAAAAATCATGAATCCCCACAAGTCTCACCTGCCTGCCCGACTTGCAATTATAAGTTTTTCTTATAATCAAACCTCGCACCTCCAGGCACATCACGTTTGAAGCAAGTCGCATTCTTGTTTTAAGGCAAAGATGCGAAGCAGCCAAATTCGAATGGATGTGCCGGCTGTAAGCTGGCTTGAAAGCAAGGCACCAGCCGTTTGAATTTCATCCCGCCATTCTGTCTGGCGGAACGCCTTAAAACAAGCTTCGTGCCTTCCTGTCCTCGTGGCAAGACAAAAAGCAGTGTCAATCGGTGTTAACCCGTGTCTGAAAAAATTCTCTGTGTCCCCTGTGCCCTCGGTGGCTATCCTTTTTCAATCATTTTGTATACACCCATTTTGATTGACCAAAGATTTTTAAAGAAATTTTTTACTTTTTTCTGAACGCTGTACGCTTTACGCTGTCCGCTATTTTGCTTTTCAATCAAAATAGCAGGGGGGGGTATTCAAAAAGTATTCAAAAAGCATTCTTTTTGCTACGTTTTTTACTCTTTTTGCTCTTTTTTTAACTTTTTTTAACACCTTTTTATCTCTTTTTGACCGTTTTTTACCGAGCGTATCGTTTTTGATTGACGTTTTTTCTCTCGGCATACCATTGTTTCTTGTCACACCGAAGCCTTGATCGAAGTCGCACTTGTCTTGCCGTAGCTTGTCTTATCCGGCGAAGACGGATTGACTGACGCTTTATTTTGCCTGCAGAAACAAATAAATATCCTTTTAATTCATATCTAAATCTCGTATACTATTAGGTTTAGCCGAAGTTTAAGATAAATTTACAGATGAAACTTACTCTCGACAAACAGAGTGATGCCGACCTTCTCACCCGCTACTCAGCAGGTGATGAAGCCGCATTTCGTGAAATCGTAAGTCGTTACAAGAACAGCCTTTATATGTTCTTGAAGCGGTTTATATCTCAGCAGGACCTCGTCGAGGACGTCTTCCAGGAAACCTTTCTACAGCTATTTACCAGCCGCGACAGTTTCGACCCCAGCCGGCCTTTGCGACCTTGGCTATTCACCATAGCTGCTAATAAAGCAAAAGATGCACTTCGAAAACAGCAAAGAACCGCCGCCATGCCCATTGGCACTATCGTCGATGCAGAGGAAATGTCTTTCGACGAGGTTCTGGACACCCTAAGTTCCACCAGCACAAGGCCTTATGAAGAACTGGAAAAAGACGAAACTACCATAAGGGTAAGAGAAATCATAGCAAATATGCCGGAAATCCTTAGAGAAATTCTAATTTTAGCCTATTTTAACAAATTTTCTTACAAACAAATGGCTCAGATACTAAGTATACCTATTGGTACTGTTAAAAGCAGACTCCACACTGCCGTGGGCCGTTTCGCAAAAGACTGGAAAGCAGCTGTTGGGAGCAAAGAAAGTAAATGACTCAGTTAAACAACGAGCAAAAACAACTATTATTTGATTATTGTTTAGGTTTAACAGCCGAAAATGAAACCGCAGAAGCCCAGGCCTTGATAGCCTCCAATGAACAAGCCGCCGAAATTCACTCAAAACTCAACGCAAACCTGGCTCCTTTACAAAATATCGAGCCTGAATCCTGCCCGGATGAGCTTGTAAATCGAACAATTCTTCGGCTGAATAACGCAGCCCGCTCAAGCCAGCGTAATCTTGAGCAGTTACTCGCGAAGGAACAGGCCAAAGGATTGTTCGATTAAC
>Ga0209777_10007989_pt1 | contig 11649 bp, 12 predicted proteins | sample FrelakmetHBP12HB_FD_187147 | JGI IMG/M metagenome (GOLD analysis project Ga0209777, IMG submission 187147) | Freshwater lake sediment microbial communities from the University of Notre Dame, USA, for methane emissions studies -HBP12 HB (SPAdes)... | ecosystem: Environmental > Aquatic >...
TGCGGTCCTGCCAGGCTTGCTTGAGGAGCCTGGTGACCTCTGCCTGGGAAGTGCCGGTCATATCGGCAATCTGACGTGGTGTAGCGCGGGCATCGTTTTCCAGAATTTTTAAGATGTCTTTCAGCATACGATAGCTCCTGCGGGAGATAATACTACATTATAGCAAATTTGAAATACGAATGGCGAAATGCTAATTTAACAAAATTGTTCTGTCTTTGCGAGGACTGAAAGGACGCGGCGCTACCATGAGATTAGTCGAAGGGCAACCTCAATTTGTTCAAAGGGGACAGGTTGGGTCTCTCTCCGCTTTGTTAGTATGGGCGGGTTTCAAACCCGCCCATACGCTTTTCTGTATTTATAGTTTTGGTCTTCGGGTATGCCAATCTGTGATCTGTTCGTAGGCGTGACCGATTCTGAAGATCGTCTCTTCGGCAAAAGGCTTGCCGATGATCTGTATACCGATGGGTAACCCGTTAGAGAACCCGGCCGGAATGGAAATGCCTGGTATTCCGGCGATATTGATTGGCAAAGTGCAGACATCGGAGAGATACATGGCGAGTGGGTTGTTGGCTTTCTCCCCGATCTTGAAGGGTACGGTCGGGGAGGTGGGTGTCACCAGGGCGTCGTATTTTTCAAACGCCGCATCGAATTCGCGACGTATCAAGGTGCGGACCTTCTGTGCTTTGAGGTAATAAGCATCGTAATAACCGGATGAAAGAGCGTAGGTCCCCAGCATAATGCGGCGTTTCACTTCCGGTCCGAAGCCGAATTGTTTGGTTTTTTCCATGCCTTCCCACATGCTGTCGGTGTTAAGATAAGCACTCCCGTATTTGGAACCATCGTAGCGCGCCAGGTTGGCGGACGCCTCCGAGGGGGCGATGATGTAGTAGACTGCCAGCGCCAGACGGGTAGAGGGTAAAGAAACACCCCAGTCTACCTTAGCGCCTAATGCCTCGAGTTGCCGAATTGCTTGTTTGATAGCGGTATCGACTTCGGGTTGCATGCCTTCGACAAAATATTCTTTAGGGATACCGATTTTCATGCCTTTGATATTACCGTTCAGGTTGACAGTATAATCAGGCACCGGTTCCGGGACTGAAGTGGCATCCCGTTTATCGTGTCCGGCAATAACATTCATCACCAGGGCGCAATCCATGACGTCCCGGGTGAAAGGACCGATCTGGTCGAGAGAACTGGCGAAGGCAATCAATCCGTAACGGCTGACACGCCCGTAAGTCGGCTTGAAACCCACGACATTGCAAAATCCGGCGGGTTGGCGGATGCTGCCACCCGTATCGGAACCGAGAGAAAAAATGGCTTCGCCGGCAGCTACACCCGCTGCGGAGCCTCCGCTGGAGCCGCCGGGTACCCGTTCCAAGTCATAAGGATTATGAGTCGTGAAAAACGCCGAATTTTCCGTCGAGGAACCCATGGCGAATTCGTCGAGGTTAGCTTTGCCGACCAGTACCATACCGGACGCATTGAGCTTTTCGATCACGGCGGCGTCGTAAGGCGGCACGAAATTCTCCAGCATCTTGGATGAGGCGGTCGTACGTATACCTTTGGTGCACAAGACATCTTTCATGAGCGCCGGAATGCCAGTCAAAGGAGTTGCCGCACCACGGACGATTACTTCGTCAGCCTGTCGCGCCTGTTTTAGCGCGGTATCCAGCGTCCCGGTGACAATGGCTTTAACTTTACCATCTACTTTTTGGATGTTATCGAGACATGCCTGCGTTAATTCCACCGATGATATTTTTTTCTTTGCCAGTAGTTCGTGGGCAGCATGTATCGTTAACCAGTTTAAATCAACGGACAAATTAAGGCTCCTTATTCCAGCACGGCGCGTAGTTTAAATAAATCGCCCTCACGGTCAGGGGCATTGGCGAGGACGGCTTCCGGTGGCAGAGAAGGTTGCGGAACATCATCCCTTAAAACATTGACGAGGTTGATGGATTGGGCGGTGGGAGGCACGTTGGCGGTATCCACATCCTTTAACACCTCGAAGTTTTCAAGGATGTTAGAAAGTTGCTCGCGGGCTTTTTCAATTTCAGCTTCGGTCATCCCCAGACGTGCCAGCGCGGCAATGTGGATCACTTCTTCGCGGGATAATTTCATGGTTTGCCTCGATAGTTTTATTGACCAAATTATATCATCCAATCTAGCGGACGCGCAAAGTGAGACCCTGCTCTTGACACATGTTTTTTCTTTGTTGTAAGATAATATCACTAAAACGATAATGTTGTGTAACAAAGGGGAATATCGGCTGTCGCCGTTACGGGAGTGAGGAAAAAGCGATGAAATTATCAACCAAAGGCAGATATGCCATGCGTGCTATGCTCGATCTGGCGACCCATTACGGCGAAGGGCTGACATTTCTCAAAGATGTTGCCGCCCGGCAGGAGATATCAGAACGTTATCTCGAACACCTCTTCCTCTCGTTAAAAGCCGCCGGCCTGGTAAATAGTACCCGTGGGGCTAACGGTGGTTTCGTGCTTTCGCGTCCCCCTTCGGAAACAAAACTGATGGACATTATAACAATCAGCGAGGGGCAGTTGTCGCTAGTAGAATGTGTAGGCGATCCCGGTGTTTGTAAACGTTCATCTCGCTGTGCTACGCGTGACGTCTGGATGGACCTGAAAAATGCTATCGAAAACGTGCTCGGAGCAATCACCTTGCAGGATCTGGTGGAAAAGCAACGCGCCAAAGATATGCAAACTATAGAAATGTATAACATCTAGACGCTTACCTACCTCGAGATTATCAATATTCATTAAATGTTGGAGGCGAAAATGTCTAGAATCGCGAGTAAACTAACGGAACTTGTCGGGAATACTCCCTTGGTAAAATTGAATAAAATAACCGATGGCGCGCCAGCGATGGTTGTGGCAAAGCTCGAAGCTTTTAATCCGGCCCACAGCGTCAAAGACAGGATTGCGGTGGCGATGATCGAAGCCGCGGAAAAAGCCGGTAAACTTAAAAAGGGCGGCACAATTATAGAACCGACCAGCGGCAATACAGGCATTGGGCTGGCATGGGTGAGTGCCGCCAAAGGATATAAATTGATCATTGTAATGCCGGATTCCTTCTCCATTGAAAGACGGGTTTTACTGGCCTATTTCGGTGCGGAGGTGATACTTACTCCCGGTAAAGACGGAATGCCGGGGGCGATTAAGAAAGCCGAAGAAATCGTAGCGAACACTCCGGGAGCTTTTATGCCGCAGCAATTCGATAACCCGGCTAATCCTGCCATTCACCGTAGCACTACGGCGGAAGAAATCTGGCGGGATACCGATGGCAAGGTGGATATATTAGTGGCTGGGGTTGGCACCGGCGGCACGATTTCCGGTGTAGCCGAAGCGTTAAAATCACACAAACCAGGTTTGCTAGCGATTGCGGTCGAACCATCCAGTTCACCGGTTTTATCAGGGGGTCTTCGGGGTCCGCACAAAATTCAAGGTATCGGCGCCGGTTTTGTACCGGGCGTTTATAAACCCGAACTTGTCGATGAGATCATTAAGGTTTCAGACGACGATGCTAAAACTACCGCGCGACGATTGGCCAGGGAGGAAGGTATCCTCGCGGGTATTTCCTCCGGGGCGGCTGTCTGGGCGGCCATCCAGGTCGCCAAACGTCCGGAAAGCAAGGGGAAAATGATCGTTGCGGTAGTACCGGATACGGGCGAACGCTATCTGAGTAGCTGGCTCTTCCAGGACTAGTTATAATAAGATTACCGGTTTTGTCGTATTCTTAGGAATTAATTTGCCCCTTTCAGAGCGGGGGATTAAAGGGGATTCAGTGAATATATTTTTTATTCAATCCCTCCTGACCTCCCTTTACAAAAGGGAGGAATATAAGAGAGTAACGCTTAGTTTTACAAAAAGGAAACAGAGCTGATTCAGTTGTCTGGAGGATAACATGTTTAACAGGATGCGGGAAGATATTGCAACGGTTTTCAGAGAAGACCCCGCGGCTCGCAGCGTCATCGAAGTATTATTGTGTTACCCCGGCCTGCATGCTGTCTGGAATCACCGCGTCGCTCATTTTTTCTGGACTCACAAAATGAAATTATGCGGTCGTCTGATTTCTCATTGCGGTCGTTTTTGGACCGGCATCGAGATCCACCCGGGAGCTAAAATCGGACGCCGGTTTTTTATCGACCACGGGATGGGTGTCGTTATCGGGGAGACGGCAGAAATCGGTGACGACGTGCTGATGTATACCGGGGTGGTCCTCGGGGGTACCAGTCTGGAAAAACATAAACGGCACCCGACTATCGGTAATGGGGTAGTCGTCGGGTCGGCTGCCATTATTTTGGGGCCTATTACCGTTGGCGATGACTCACGCATCGGGGCGAATTCGGTAGTTATTAATTCCGTTCCACCCGGTGTAACAGTCGTCGGTGTGCCGGGTAGAGTTGTCGAAAAGAAACCGGTCCACGAGTTTATTCTTGACCATGATAAGCTTCCCGACCCGGTTAGTGACGCTTTAAAAATTGTCATGGACAGGCAGTCCAAACTGGAAGAACGCATCAAGGAACTGGAAAAGAACGACGGTAACAAGTAATTATTACCCCCAAATATCCTGAGAGATTCTTTATTCAACTCAGTGACAAACGAGATTCATTCCCCCTCCTTAGCTAAGGAGGGATTAAGGGGGATTTGGTGAATAAGCCACTAAAAATCCCTCGGTATCTCCCTTTACAAAAGGGAGACAATAGCGATTGAGAATAGTTTATGAAACAACCGGGTTTTAAACCACGTTTTTACCGCCATTGGAGCAAGGACATCGACCTTGTTTCTTTTAACGTGACCGTAAAGGAAACTGACCTATTAATTCGGGCTCGAAGTAACCTCAAGAAAAAAGCCCTGGAAGTGGTGTTAAAACAACGCGAATTATTAGAAAACTATATCGCCCGTCATCCGGGATTTCTTACGGAACTATCTCCTTTTCCGATCGGTAAAGATGCTCCGCAGATAGTAAAAGTGATGGCAGAAGCATCGGCTAAAGTAGGTGTTGGCCCAATGGCGGCAGTCGCCGGCGTCTTCGCGGAATTCGTGGGTCGAGAGTTAATGGGGTTTTCCGAAGAAGTGATCGTGGAGAACGGAGGCGATATTTTCCTGAAATTAACCAAGCCCCGCCTGATCGGGATTTACGCCGGGACTTCGCCTTATAGTGGCAAACTGGCTTTGAAAATCGAACCCGATGAAACGCCCTTGGGTGTTTGTACTTCATCGGGAACGGTCGGCCACTCGCTCAGTTTCGGCAAGGCAGATGCAGCGATTATTTTATCTCCCTCCGCGGCGCTGGCGGATGCGGCTGCTACGGCGGTAGGGAACATGGTAAAAACCGCCGAAGATATGGAAAAAGCAGTAAATTTCATACGCGGAGTGCCTGGTCTTTACGGACTGGGCATCATTGTTGAAGATAAGATGGCAGTGTGGGGGAAAATAACCCTGGTACGGAGTGAAGTTCCATGACCAGAATTGCCGTAGCCATGAGCGGGGGAGTTGATTCATCCGTAACTGCGGAGCTTCTCTTGGAACAGGGTTACGATATATTTGGCATCACCATGCTGGTTGTTCCTGAAAATGAAATTGTAAATAACAAAGTACCCTTAATGTCACAAAATGTTGCTACAAAACTTGGTATGCAACACTATGTAGTCGATCTCCGAGCTTTTTTCAAGGAAAACATAATCTCGTATTTTTGTTCCCAGTACGAGGTGGGCAAGACTCCCAATCCTTGCGTCCGTTGTAACCGCTTCGTCAAATTTGGGTTATTGTATGAAAAAGCCCGTGAGTTGGGCGCGGATGTGCTGGCAACAGGTCATTATGCTCGGGTAGAACAGAAAGACGATAGATACATTCTCAAAAAAGGCGTCGATCCGAAACGCGACCAGTCTTACTTTTTATATAGGTTGACTCAAGAACAGTTATCCAGGACATTATTTCCCCTGGGAGATATTACCAAAGATACCGTGAGGCTAAAAGCAACAGAATTACAGCTACCGACTTCAGAATCGGAGAGCCGTGAAATATGTTTTATCCCGGATAACGATTATCGGCGTTTTCTCAAGGCACATTCGACGGAAACCCAAAAAACCGGAGAAATTATTGACAAAGCCGGGCAGATACTGGGCAAACATGAAGGTATCAGTCACTATACCATAGGGCAAAGGCACGGCTTAGGGATTGCTGCTTCTCAACCCCTTTATGTCATTAGCATCGATTCGAAAAAAAACTGCGTGGTCGTTGGAGAAAAAGCGGATTTACTATCAGACGAAGCTAAAGTCAGCGTCGTCAATTGGATATCCATTCCCGAGCCGACCGCTCAAATTAAAGCCACCGTAAAAATACGTTATCTGCATCCCGGAGCGGAAGCAAATGTGACTCCTTTACAAAACCATGAGGCTCGCATCAAATTCACCCAACCGCAATCAGCTATAACACCGGGGCAGGCGGCAGTATTTTATGATGGCGATGTTGTCCTCGGTGGTGGTACTATTGAATAAACACTCGATTGTCACAAGGAAAACAAATGTCAGGTAAAATCGTTGCCGTGTGCCGCAGTGAGAAAAAAGGCACTCAAAAACAACCCATCGATAAGGGTATCCTGATTACCGAATTTGGCTTAAAAGGTGACGCTCATGCCGATTCAACCTGGCACCGTCAGGTGAGTTTGTTAGCCCAGGAAAGCGCCGAAAAGATGCGTAAACTTGGTGTAAAAGTAGGCCCCGGCGATTTCGCTGAAAATCTGCTGACCGAAGGCATCGAACTGGTTACGCTACCTATCGGCACGAAATTGGCAATAGGGAAAAACATCCTTCTGGAAGTGACGCAAATCGGTAAAGAATGCCACGCACACTGTGCCATTTATCAACAGGTTGGCACCTGCGTTATGCCCACCGAGGGCATTTTTACCCGTGTTATCAAGGGAGGTAAAGTCGCTCCCGGTGATTCCATCAACATCATTAACTAACAAAACGCGGCAACAGGAATAAATAGAAGGGAAATAAAATGTCCGCCCCTAATTTAGATATCATCAACGAAATCAACCGGTTGAAAAAACAAAAAAATGCGGTCATCCTGGTACATAACTATCAGCGCCCGGAAGTACAGGATATCGCCGATTTCATCGGGGACTCATTAGAGCTCAGCCAAAAAGCTGTTAAGACCGAGGCTGAAGTAATTGTTTTTTGCGGTGTGCATTTTATGGCAGAAACCGCCCATATCGTGAATCCCGGTAAAACTGTATTGTTACCGGATAATGAATCCGGTTGCCCCATGGCCAATATGATTACACCGGAAGCCCTGATCGCCCGCAAAAAGGAGTTACCCGGCGCTATCGTCGTCTGTTACGTTAATTCCTCGGCAGCGGTCAAGGCGGAGACTGACATCTGCTGTACCTCCGCTAATGCCGTTCGCGTGGTACAAAGCCTGCCGGCTGATAAAGAAATCCTTTTTGTTCCCGACCAGTACCTGGGACAGTGGGTAAACGAAAAAACCGGCCGGCAAATGTATTTATGGCCTGGTTTCTGCCCGACGCATATGCGGATTCTCGGTGATGATATTTTACGGGAAAAGAAAAACCATCCCGGGGCAATCGCGCTGGTACACCCCGAATGCCGTCCCGATGCCAAAGCGGCGGCCGATGAGGTAATGTCTACCGGCGGTATGATCCGTTTTGTGCACGAAAACAAAGCCCAAGAATTCATTATCGGCACGGAAATCGGGATTATTTACCGCTTGAAGAAAGAAAATCCTGGTAAAACGTTCATTCCCGCTACCGATAAAGCCGTTTGTCCTAACATGAAGAAAATTACACTGGAAAAGGTGCTTCGATCGCTGCAGGAAAATCGTTACATAATCACGGTCCCGGAAGATATCAGGATCGGGGCGTTGAACTCGGTCAATCGAATGCTGGCAATCGGATGATACTATCTAACACACACAAAGGGTAACTTTTATCACATCATACCTTTTTACTATCGGTGGTATAATGCCATTACTAAATAGTCAGGGAGGTAAATATGGCAACTGTTGATAAAAAACCCGTCGTCAAGGCATCCAAGGAATTACTCGCGAAATTGAACGATGCAATCGCCCGCGAAATGCAGGTTTCCGTCCAGTATATGTGGCAGCATGTCCAATGGAGCGGTGTTAAAGGCTACGCCGTAAAGGATGCTTTCGAAAAAATCGCCATCGAAGAGATGAAACACGCCGAGAGCATCGCCGAGCGTCTTTATTACCTTGGCGGCATACCCACTACCAAACCGTCTCCCATCTTTGTCGGTGAAAATCTCAAAGAAATGGTGGAGCAGGACATTAAAGACGAAGCCAACGCTGTGAAACTATACCAGGAAATTATCGCCATAGCCAGGAAAGAAGGCGATGAAACCACCAACCGTCTCTTCCGCGAAATCATGCAGCAGGAAGAAGACCATCACGATACCTTTACCACTCTGGCTGAAAGTCTCTAAGTTAGCCGTTTAGTGCAATTAATAGGGCACGGTAAATGAGTTTATTTCTCATGTATTGCCGTGCCTTTGTTTTTCACTGTGTCTGTAAAGGAGAAGTTTTTATTACGTCATCCCGATGCAAATCACGGGGAGGATCCAGCCTTCCGTGTCATCCTGAGTCTTTCGGTACCCTCCCTCTTTCAGAAAGAGGGAGGAAGGGAGATTTAGTGAACCAATCTTTTAACTTATAAGTACCCTCATCCTATCTTCTCTCCTCAAGAGCGAAGAGATATGCAATGGATCCCGACTTTGGTCGGGAAACAAAAATAGGAAGACGGAAAGGGGATGAGGCTTATTTAAACCCGGCTTCCTTATGCTTGCGGGCAATCGTTTCTGCCAGCACATCCAGCGCCTGGAAATCCGCATCCTTCGGCTTACCCTTGATGTAAACCGGCGTCAACACTTCCACTTTCAGGTTGGGGATCATGCCGGCGATGGTTTCGACAGCTTTGCCGCCCCAGCCGTAAGACCCGATGACAGAAGCGAATTTAGCTTTCGGTTTCAGGGTATTTGCCAGCAAGGTGGCGTACAGCACGATCGGGTGGGGTTGCGTTAAAACAGTCGGGGTCCCAATGACAATTGTACCGGCATCGACCAGCGCAATCGCCAGTTTGCCGATATCGGTCGCGCTCAATTCAAATTCTTCGACTTTTACGCCGCGCTGCGCCAGCGCCGAGACCAGGTAATCCACCATCTTTTTGGTGCTGCCGTGCATCGAGGTATAGGGGATCACCACGATATTGTGCGGTTCATCGTAAGCCCAGGCGTGATAAGCGTTCAGTATTACGGAGGGTTTATCATGCATAGGGCCGTGACTGGGGGCGATAATTTTAAATTCGTAGCCCTGCAGCTTATCCAGGTTTTTCTGAATGTTAGCGCGGAAGGGCATCATAATTTCGGCATAATACCGTTTAGCGGCTTCCAGCATCCTGCCTTCATCGGTTACGAAGAGGTCGGTACTGGCCAGATGCGAGCCCAGAAAATCGCAGGAGAAGAGAATTTTATCTTCTTTGAGATATGTAACCATTGTTTCCGGCCAGTGTACCCATGGCAGGTGAATAAATTCCAAAGTTTTATTTCCCAAGGAGATAGTTTCCTTATCGGCAACCACCTTGAATTTATCTGCCGTGATACCGAAAAGATCGATGAGCATGGCTTTACATCTTTCGGTACAGACTACCACGGCTGAAGGATACCTGGCCAGTACGTGTGGTATTGACCCGGAATGGTCTGGCTCGGCATGGTTGGATACCAGGTAATCGATTTGTTTAATACCCATGGATTCGAGGTTTTTTAAAATTGACTCAGGTACCTCGCGGTCGACTGTATCGATCAAGGCCGTTTTTTCGCTACCTTTGATGAGGTAGGAATTATAGCTGGTGCCGTCGGGCAACGGAATCAACGCATCGAACAGTCTCCTGTTCCAATCGACATAGCCGACGGAGTAGATATCATGTGCAAATTCTCTCGGTTGCATATTCATCTCCTTTGGTAGTTCGGTTCTAACTTAATTTTTTAAAATCTGATTTTTGAGCGCCGCAGACCGGACAGGTCCAGGTTTCGGGGAGTTTTTCAAACGGTGTTCCGGGCGGGATTTTGCCATCCGGGTCACCGAGTGCCGGGTCATAAATATAGCCGCAGACGGTGCATTCATACTTTGACATAACCGGTTTCTCCTCTTTCTTTTCTTCTACATAACTCGGGGCTGTTTTGGGAGTCGTGCTGCGTTTCACCACGTGATAATACGCATATGTCATCGGTTCGCCTTCTTTGAGTACCTCGGCGTCGACCACTTGCCCCACAAACACCGTGTGTGTGCCGACATCAAGTTGGGAGACTACTTTACACTCAAAATAAGCGACCGAGTTTTCTGTTACCACCGGGACGCCGGTTTCGCCGATTTTGTAACTCACCCCTTCGAACTTGTTGGCATCGCGTCCGGATTTGAACCCGAAGTGCCCAATGAAATTTAAAGGAGTATCCTGTGCCAGTACGGAAACGGAAAACAATCCGCTTTTACTCACAAATTCGTGAGTGAGATTTTTCTTGTTCAGGGTCACCGAGATACTGGCGGGTTCGCTCGTGACCTGAATGGCCGTGTTGGCAATCTGTCCGTTAAATTTGTCACCATCACGGGAAGATATAACGTACAACCCGTAGCTGATTTTAAATAGTGCAGTTGGATTCATACTCGCTCCTTTTTTTACATTACATCTTTTTCGCTGTCTTTTATAGCACGATGTAATTCGTCACTCAACATTTGCGGCAAACCTTCAATGTCCACTCTCAGAAAACCCCGGACGATCGTGGCCGTGGCTTCAGCGCGGGTGAGTCCGCGGGCCATCAGATATTCCACTTCTTCCTCAGCAATTTTACCGACCGCAGCTTCATGGTAAAGGTCGATTCCTGGCAGGTTGCCTTTGAGTTCCGGGATCGCGTGTATTGTGCCTTTGTCCTCAAGTAATAAACCCCGGCATTCCAGATGACCTTTCACTTCCGGGGCATTACCTTCGATGTATCCTCTAGCGGTAATATATCCGCCGGTGGTAATGGCACGGGAAACAATTTCTGTCCGGCTGCCTTTGCCGTTGAGATATACGCGTGAACCGACATCCATATTAGAGCCGGGTGTCGCCATGAGAACGCTATTGAACCGGGCGGTGGAGTTGATACCGTTACAACGGGCTACCGGATTAGTTTGTAGGGTATGCACCGGTTTCATCAGGACATAGTTGCTCAAGAATAGGCCGTTATCTTCGATGATGGCGGCAGTACGTGGGCGCACAGCAAACTCGGGATTCCAGCTATGTATCATCGTGAAGGTGATTTTAGCGCCCTTCTTAATGTAAAACTCGGACACACCCATGTGCATTCCGGGTTCATTACCAAGAGAAGTCGTGCATCCGGTGATAATATGTAGTTCGGAATTCTCCTCGGCGATGATAATATTGTGCACGTTCTGCGCTAGTTTGGCTTTGGAAAGATAAAGACAGGCTTGCACTGGCAAATCTGTTTTTGTCCCGGGTGAGGTACGGATAAAGTAGCCGTCGTTCTGTCCCAACTCGACGCTGGCGGTGAATTTATCGGTATCTACAGCTACGGCTTTCCAGTAATAATCCGTTAACCAG
>Ga0209777_10007990_pt1 | contig 11648 bp, 12 predicted proteins | sample FrelakmetHBP12HB_FD_187147 | JGI IMG/M metagenome (GOLD analysis project Ga0209777, IMG submission 187147) | Freshwater lake sediment microbial communities from the University of Notre Dame, USA, for methane emissions studies -HBP12 HB (SPAdes)... | ecosystem: Environmental > Aquatic >...
TGGTTTAGTATGATGTAAACTAATTATAGAACCAACTCCAAAATTATTAATGTTAGAAAAATGATTAAAAGTAAAAGGAGACGCAGCGTTATCAAATATAAGATATTTGCCATTATCTTCACTCCATTGAACAAATTTTTCTATATCTGTTTGAAATCCAAATACATTAGTAACTATAACTCCGTTTATATTATCACAAATATGGTTTAATGAAGTTATATCAGGTGATATATCGTTGTAATCTATATCTACTATAGTTGAATTTTTAAGAACTCCTTGTGCAGAAACAGGAAAAGTATAATCTTGTGTGGCCCAACGAGTTTCAACTCCTAATTTATTATTTATTCCCGAAACAAGAGCATGTAAGGCTGAAGTGCCGTTACAAGTTAAAATAATGGATTTACTTGAGTCAATTTTTAATAATTCTCTAAGAGAGTCACTTAATATTTTTTGAAGTGGACCGTCATTACTAAATTGATTCTCCTTAATAGAAAAATTCATATAGTATTTAACTCTATCCCAGTTAATAGATTTTTTATTTACCCAATTAATTTTCAACTGTACATCTCCCTTCTAATAAATGATATGTAGTAGCTTTTGGAACATGATAAGAAAAAATATTTTTTCTTCTAATTTCTTCGTTTATTCTATCCCATAAATCGGCGTCTGACGCACAATCTATTTTCAAATCCATCATGTTTCTATATCTTAATTTAATTATGTTGATATTGAAAGATATAGAAGAATGAACCACGTGACGACCTCTAGGTGGCAAATTGTTCATTTTATCATCTACTAAATCAGCTGGAAAACAATTTCCTTCTCTTACAAAATGAGCCTTCGTGTAAACAAAAGATACTTCAGGATATTTTAAATATACATTATTATGATACTCAAGATGTTGTGGTGTCCAAATGTCTTCATGATCTAGATGACAATAATAATTTATACCTTCTTCTTCTAATAATTTAATTCCTTGGTTGGATGGATTGCATCCACTACAAAGCCAAAGTTCTCTTCCTTTATATTTACTTCTTTCTATCGAAACTGGTAGATTTTCTATTCTTAATTTATCTGGTGGTATATGTTTTGTTAGTTCAACAAGCTCTTCTGGATGAGTATAATCATCACCAACTATAAATAATTTCCAGTCTGTATATGTTTGATCTACAACAGATTGTATAGTTTTTTCTAGAAAATCTTTTGTGCTTCCGTCTTTTTTATAATATGTTGGTATAACTACTCCGAATTTCATTTTGTTAGTTCTATTTTTATGTATATTTTATTTCCATTTTTATCAATAAAGTATGCGTTTTTATAATTTCCGTGTGTGAGTGCTCTTATTTTTTTAATATGATTTTCAAGAGTATCAATATCATCTAGTTTCATCTCACCAAGATTTTCGAAATCTTTTTTATAATTTATATTACCTTCATCTGGTAGTATGGTAAATGTATAGTTTTTATTTATAATATCTTCTAAATGTTTATCTAATAATTTCATTTCTACTTCTACCACTTTTTCGTAAGATGAAAGGGATGTATCGTGTGATTCTATATTTATTTTTTCTTGAACTATAATTGGACCGTGATCGATTTTATCATCTATTTCGTGTATAGTAACACCGAAAGGAAGATCGTTAAGTATAGAAAAGACTTGTGGGTACCAACCTCTATTATATGGATTAAACCCCGGATGAACATTAATACATCTAACTTTTTCTATTAGTTCTTTTGGAAATAATTGTTTGCAGTGAAGAGATATGATAAGTTCGTAACCAAATAATCTTTTATCTTTGATATTAATTGGCTCTGGTTTATAGAGCCACGTATGAAATGATTTATGATAATCAGTTACAAAGTCGTTATTGTTATAACTATAGCCGTAGTCAAATAGATCCGTTAGACGTTTTTTTCTTAATAATTGATCGAAACGATTTAGAAGTTCTTCTTTATCGGAAATTATAAGGTATTTTTTCATTACGATTATAATGAAAAAAGTATTAAAAGTTTATACTGGATAAGTACCGCCACCTAACAATTTCTTGTATCTTTTTCTAAACTTATTTAATCTACTATCGTCTTGCTCTTCTTCCTCTTGTTTTTTTTCACGTTCACGTTCTTCTGCTTCACGTCTTTTTCTTTCGACGTCTAGCTGTTGTTCAATTTTTTTACGTTCCATATCGTCTCGGCGACGATGAATTTTATCATTCAATTCTCTCTGTTTTTGTTTTAAGTCATTTTCTTTTTGTTTTAAGTCAGTCCATCTTTTATCAAAATCTAGTGGGAGTTTAATATCATTTTGACGACCACGTTGCACAAGTTCTTTTGTGAAATCCCCAATATCCTTTTCTAGTTCGACTTCCTTTTTTTTCTCTATGGCAGCTTCTTTTATTCTATTCATATAATCGCGAGCTGACTCACCAGGTTCACGTTCTAATCCATATTTTTGTTTTAGAAATTTTTCTAATCCACTTTTGCTGTCTTTTTTCCATGTCAATTCTTTGGGAATTGTAGGCGCGTATCGACGCGGATTATCTATAGATGGGCCAGATGGACCTAAAACCCCGCCACCGCCTTTCCACCAATCACTTAGATCACTTGAAGGACTTGGTTTATCTTCTTCCCAGTTTTCTTCGCCGTAAGGATCTATATCCTTCATTTTTTCTCTCATTAAATCTTCGTGATATTTAGCACATAAGTTTAAAATATTATCTAATGCTTTTAAATGATTAGTTGTTTCTGTTCTCCACTTTCTTCTTTTAGTTATAACACCATCTTTATCTAATATTCTTAGTTCATAAAATATTGTAAATTCATCTGGGAAAGATTTTTCGATCTCGAAAGTGCAAAATTTCTCTTCACAAGTAGCAATATTACCATTCACAACAAAATCATCTCTTTGTAATAATGCGGTCGCTTTTGGACCGAAATTTTTAAATTTTTCTGGATCAAAAGGTTCAAAGGCTTTTCCTATCTCAAATCCTCTTGGAGCTTTTCTTTTTATTTCCTCAAATAATTTAAATTTTTTAATCATATGCTTATATATTAAAAACTTTATTCAAAAAATATATTATAATGGAGTATGATAAGTAAACAAATAGAGGATCTAATTCAAAACAAAGTTAAAGAAATCCTTACTATATCTAAAGAAGTAGAGCTTCCTGGTGATATTATAGAGACAGATAGTATAGGTGAGGTGATAGAAAAACTAGCAATACTTCATTGTAGAATGTGGTACTTAGAAGACGCAATTGGTATATCTAAATCTGATACTGAAATAGCAGATTTAAAACGTAAAATAGATATTTGTTTTAAAGTTAAACGTCCTAAATATGTTGAAGCTATTAATAGAATGATAGATAAAGCAATAAGAGATGGAAAAAGTTTAGAAGAAGATTCAGTTAAATTATATAATGGTTATAAAAAATAAAATTAAATATTATGAAAAAAGAGAAAACAGAAAAGTATTTGAAAGTCGTGGAAAAATTCATGGAACTAGATGATACTCAAAGAAATCTATTCTTAGATGCAATAGAATACGAAATTAAAAATGATCCTTTATGTGATTGCGAATGTGATTGCGATTATACGAAGACTGAATTAGAAAATGAATGGAATTATTTAAACAATTTACAGAATAGACTTAATATAGCAGAAGGTTTATTGAGAATACATAACGATAAAGGTAAACCTTATTTTAATGTCGAATGGATTGTTAAAAAGATTTTGAAAATTGATGACGATGTAACCAAAACGACAAAAGAGAGATTTGCTGATATAGGTTTAGATGTAATAGAAGTTAAACCATGTATTGGAACAAACCCAGCCGATAAAGAAGAGATAAAGAAAAATAAGGAAAAATGGCCAAATGGCACTAAATTTCGTTTTGATAATAAAAAAGAAAAAATTAATCTAGGTTATAAAGATATAGACCCATCTAAAGATTAAATTAAACTTTTTATTAAAATTAATATAAATAGTGTAACTATCTAAAAAATAATGCCTATGAAATGAGTAAAATTGCACTGATCACAGGGATCACAGGACAAGATGGATCCCATTTAGCAGAACTTCTTCTATCAAAAGGATATGAAGTACATGGAATTATCAGGCGATCTAGCTCATTTAATACACAAAGAATAGAACATATTTATCCACAATTGAAATTACATTACGGTGATGTTACTGATACATTATCCATAGAGCATGTTATACAAGACGTTAAACCAGATGAAATCTATAACTTAGCGGCTCAATCTCACGTCGCAGTTTCATTTGAATTGCCAGAATATACAGGCCAAGTTGACGGATTAGGTGTTCTAAAACTTTTAGAAACCGTTAGAAAATACACTCCAAAAACAAAAATCTATCAAGCATCGACTAGTGAACTCTTTGGAAAAGTTCAAGAAGTTCCACAAAAAGAAACTACACCATTCTGGCCAAGAAGTCCTTACGGCGTAGCAAAACTTTATGCCTACTGGATTTGTAAAAACTATAGAGAAGCTTATAACTTATTCATTTCTAATGGTATATTATTTAACCACGAAGGAGAGCGTAGAGGTGAAACATTTGTAACAAGAAAAATAACAAAAGGTTTATCTAATTGGGTAAGAAATTACACATCTTTTAAACTTGGTAATCTTGACGCTAAGAGAGATTGGGGTTACGCAAAAGAATACGTGGAAGTTATGTGGTTAATGTTACAACAAGATAAACCAGATGATTTTGTTATTGCTACAGGCGAATGTCACTCTAATAGAGAATTTATTGAGGAAGCTTGTAAGTGTATAGGCGTTGAAATAGATTGGATAGGTGAAGGAACAAATGAAAAGGGTGTTCATAAACTTACACGTGAAGTCATAGTTGAGATAGATCCTAAATATTTTCGCCCTGCTGAAGTCGAACTTCTACTTGGCGATCCAACAAAAGCTAAACAAATACTTGGATGGGAAGCAAAAACAAAATTCAAAGATTTAGTGAAACTCATGATGCAATATGATTTAAAATATTGATATTTAGATAGATACCGAATACAGGTTTAGATTTCTAATATATAGAATATATACCAAAAAATAGTACAAATAAAATGAAAAAAGCCTATGAAAATTTAACAAAAGAAAACATCAATAAGAATTTATTTGATGTCGACTTTCAGTTTGAAAATTTGAGTGTGATAGAAAAAGAGATTTTAGAGAAGCACATTAACAAGATAACTGACAATATGATGGAGTTTGAGTTGATGAGTGTAGATAAAGTTGTTCAGCCACTTGATATTTTGATAAGGTTAAAGAATAATAAACAAACTGGCGATGTTTTTATCAAAATGAAAGATAAGGACGAACACGTGTTAGGGACATTTAAATTTAAGACTTTAAAAGTAATTGAAATTAATAATTTAATAGATTTTGATTTTGGTGAAGCTGATTTTAAAAACAATCAAAAGACTTTGACAATAAATTTTATATATGATGATATTCTTTACTCGAGCGATGGTAAAGAGTATGATAAACTAACCTAATCGCTTATAAAAAAATAATTATATTTATGCAGATTTTAATAACACCTGAGGATATAATCCGTAGATGCCTATGGCTTGATTATAAAAGATTTTGTTTGAAAGATAAAAATGAAGAAGATATTAAAACAATTATTGAAGAAAATAAACCTGTTATTCTCACCGAGGAGGATGCGTATGTGATAGGTTTATTAAAAATTGTAGAAACTCCGAACTTAGTTCATAGATTAAAAGAGCACATGGACGACGTTTTAAAAGTAAGAAGTAATATATTTAATAATAAACTTTATATCATTAAATCTGTTGCTATCAAAGAAATATCAACTTTCGTACAAAGATTTCCAGATGGTTTTAAAGCTCCATTTGAATATAAAAAGGGTATAGAAGACCTTAAATCTTTTTCAATAAAAATATTTGGAGAGGTGGATAAAATCCCAACACAAGCTTTCCAAAGTGGCGATAAAACTTACACATACGTTTCATCAAATATTGTGAAAAATATAGTTGATGAAAAAGATAAAGAGAAAGATAAAGAGAAAGAACGCGAACGTGAACGCGAACAAGAACGTGAAGTAATCCTCGCTGCGAGAGCAGAAAAAAATCCTTGTTAAATGATCGAATTCTTACCAGATAAAAGAGAAAATCCTAGATTAGAAACTAGAACTGGTTCAGCGTGGGGTGATATACCAACTATACTTAAAGATTTAATAGATAGATTTAATGTAAAACAAGATATTGCTCTTGAATTTGGAGTTGAATATGGTTATTCTACATCAGCTCTCGCAAATTATTTCACGAAAGTTATTGGAGTTGACACGTTTTTGGGAGACGAACATTCTTTTGTCAAAGAAAATCATATAGAATTCACTAAGGAATGTTTGATAGATTTTCCAAATATAGAGCTAATTCAATCTGATTATAGAGATTTTATAAGAGATAATAATGAAATTTACGATTTAATTCATATAGATATAATTCATAATTATGAACCGACTTACGAATGTGGAGAGTGGGCAGTTCAACACGCACCTATCGTAATTTTCCATGATACATTAAGTTTTCCAGAACAAGTAGGAAAAGCTTGTCAAGATTTATGTGATAAATTTAATTTAAAATTTCATAATTATCCTCATTGGCACGGACTAGGTATATTAGTTAGATAGTCTTAAATACAACAGCGTCATTAAATTTCCAATAAGCTATAATACCTTGATCAAAAGAATATTTTTGGGTTAATTCTTTAGAATCAGATGCTCTTACTTTTGTTTTGGTTTTTAGAAGATCTTCATTTTCGATTTGTTCGACTGTCCTAAGAACCTGTAACTCATCTTTCGCTATTTTATGAATAAGGAAATCAAAATATGATTCTATTATTTCAGCTGTTCTCAAGCTTCTTTCTATAAAGATTTTCTTAAATTCTTGAATATTTGGATCTTTAAGCGCTTCTTCGTATTTTGTTTTATTAGCAAGTAGTTCATCTTTTGTTGAACATTTTTCTTCTAAGAGAAAATCTTTATATGAAAATTCAAGTAAATCGCTCTTTTTGAAAGGAATGTTAGATACTGCGGTTACTTCATCTTCATCTTCTTCTTCTGAGATTTCTTTTGGTTTTTCTTCTTTTTTCTCTGGTTTCCCGTCTCCGACTGGTATATCTCTTTTAAATGAAACATTGCTAGCAGATTTAGCGAATTCAACTATTTTAATTTGATCGGGCCTCATCCATACTGTATGTGATACTACTCCACTACTATCTTTAAAGTCAACCATAAATGTATGATCGTCTTCGAAAACTTGTTTTATTTCGCCTTTTAAATCAAAAGCCACACTTTTTTTATCAACACATTGAACTTTATCACTCAATTTGAATACTACTACAGAAGGTTCATCTATAGGTGTGACAAGGTTTCTATTAACTAACATAGAATGCTTGGCTTGATTCTTAGAGTCATCTTCATCAAACTCAATAAGATAAGCAGTGGCGTTTCTACTATTTTTAATGGTGCCTTTTCTATTTTTCATTTCTGTTCTACCAGATATTCCATTTACAACAACTCTTCTACCTGGTTCTAATACTTCTTCTGCTGTATTTATAGAAGTAGCATCTTCACTTGGTTTAGGATCTACTGTTGGACCAAGTTCTGCTTTAGGTTTAAATTGCTTCTCTATATAACTGGATGATGTTTGGGGGTCTGTTGAGACACCACATTCTGTGCAAAATAAAGAATCTGGAATAAGGTCTTTGCCACAAGATTGACATTTACCTTCAGCAAATTTTAATTCGTCTCCTGAAGCCATGCAAGATGAAATACCATCAGCTCCTTTAACGGATACACTGTATTTATCTTGTGAATCACTATAAACAAAAGTGATTTCAGCTGGTCCATTATATTTAGCGTAATATTTTCTTTCTGGTTTGGCAGTAAAGATAACTTTATCCCCTTTCTTGTATTTATTACCAGCAGATTCCGTTATATATTCATTATATTTTAGCATATCATTATACATTTATTTTCCTTAATTAATTTTCTATTCATAACATCTAATATCATCAATTTTATTTCATCTCGTTTTTTATTCCAATCTTCTTCCCAAATATGAATAAGTTCTATATTTTTTTCTTTACATTTTTCTAATTTGTTTTTGTGATAATTTATATCTCTAAAAATTTCACTATGCCAATATGTTCCATTGAACTCAAATGCTAATTTTATTTTGGGTAAATAAATATCTAATTCTAATGGGGATATTATTTTTCTACTATTCAATATAATTTCATCATCGTAATTATCTTTTATAAAATCTTGTAATTGTATTTCTTGACCGCTTATATGATTATCTATCGGATTACAAGCAGTACATATAATAGTTTTATATTTATTTAGTCTCATTGTAAAAACTTTCTTATTTATTCTATAAATTGATCCGCATTTGTCGCATTTTAAAATATATTCATTTTTATCATAGTCGACATCAATTATATTTAAATCAGAATATTTATCCATGATAAATTTTTTAAAACTGTATCTTAAAAAACTCTCATTTCCATATTTTTCAGTATTAGTCTTTTTAATCTTTTCTTTTATTTCATCGTTTTGAAAAACGTTATCAAATCCATATTTATTTTTTATTGTCTTATCCATTTTAATTTTTTGACAATCCGAACAAGAATAGTAACCACCATTATTAAAACTTAATAAATATCTCCTATACTGTATTTCTTTTTCTTTACCACAAATATCACATTTAACATTAACAATTTGATGACTTGTTGGTAAAAGATGTTCTACTGGAATATTTATTACGTCGTATTCTTTTACTTTATAACCAAGATCCCTATAATGTTTTATGCAATAGTTATTTATTTTAATATTTACATTTTTATCTATTATCATATGTCAATTTTTCTTATGTTATCTATCATCATCATTTTTTTATTAATTTCTTTCTCTTTTGAAATTTGTTTTTCAGGAGGATTTTCGTTCCATATAAGATTTAGTCTCCATTTTATTCCGGTTATATCATGTATGATCCAATTTTTTAAAATGTCAGTAAACTTGATTCCCACGAAAGGTTCTTTTTCACATCTACCAAGAACATTACTGACGTTGCCTATTCCACGATGTCCTCCGCTTTTTGCCCCATCGTATTTAAAATTGAATAGACGACACAGTACAAATTTAAGCAAAAGTCTCGTATATTTATCTAAATCATTTATAATTTCTCCTCCTTTAAGAACTGGTAAATTGGACATAGTATCTATATTCTTATAGGATGCTATTTGTAAAGATGAACCATAATCTAGTAAGATAAATTGAATATTTTTATCGCTTTTCCCAAGTACTTTTTCTATCAAAGCTCTTGCCCTTAAAGCATTTGCCCATGTTCCAACTGGCACATACACAAGATTTCTTATAACAACAAAACCATCAGTCTTAAATTTATTTTCTGCCGGATTCCAATAGAAATTTTCAAAATCTTCTATACTATTAATAAAAGGCTTCTCGTACTTTCCACTAGTTTTCATCATCATCTTTTGTATTCTATCAATGGAATCTGGTACAAATTGAGGAACTTCTTGCAATCCTTCTATATCAGTTGGTCGTGTTCCATTTAATAATAAATTTCTAGCTTCTTCTTTATCTGTGCCTCTTTTCACTTTTAAATTATTTAATGGATATAACTTCTTGAATAATTCAAATATCTTATAAATTGAAAGAGTACCATTATGTACAACTTCTATAATAGTTCTATAATCACTTCTTTTTACCATTTGATTGAAAGCTCCTGCAAATACTAATCTTGGATCTTCAGTTCTCATTATATCTCTTAAATTGAAATTTAAAATAGTTTTAATATCCACTTTATATTCATCATATTTTGCCGCGTCTATCATAGATATAACAGAAAGGATTAATTTATCTGTTGGCATTCCAAGTATTCTACAAACTAAACCGTAACACGAATCACTTCCTATTTTAATAGAGTTTTCACTTTTCTTATACGCTTCTCCTTCTTCCATGTGATGATCAATATAAAGATCAAGATCTGGATTGTCTTCTGCGTAATCAACACAAACATTAATATATTGTTTATCTAATGTAAAAACTTTCCAACCATCAGTATAATTAACGACACCGTAACCAGCAATAGTAAATCCGTGTTCTAATAAATATTCTTTGACTGCTATTCCTGAGAAAATTCCATCCATGTCATCATGTGTATAGATGATACACTCTTTGCCACGCTTACCTTTCTTTCTCCAATGCTCTATGTCATTTGGAAAACGAATTGATGCCTCTTCATTGAGTTTAAAATTATGGAATTCTTTTATCATTAAAAACTTTTATTTTGTTTATATATTAAAATTTAAATTTCATTTTGATCGTCTTCAACGAACTTGCCGTGATCGTACCATCTTATCCTATCTTTCTTTGGAGGTTGTCCGTCGTCTATTACTTGAAACTCACCGTAGTTCATGGTCCAAATTTCTTTATTATCCATTCTTATTTCGTATTTACGAAATTCATTTGGACGATAACTTAATATTTCGCCTTCAGTACATCCTTTTCTTTTAGCCCTATTATATAATCTGGATGTCTCTTGTATTGTAACTCTTTTACCTACAGCTCTTTGACCCATCCATTTTGCTAATTCTTCGTTTAATGTATCCATATTATCTTTTATTTCTTCCAATCCCCAGTCTTCTTCACCGTAAGGATCATCTGGATTTGTTATTCTTCTATATTTTTTATTCAATAATAATTTTAAATCATTTGCTGTCATACATTTATCGCTATATTTAATATCATTTAGATTTCTACCGTGTGATCTATAAAAACATTTAGCATCTGAATCCCACAAATAATAACAATTTCTAGGATCATTGGAGTCGTGTGGAGATTGCATCTTTTCAATAGACGCATAAGTATCTATTCCAAAAGATCTTAATATAATAGCAATATCTATCATTTCTCTACTATTAGAGAAAAGTAGTATCTTATCTTTCAATAAATTTATAATAATTTGTTTTGTTTCTTTGTCTTCTAATTTTTCTTCTAATTTTCCTTTATTGTACCAACGAATTTTAAGAGTTTTTTCTGGTTCTTCTAGGAAATCAAAATGTCTTTTATTATAAGAATTTTGATGACCATTATCCCATTCAATTAAATATGGTAAACAATCATTTTTATCATTTTTATAACCTGTTATAGTTCCAAGACCTGTGCCTTCCAAATGATAACCATATCCTTGATATTTATGTTCACAGTCTATTTTCATTTTCACTCTACGACCAATATCATCTTTTGATTCATTTATCATATTTTCTTCCAACCATTCGTCTTCACCGTAAGGATCAATATCTAAATGTTTAAGTCTTGATTCTTCTCTTTTCTTATCTTGAAATTCTTTATTTTTCTTAGCAATATTTCCTAAGTTATCATATTCATCTATAAATTGGATGGCTGAAAATATAGTATCATTTTTTATAATTTTGGTTCTAGATCCTGCTTGAAAAATTCTTTTCATATTATTATTATCGTGTGGGCACAAATATCCTCCTTGTGGATTATCTTTACATAAAAGCCCATACCAGGGTGGATGCCAATAGTAAACATCCTCGCCTCCACCTC
>Ga0209777_10007991_pt1 | contig 11648 bp, 10 predicted proteins | sample FrelakmetHBP12HB_FD_187147 | JGI IMG/M metagenome (GOLD analysis project Ga0209777, IMG submission 187147) | Freshwater lake sediment microbial communities from the University of Notre Dame, USA, for methane emissions studies -HBP12 HB (SPAdes)... | ecosystem: Environmental > Aquatic >...
ATTTCGAGAGCTGTCAGAGCCTGGAAAAGCTCGTGCTGGATAACGAGATCTGCGGCATGGCTCTCCGCATGGTCAGGGGCGTCGAAGCCCGGGGAGATCGGTTGGCCGGCGATCTCTACGGGGACATTTACGCGGGGGACCATTTCCTGACTTCGGCGGAGACGTTGCGGTGGTTCCGTGAAGAAGTCTACTTGGCCGGTCCCGCGGTCGACCGTGTTGCCTATGACACCTGGGTTCATCGCGGGAAAAAGAGCGCTTGGGATCGGGCGCGCCTGGAAGTCGCAAGGATCTTGAGCTCCCACACCGTGGAACCGCTGGCGGACGGTCCGCTCACGGCCCTAATGGACGTCATGAAAGCCGATGCCCGGCGAATGGGCATTGAACTGCCTCCTTTGGATTAAGGATCCATGCCTGATCTGTCAACGGCTTGGGCATGGAGGAGAACGGAAGCTCCTTGGTTCCAAGGTGGTGAAGTAGTCCTTTTCCAGGACACGGCCGATTCGGGCGTCCGCCCCTCGGTCCGAAGGACGCAAACAACAATGCATTTCGAAGAATGGCGCCGCTGGGCGGGGAAGTCAACGGAAGGTGAGTGCTGAGCGAAAGCAGAGCGCGCCTGGAGGGACTCGAACCCCCCGACCCGCTGCTTAGAAGGCAGCTGGACTACCTTCATAACTGATTTGAGATGCATGGTTTGCGAATTCCCTGATTGAAGGTGTGCTCAAAATTGTGCTCACGGGGCGTCACTTTCTCGATCTTCTGTCGTATCGCAGAAGCCAGTCGTAGATCTCCTGGCCCGGATAGACCTGCCAGTGGATCGAGTGGCCGAGATCCGGTTCGGCAGAGAATCTCAGGTTCCGGTTCTTCCCCTCCAGCCTCCTGACGATTCGCTCCGTTTCTTCGAAAGGCACGACGGTGTCCAGCTTCCCGTGGAAGGCCCAGACGGGCATGTCGAACAGCTTGCCGATGTTCTTGTCGATGTAATCGAGATGGCTCGTGAATCCGCTGATGGGCGCGATGGCCGCGAACGCCTCGGGATACCGGGCGGCGATGTACCAGGTGCCGGAACCGCCGAGGCTCGGCCCGGTCAGATAGACCCTGTCGGTGTCAATTCTGTACCGGGCGGTCACCTCCCTATAGAAGTTCTCGAACCAGTCATCGGTCGACCATCTGAGATGCTCGGGACATTGCGGGGCGAGCATGATGAACGGAAACGCCCGCCCCCGATAGACCTGATCGGGGATCCCGGATGAGTACAGCTTCTTCAGATCGGTCCCTCGATCCGAACCTCCGTGCAGGTAGATGACGAGCGGCCACTTCCTGACCGCGTCCGCCTCGTAGTCCTTCGGGAGGTACGACAGGTATCGATAGCTGACGTTCCTGCGATGCTGGTTCATGCCGTGCTCGAACGTCGAATCGAACTGCAGGTCTCCTTTCTCAGACCAGTATCTGACGCGGCCGTGCAGCTGCCCGTTGAGCCAGTTCTGCTCCGCTTCCTTCTGCCCGCTCTCGTACCAGTCGGTGCTCGCGCCGTTCAACCTGCCCCTCCTGAAATGGCCCTCGAATCTGATGCGTCCGTTCCGGTGCCATTCCGTGTACGGCCCTTCCTTGGTGTTCGAGCGGTAGTCGCACTGATACCCCTCTTTCACCCGCTTGTCGAAGGAGGCGTAGAAGGCGTCCATCTGGATCCGTCCGTCCTCATAGTAGTCCCGGACGTGGAACAGATGCTTCCGGTCGTCGAAGCGGATGACGCGCGTGTAGACGATCGTCTCGCGATTCGAGACGGCCTGATGCAATACATAGGTCTCGCTTTCCTGAGCTTGCACCCGCCCCAGGCAGAGCAAGAGCGAGAGAAAGGCGGCAGTTCGTTTCATGTCGAGCCGGAGAAACCCTTGAACCCAGTCCGACTTGCCAGAACCCACGCAAGCGATGACCTGGAGATGTTTGCCCCGTAACCGAACGACTGCTTCCTGTTGGGACGATACCGTAAGAACATGGTCCTGTTTGACAGTTGCGCTAACAATTGTACTCCGCTCTTTGGTCATATTGAGGCAGACACGGCTAGGCCATCTATCTTCAATCGGCACAAGCGCTTTTGTGCGAAGAGCATATCACTCATCCTAAATTCGGGTCAATCGTAAGAATCCAGCGCGAATGGCAGGCTGCTCGGGAAGCCGAATCAGCCTTTGGGAACGACCGAAATCACCTGGGACGGCGAACCCGAGTTGTCGTACTCTGGCCGGGCTTCGATCCCGATCCTCCCCTTTTCCACTAAACCAAAGCGTCTTTCTGTCGACCGGGGTAGCGGTCTTCCACCCTTCGAAGGCCCGGCGCAGCCCTTCGACCAGGGAGTCGCCGGGGACGTGGCCGCCGCCCCCGAGGACGACCATCCGGCAGGACAATCCGGCCGGGGCGACGATGTCGCACTGCTCCTTCAGCGCGCCGTTCTGGCTCAAGACGGTGGGAAGATCGTTCTCGCCCATGATCAAGATCAGCCGCCTGCCCCTTTCCTTGAAGGCGCGGATTCAGGCGTCGCGTTGGGCGCGGAAGATGGGGACGGACAGCGTGGCGCTCGCGGCGACATAGACGTTGGCCAGGTGGGGGCTGCGGAAGAGCGCATAGACGGCGGTGAAGCCCGTGTTGGACGTCCCGAAGAGGACGCGGAACGGTTCGGTCCGGTAGGCCTTTTCCACGCGGGGGATCAGCTCTTCGCCCACGAAATCGAGGAACGCGTCGGCCCGGCCGCCGTCCTTGCTACCGTCGTCATAGGTCACCACTTCGGGAAAGATATCCTTGGAGCGATCCGTGTTGACGACGCCGACGACGATGAAATCGGGCATCTCCCCCAGAAAAGCGGCTTGCCGGAGGCCGCCGATCACGCCCGAATTGAAGTTGATCTCTCCGTCGAGCATATAGAGGACGGGGTACCTGTCGCGCGTCTGGTCGTACCGGTCGGGAAGCGACACCCACGCTTCCCGCGTCTCGCCGAGGCGCGCCGAAACGATCCTCTCGATGCGGACGGGCGAGATCCCGGGGCGAGGGGGTTGGGCCGATGCCGGCAGCCCGAGCGCAAACAACAGGGCCGCGCCCCCCAGCCGCCGGCCCCAGTATCGACCGAACTCCGAAAGTATCGACGCTTTCACGTTCGCCTCCCTACATCGTGATGACGATCTTCCCCTTGGCGTGCCCTTCCTCGAGGTAGCGCATCGCCGCGGCGGTCTCGCTCAGCGGGTAGCGGCGGTCGATGACGGGCTTGACCTTTCCGGCTTCCAGGAGCTCGGCGATGAAGCCCAGGTCCTTTTGGTTCATTCTCGCCATCAGGACGACGATCTTCTTCCGGCGCCCGAGCGATAGCCACGGCCCCAGGAACAAGGATCGGAATACCTGCTTGTTGGACCCGCCGCACACGACGCAGATCCCCCCGGGATCCAAAGCGCGCAGGTAGTCCGACGGCCGACGATTTCCGTTGACGGCGAGTATCAGGTCATAGCGCCGCCCGTCACCGGCGAGATCGGTCTTGGTGTAGTCCAGGACGCGGTCCGCGCCCAGGGACCGGGCCAGCTCCTGGCTCCCCGGGCCGCAGACGGCCGTGACATCGGACCCGAAGACTTTGGCGATCTGGACCGCGTATGTCCCCACGCCGCCTCCCGCTCCGTTGATCAGGACCTTCTTGCCCGCCGCGATCCGGCCCTTGTCGCGAAGCCCCTGGAGGGCGGTGACCGCGGCCATGGGCACGGCCGCCGCCTGCTCGAACGACAGGCCGGCCGGCTTCAAACCCAGCACGTTCTCGCGGGCGCGAGCGTATTCGGCGAAACCGCCCGAACCGCACGAGGCGAGGTCGCCGAAGACCTCGTCGCCCGGCTTGAATTGGCTGGCCTTCGGCCCGACCGCTTCGATGCGCCCCGCGACATCCTCCCCGAGGATCGTGTTCTTGGGTTTGGACAGCCCGCCGGACATGCGGGCGACGAACGGCTTGCCCCTCATGAGATGCCAGTCGTAGGCGTTGAGGGCGGCCGCCTCGATCTTGATCAGGACCTCGTCGTCCTTGGGGACGGGCCTATCCGCGTCGCGACACTCCAAGACGTCCGGCGAACCGTATTTGCGATAGACGATGGCTTTCATGCGGATCTCCTTTGATGAAATTTACATGATGATGGCTACGCTCCCCTGCCGCTGCCCGGTCTCGACGTACCGGTGCGCTTCGGCAGCCTGCTCCAGCGGGAAGTGCTTGTCGACGATGGCCTTGATCTTCCCCGCCTCGACCAGCTCTTTGACCGCGAGCAGGTCCTCGAGGCCTCCGGGCGCGATCGCGCAGACCGCCCGCCGGCCTCCGGTGAGGGAAGTCCGCAACATCGCCAGGAGATGCCTCCCCTTGAAGCTCGCGTAGAGCAGGACGCCGCGGGGCTCGAGCGAATGGCGGCCGCGCGAAAAGGGCGTCAGGCCCAGGATGTCGAAGATCACGTCGAAAGTCTCGCCATTTTGGGTGAAGTCCTGCTCGGCGTAGTCGATGGCCCGGTCCGCGCCAAGGGCCCGGACGTAGTCCAGCCGGGCGCCGCCGCACACCCCGGTCACGTCGGCCCCGAGATGCTTGGCGATCTGGACCGCGGCCGCGCCGATCCCGCCGCTGGCCCCGTTGATCAGGATCCGCTGCCCCGGCAGGAGTTTCACCCTGCGCAGGAGGGAGACGGCCATCAGGGCCCCGTAGGGGATGACGGCGGCCTCTTCGTAAGACAAGTTGGCGGACTTATGCGCCACCGGGGCACTCTCGGGCAGGCAGATGAACTCGGCGTAGGCGCCGAAGCGCTGGCCGGCATGGCCGAACACCCGATCGCCGGGCTTGAAGCGCGTGACGTCCCGGCCGACCGCCTCGACCTCCCCGGCAAGCTCGTTCCCCAGGACCCGGATCCGGGGCTTCCTCCAGCCCATGGTCATCTTGGCGATGAGCCAGAAGAGGCACGGCATGTTGAAGCCGCGGGGCGTGACCGACCTGAAGCTCCGGGCCATGATGTCCCCGAAGTTGACGCTCGACGCCCGGACCCTGATCAGGATCTCGTTGCGCCTCGGCACGGGCCGGGCGACCTCCTCGAGCCGGAGGACGTCGGGGGAACCGAACTCGGTGCAAATTATCGCTTTCATGGTCTGTGCGCTCATCGGTCCAACATCTCGTAGAGGAAGTTCCCGTCGGGCGGGACCTTGAGCATCCCGAATCGCTTGCCCGCCAGGACGTCGAGGGCCCTCGTCTGGGCCAAGGCCCCCATGGACGGCAATGTCAACACGGCCAGAACCGTCCACCCCAGGAACTTCGTTCGTTTCATATCCACGATCGCCCTCTTTCGTTTCTTCATTGGTCAATCGCGCGGCGGCATTACTTCGCTTTGATGTCGAAGATCTTCGCTCCCGGCTGGGTCTTATAGCGGGCCTGTAATTTCTTGGTCAGCTCGTACGAAACCGGCCATTGTTTCCAAAAGGCCTTGTTGCACGAAGCCAGGCCGCCGCACTGAACGCAGGCTTCCAGGCCGTGGGAAATGGGGCATGTCCTAACCTCGCACTCGGCCATCCCGACTTTCAGGGGCTTGTCCCCCGGCTTACATCCGTAACAAAAGACCTTGTCGGCCTCGAATTGTATCCCAAAATGCTTTTTCATTTCCCAATGATCATAGACGGCTTTCTTCAGCTTGACATCGTTCTCGCGGGTGGCCTTGAAAAGCTCGCACCTTTTCTCGCAGAAGGCCTGCGGGATCCCGCAATAGGCCAGCGCCGTCAAGTCGACGGGCTTCTCTTCCGGGCCCGACCGGGCGGGCGCGTTCTCCTGCGCTCTCGAGATCCGGTTCAGGGCCAGCAGGGCGCAGCAGGCGCCGCCGCACTTCGCGCATTGCTCGAGGAAACTCCGCCGACTTTGTTTTTCGTTCACGGTATTCTCCTTAAGATCATGGAAATGGGCCGGCTTTTTAGAGCGCGGCCGCGATGAGCCAGATCCCGTACGGCACCATGCCGAAGGCCATGAGAAGCGAAGCGCCAAGATTGACGATCTCCAGCCCGTCCGGCGTGCCCACGAACAGCACCCCGATCAGGAAGAGGACGGCCTCCCCGCGCGGCAGCGCATGGGCCTGCAAGAGACCGACGGCCTGAATGGCGAATCCGGCCGGCAGAAGCGGAATACCCCAGAGCAGCTTCATCCAGCCCTTCTTGGAGAACATGGCCTTGAGACCGGGCACCATGGCTGAGAACTCAGCGTCCGGAAGCGTATCCAAGGCGCTCATCGTCAGGCAAAGGGCCCCTTTGTCCGCCGCCAGCAGGATCGCGCCCAGGACGGCCAAGATCGCGCCGATGAACCCCGCCCACTCCCCCCGACTCCCGCTCAGGATCTTCATGAAATGAAAGGCCGCAACGACAAGGAGCGCCGTGTTGAGCAGGACCAGGCCGTGTCCCATCTGCAGCCGTTTCCGCCCCCGGGCCCGCAGCATGATCGCTTCGGGCTGGAGCAGCCGCGGCCTCAGGAGACGGGGATGAACGGAAAAAGCGAAAACAAAGACCAGGGGGAAGACGATGAAGGCCGCCCCCGTGCCGATCTGCTGGAGTTGAGAGAGAACGTTGGGAAGCACTTTTTTCTCCTGCTTAGGATTTGGCCAACGCCGGCCTGAGTCCGGTCATGGACTTTCCTTTGGCGGTCACGCGGGGGACTATACATCCCGCGGCCGGGGCTGGCAATCGGGAAACCGCATGATATCGGGAATTCATACTGATTCATGAGGCAATCTTGCCACCGGCACGTCCGTTCCCCTATCATCCCTTCCCGTCAGAGGAAAACCCGACCTTGAAGCATTTCAATGTCCTGACGATGGTCCTCATCCTGGTCGTGGGAGTCTGGGCCGCCGTCGAGTTCCGCCAGAGGTCCCGCCGCTTCCCCCAGCACCGGCTGGGCGGCCTGTGGATGTTCCTGATCTTCTTCAACGCCCTGGCGGTGGTGGTCTTTCTCGGTGCCTACGGGCAGAGCAATCTCACCCCGGACCAGCTGGCGGGGTTCTCTTTCTGGTACAAGTTCGTCGATTGGCCGGTCGCCACCGCCCTCGTCCTGGGCGTCCATATCTCGCTCTACGTGTTCATCTTCCGGCGCGGGGACAGGGGCTTGCCGCCCTGGCTCGTTCCCGTGGCGGGCGTATTCGCCGCCGCGGCGCTGGCCTGGTACTTCCTGGCCTTGGGAATCCCGGCGCTGGAGCCGCCGAGGCCGGATAATACGTTCTGGCTCGCCCTCGTCTGGCCCCCGGGCCTGTTCGACATCGTCTGGCTCGTGTGGCTGTTGGCCGGGAGCCGGAAGGCCGCCGATCCGGGCCGACGGAAGGTCGACGCCGCTTTCGCTTGGCTGTTTCTGGCACGCTATCCCGTGCACCTGGCCCTCAGCGTCTGGACCCCCGCCGGAGCGGAGATCTGGGCCCTCGCGCTTTCCAAGCTCCTAGGCCTGTACACGAACCTCGCGCCCCTCATCTGGCTCAAGGCCTACTTCCTGCCCTGGGCGGGCGGCCTCGGCAAGGTCCTGGGAGCGCGATTCGACCTGGCCGCGATAGGGCGGGCCCGCGGCCTCTCCGCCCGCGAGATGGAGATCCTGGAGCTCATGATCGACGGCAAGAGCTACAAGGAGATCGAGAGCTCGCTCCACATCTCGATCCACACGGTCAAGAGCCACGTCTACAGCCTCTACCGCAAGATGGACGTCACGAGCCGCCACCAGCTGATCCACAGGATCGGCGTCTACGGCGGGGGGAGCCCGTCGAGCATGCAGCCATAGTCCAGGGCGGCCCTGCTCCTGGGAATAATGGGGAATGGGGTGGCGCGCCGGAGAGGAATAGAACCTCCGACCTTTGGATTCCGAGTCCAATGGTCTATATGCCCAAAAAGATTAGGAGAGCGCGCCTGGAGGGACTCGAACCCCCGACCCGCTGCTTAGAAGGCAGCTGGACTGCCCTCTTAATTGACGCAGCATTAATGGGTTACGATATCGTTTCCCGAAGGTGTGCTCAAAATTGTGCTCACGGACGGCCCCGAAATGGCCTTTATCCCCGGATTCCGGAATCAGTTGCCCTTCAGCCCTGCCAGCCGCTTCCTGGCATCCTCAACCTCGGGAATGCCAGGGTCGGCGTCCTTCCAGAGGTCGAGGAATTTGCGGTAGTTCTGGCTGGCACGTGCCTTATCCCCTTGCTGTTCGGCGATCTTGCCCAGCACGTAGAAGCTTTTAACATAGATGTCGCCGCGCCACTTGCTGCTGAGTTGAGAGTTTATTTTCTCATAGGCCTGCCGCGCTTTTTCCAGGTCTCCCTTCCTGAAATAGGCTGACCCCAATTCGTCGAGAAGATCCGTGTCCTTGGCTATATCCGGCGAGGGGTCCAGGCTGACGGAATTTTCGAAATATTCGATTGCTTTAGGAACATTGTTCTTCTGCAGTTCTATGTTGCCCAACAGCTCAAAATAATATCTCCTTAATTTCTTGAATAACAACGCATCAAGCAGATTCTTCATTTCTTCGGCCGTTTTCGAGGCCTCGATTATCGATTTTTTATCGAGATAGAGAAGACTTCTTTGGAATGAAGTGCTTATTTGATCGAAGATACGGTTCTCCTCGACGGCGATCTTTGCCCGCGCTTCGACTTCAGCTTCAGCCATCTTTATGTTTCCCCGTCTCCAATATAGATAGAATAGGTAGCCACGGGATTGTGCTTCCCAAGCTCGTTCACTAACCCTTCGGGAAATCTCTATGGCCTGTCTGCATTGCTCTATGGCCTTCTCGAAATTCCCCCGACGCAAATAGATAGACACGAGTTGGAACCGAGCATTCCACACATAGATTTCAGGTTTGGCCTCTATGAGCTTCTCATATTCGGCCTCAGCTCCAGAGAGGTTGTCCTGCATATAGAGAATATCTCCCTTGAGCAGGAAATTATCATTATTATTGGGGTCCAATAAAAAGGCCTTATCGGCTTCGGCCAACGCCTGGCCAAATTTCCCTTCGGCCAGATAATTCCTGCTGAAACGTCTATGGATATACGAGCTATCAGAGATATTCTTGAGATAGTATTCATAAGCTTCTCTAGCCTTTTGATAAAGGCCCAAACTTTCGTAGGCGGTGGTGAGATTGTCATAGGCATTCGCGTTCTTTTCGAGTTTGGCATCAGGTTCAAAATATTTCAGGGCCTTATCCGGTTCTTCTAGATTGAGATAAATTATTCCCAAATAGGTAAGACCAAGAGTATCCTCCGGATAAATATCCAATAATTTGTTGAGAGTTTCGATGGCCTTGTCGAGGGTTCTTGGACCAGACCCAATATAATAGCTCCCTTGAATCAGGTATCGCTCTCTTTCCGAAACCCTATCGATCAATTCCATGGCTTTTTGGAGGGCTTCCCCTTGCTTCTTAACAAATCCCATATTGCCATAGCTCGCGGCCAGCCCCCGATAGGCCATGGCGAACCCGGGATCTATCGAGATGGCCTTCTGGAAAAGTTCAACCGCCTCCGGCCACTTCATATCGAGATGTTGCCTTCTCGCTTCGATGTAATACGTGTACGCTTCCGCGGAACTGGTCGTGATCTTACCCACCTTCCTGTCGAAATCGGTCGAGATTTCTTGGGGAGTGAGTTTCAGGTCTTCTTTGACTCTTCTGATGAGTTCGTCCACAGCGGGAAAGATCTCCCCTTCGCCTTTGGCCTCGACCATTTCCGTTCCCAGCATATCCCCAGTTTTCATATTTTGAATCGTGGCATTGATGCGGATAGTCTCCCCACCTTTGGCATAACTCCCCCCCAGGATATTTTCCACGCCGCCTTCCTCTGCGACCTTCTTCAGGTCCTCAGAGGAAAAGCTTTTTGCGTCCAGAAGATCCCGGCTTTTGAGAATATAGTAGAGACGATCGCCGCTCAGCACTTTGATATATTTGGATTGGCTGATGCCTGTAATGATCGCATCGGAGAGGACCTTGCGCCAGTGTTCGAGTTTTGCGTCGCCCGTATTGTTCTCGAAATACATGACTGCCAGCGACGGCTTATTTGAAGGGAACGAGACCGCCTTATGGCGGGGGACGACCTTCCAAATGGTGAGGCCGATGATAGCAACCGCTATTAACAACAGAGCAGGAACATAGAGTTTGTTCAGGGTGAACTTGACCGTGATCTCTCGCGACGTGATGGTCTTCCTCTCGGGGACGACGCGCTCCGTCGTGGGGATGCCCTTTTCGATCTTCTCGAGCTCGGAATGGACCTCGGAGGCGCTCTGATACCGCTTCGCCTTGTCCTTTTCCAGGCATTTCAGAATGACCGCGCCCAAATCATCGGGGATGTGGGGGTTTAGCTGTTTCGGATTCTTGGGGAGCTCCCCCTTGTGCTTCATCGCTACGCTGAGGGTCGTCTCCCCCTCGAACGGAACATGGCTTGTCGCCATCTCATAAAGGATGACACCGAGGGAATATATGTCAGAGCGGTGGTCAACCTCTTTGGCTTCGGCCTGTTCCGGGCTCATGTACTCGGGGGTGCCGATCATCATGCTGGCACCCGTGATGCCCCGCTCTTTCAGGGAGCGGGCGATCCCGAAGTCCATGATCTTGGCATTTCCGCCCTTGTCGATCATGATGTTCTGGGGTTTCAGATCCCGATGAACGATCCCCAGAGCGTGGGCCTCAGCCAGGCCGTCGCAGATCTGCTTGCCAACGCTCAGCATGGTCCCCAAGGTCAAACCCGTGGACATCCGAATGACGCTCTTCAAGTCTTCGCCGTGGACGTATTCCATAGTGATGAAGTGGGCGCCTTCCGCCTCGCCTAGGTCGAACATCCCGCAGATGTTCTTATGCCTGATCTTGCGGGCTAGGCGCAATTCGTTGCCGAAGCGCTCGAGAGCCTCTTTGTCCATGGCGATCTCGGGCTTGATCAGCTTCAGGGCGACCTTCTCTTTGATCTTGGCGTCGAAGACCTTGTAGACCCGGCCCATGCCGCCATGGCCGAGCTCCTCGATGACCTGATAGCGGCCGGCGAAGGTCGAGCCCGTCGTCAGCTCGTGGACAGGGGTTTGAAGGGTTTCCGTCATAATGGGAGCACGGTCTTTGGGCGTGGGGAGCTGGGTGCCGCAATCGGCGCAGAACTGCTTGGTCTCCGGATTCTCAGAATGACATTTCGGGCACTTGTTGGCCAAGCGAGTTCCCCTACTCCAGCTTGGCCTCAGATTATCAGAGGGATGGGAGGGAAGTCAAACGTGGGATTGGGGGGGGGGAGGGCGACGAGACTCGAACTCGCGACCTCCGGCGTGACAGGCCGGCGGCCTTCCCCAGCCTTTCAGCCTGGCGAACCCACTGTGCCCAAATGTGTGCTCAAAGGATGCCTAAAACGGTGTAAAGCTGTACAAAAATGCGACAATTTGGGGTGCCGGAAATAATGCCTAAGTGGCCACTATCTCGGGGAATAGGAGAGCGCGCCTGGAGGGACTCGAACCCCCGACCCGCTGCTTAGAGGGCAGCTAGACTAGCTCTTTAGCGGCTACTCCGCCTTAGCCGCGCGCGCGGTCGCTTCCTGGTGCGTCACGATCGGAACGTAGCCGACTTCCAGTCCCGGCGGCGGCGCGACGAACAGCGCCGGGTCCAAGGCCGCGAGCGTCCCCCGACGAAGGGGGGCCATGTA
>Ga0209777_10007992_pt1 | contig 11646 bp, 8 predicted proteins | sample FrelakmetHBP12HB_FD_187147 | JGI IMG/M metagenome (GOLD analysis project Ga0209777, IMG submission 187147) | Freshwater lake sediment microbial communities from the University of Notre Dame, USA, for methane emissions studies -HBP12 HB (SPAdes)... | ecosystem: Environmental > Aquatic >...
CACCCCCGCCCCCTCTCCCTCGGTGGGGAGAGGGGAGAGATGGGCCACGCCGCCGCGCGCCCCGGGAGATTCCACCGCCCCGTTGGGGCGGATGTGTTGAAACACGAACGCTCCCACGGCTTTGCGCGACGCCGAAAGCGGCATCGCTTCACCCGCCGTCAGGCCACCCTGGCACGGGTACGGCTCGTGCCGTGGCCGGCGGCACGCCTGCCGTGCCAGGGTGGCTACAGTCCGCCGCCCCGTCGGGGCTGAAACAGCGTACGCCGCGCGGGTCTGGAACTCCCGCATGCAAGATCGCATGACTCGCCTGCTAGCCCCCCGCAGGCCAGGTCCGACACCGAGAGCGGGGAGATAAGGTGTGTGTCACCGGAACTACCGCCGCCCCGTCGGGGCTGAAACAGCGCACGCCGCGCGGGTCTGGAACTCCCGCATGGAAGATCGCCTGACTCGCCCGCAAGCCCGCCGCAGGCTAGGTCCGAGACCGAAAGCGGGGAGTTAGGGTGTATGTCACCGGAACTAGAGCGGGGAGTTAGGGTGTATGTCACCGCAACTTGGAACTTTAAGAGCGGCCTAGAGTGAACAAAGCCACCGAGTGATCGATGAGATTTGCCGTTCATCGGTAAGATTGGCGGCGTTTTCTATCACGCCCTGTTCGAGTAATGACCAAATCTCCTGAGACATCTTCGCCTCTATGGCAGCGCCAATGAAAAACACATGCGGTTTCAGTTTCTGCTTGGCAAAAGCGTTTTGGATGCGATTCAATGCCGTGCGCGCTGTTTTCCAATGTTCGTCTGCACCTGCTGGATCAATGCCGCCTTTCAGTTCCCCAAGAGCAATGTACGCAGCAGGATTGTTGAACGTTGTCTTGCCGAGACTCGCTGGGAGGCAGTTGAAAAGCGAGAAGTCAACGTTGTTGCCCACGAGTGGCACTGTAAGGTTGTAGAGAAGCGTCCTGGCATCCTTGCCACTTTTCCAGCTCAATCCCCGCAAGCGTAGCTCGATGTCGGCATCGTTTTCCGGCATATCCGCCCAGGTTTTGCTCTGGGCCTGCAGCCAACGGTAGTTTTTATCAGCCAGTTTAAGGTGCGCAATGATTGAGCGTGTGAGTTTGCACTGTGCCATGAAACCGCCGGCATTGCGCATAGATCCGCCCAACGTGTCGCCACGAGTCAGCAGAAAACGGAACACAAGCTCCTCCGCAAATTTCTCACCTGCCGGCTCTAGGAAGTTCTCGATGAGGCCCAACACCGCCGTGCGTTTGTCATCTGAGTTTAAGTGATTAGCCGCTTTGTCTGAGACTCCCGCTGCCGTGACCAGCGCCGCTTGAATTTCTGCGATCCTCAACAAATCCTTCGGTCGCTTTGCATGTGACGCAGCTTCTTGCAGCGCTCGCCCTTGCGCGACGTACGGCGTGGCACGGCGGTTCTTCTCCAAAGCCAATGCGACGAATCCTGCACGCACGGATTCATAGGTTGTTTGGAGGCCCGCAGCAGATTTAAGATGGGAGAGATAGGGTTTGCTCATCGTTCACCGCTTCCGCCAGACGTAAACGCATTTGCGCAGTTGGTCGCGTCCGTGCGCTCCCATTTGCTGGCTGCTGTTTCCTTTTCCGTTTGGCAGAACCAAAATGTTTTCGGCGGTAAAGCCAAGCTGCTCGGCCATCTCCGATAGAATAATGTCCACTGAGACGCTCGCGCCGGCATAGCGAACGTTGTCGTTGACCATGATCAAAGGCGCGCCGCGCTTCAGAACGCGGGCGCACTCAGCTATGACGCAAGCCATTTCGTAGAAATACCCGCGCACCATGCGCGGAATGCCGGTGTTGTTGAGCAGGTCAAGCTCCCGCTGTGAGTCCAAGTAGCGCAGGATAGTTTGTAGCAGCCGTTGCTCGCCGGCAACGGCGATAGCGTGCTCCCAATTTGGGTTTATGGCAACCAGGTCCTTGGCGCGGTTCTCGACCGTGCAGCTTAGCATTTCCTGCCGCATTTTCAGCAAGCCCGCCTCGTCCACCCCGAGTAGCGCTAATTCCAACGCATACGTGCGTGTGTAGTCATAGCGGTTGCAATAGGGCGGGGACGTGAGAATGCAGTCATACGCGGCGGACTTCAATAAAGGCATGATTTCCAAACAAGACCCGTAGTGCAAGACCACTTCCGCGCGTGAAGGTTTGGCGGAGAAAAGATCGGCGCTGACACCCGCCGCTCCAAGGTCGGAAACGATTTGTGTAAGCTTTGCTTTAATCGCGTCGTCGAAAGACAGAATCCGCCCTTTGTCGAAGAGCTTTTTCCCGCGTCGCCGGCCAGAGCGGTAATCCCATCGCAAATACTGGCCATCTTTGCGCGTGTAACTGACGGACTCAAGGATACACAGCAATGCAAAAAGCAGAACCGCCTTCGTGGTGGAATTCTCACTCTCAGAAGAAGCCAAATACTTCCCGATGCTCTCCGCCGTTGCTGCCGGATACGCGCCCTTCGTGATCCGCAATTCGTTGATCGAGCGGGCGGACCGCCCATTATGCCACGGTCGTTTCGCCGCCCAACGCGTTATCGTTTCTATGTCTCCCGGCTGAAGGTCGCAATCGATTAGTTTCTTCGTCTCGATGATTTTTTGTCCGATGGGCAGAAGCTCAATGCCTTCTGCCTTCATGCCGATCGCGCCTGCCGCGAACAGCGCCGTGCCGCTGCCCGCAAATGGATCGAGTAAACGCCCAGAAGAGAGACCGTAGCGTCCGAGGAAATACTCGACTAATTCGGCAGAAAATGCCTCTTTGTATTTGTACCACCGGTAAATGGCGCGCCCTTTGTTGGCCTGAAAGCTGACGAGGGAGCGCGTCAGTTCGTTTGCCACGCTGATCTTCTTTTTCCAGTCGGAATTGTACTGGTCATTCAGTACCTCAATCTCCTGTAGCGCAGCAGAATCGACAACATTATCGGCTCCCAAAATGCTCGCTTCCCGTGGAACGCCTGCTGTTCCACTACCCTCGAACAGGAGCGGGGACGCAGCTAGTTTGTCACCGTTTGCTCGCATCGGTTTTGCTTCCTTGGCCCGCTCTCACGAGCACCGTGTGCTCCAAGCCCATTTGCCGCATGATCCTGACACGCATTGTATCCGGCCACAACTCTGCCCGTCAATACGCGGGCGGCCGGGAAAGTTCACAGATTCGTTTGGGCATTTCGGGGGGGGGGGGCATTTCGGGGGGCACAGTACAATGGCGGTGAAATAAGCATCAGCCGGTCCTCCGGAGGCGTTGGTTTCGCCAGGCGGATCGGGTCATGCGCAGGTGCGGGTAGGGGCGGCCCTGCGTGGCCGCCCGGTCGTTGTTTCAGTTGGCCGGGGGCAACCAGCCACATAAAAGGCAGGGCGGCCACATAGGGCCGCCCCTACTGTCGGCAACACCTGCCAGAAAAGGCGGCCACACCCCCGGGGAAACGGCGTGCCTGGCTTTTTTTCTGATATAATCGCCCCTGTGGTCGATAAGACTGCCTGAGCGTGGGTATGTGAAAGGCCGGCGGTGGCCAACGGGCGACGCAAGTCCATCCTGGAGCGGGTGAAGGTGGTGGTCATCGGCGGGGCGCGGAACATCCGCGACCGGTCGATCTTCCACAAACTTTCGCTGATCGCCTTCTTTGCGTGGATCGGTCTCGGGGCGGACGGTCTGTCCAGTTCGTGCTACGGCCCGGAAGAGGCGTTCCTGGCGCTCGGGCACCATCATTACCTGGGCATCTTCGTCGCCCTGGCCACGGCCGTGACGATCTTCGTCGTCAGCACCAGCTACTCGCAAATCATCGAACAGTTCCCGACGGGCGGCGGCGGGTACGTCGTGGCCAGCAAACTGCTCTCGCCTTCCGTGGGCATGGTCTCGGGCTGCGCGCTGCTGGTGGACTACGTGCTGACGATCTCGCTCTCCGTGGCCAGCGGCGTGGAGGCGCTGCTGAGTTTCTTCCCCGCCAACTGGGCGGGGGCGAAAGTTGCCCTGACGATCTTGGTTATCCTCGTCCTGACGGTGATGAACCTCCGGGGCGTCAAAGAGTCGGTATTGCCTCTTGTGCCCATTTTCGCGGTGTTCGTCGTGGCGCATGCGGTGGCCATTGTTTATGCCCTGGGGGGGCACTTATGGGGCTTCGCCGCGGTGGCGGAAGCGACGGTGGCGGACATTCGCACGTCCTCGTCCGAACTCGGCCTGTTCGGGATGTTCATGCTGATCATGCATTCCTACGGCATGGGCGCCGGCACGTACACGGGCATCGAGGCCGTGTCCAACGGCCTGCCCAACCTGCGCGAGCCGCGCGTCCAGACCGGCCAGCGAACCATGATCTACATGGCCGCATCGCTGGCCGTGACGGTCGTCGGGCTGATGCTGGCGTACCTGCTGTTCCAGGTGCAGCACGAGGAAGGCAAGACCCTGAACGCCGTCCTCTTTGAGCAGATCACGGCCACGTGGGCGGCGCCGTGGGGATACACGTTTGTCATCGTGACGCTCGCGTCGGAGGCGGCGCTGCTCTTCGTTGCGGCCCAGACGGGGTTCCTGGACGGGCCGCGGGTCCTTGCGAACATGGCCAAGGACCGCTGGCTGCCCGTGTGGCTCTCGGTCCTGTCGGACCGGCTGGTAATCAAGAACGGCATCTTCCTGATGGCCGGGGCGTCGATCCTCACGGTGTACCTGGCGGGGGCCTCGGTCCGGTACCTGGTCGTGCTGTACGCCATCAACGTTTTCATCACGTTCTGCCTGTCGCAGGCGGGGATGGTGCGGCATTGGTGGGCGGAGCGGAGCAACACGCGCGGCTGGAAGAAGAAACTGTGCGTCAATGGCGTCGGCCTGGCGCTGTGCCTCTTCATCCTGATGTGGGTGACGACGATGAAGTTCTATGAGGGCGGGTGGATCACTCTGGTCGTGACGGCCGCCCTGGCGACCGTGGCCGCGCTCATCCACCGCCGCTATCGGATCACCGAGCGGCAGGTCAACCTGTGGAACCTCATGATGGTGACGAAGGTCCTCTGGGGCGAGGCCGGCCCGATCTCGCTGGCCGAAGAGGCCCCCGGGGCGGCCGCCAAACGTCGCGAGCCGCCGCCACTGGACCCGAAGGCCGAGACGGCCGTCATCCTCGTCAACGGCTACAACGGCCTCGGTCTCCAGGTCCTGGCGAGCGTGCTGCGGTACTTCGGCCACGAGTTCAAGAACTACATTTTCGTGATGGTCGGCGTCATAGATGCCGGGAACTTCAAGGGCGCCGGCGGCGTCATCGGCCAGCTTCAGCAGCACGTCTGGGACGAGACGGACCGCTACGTGAGCCTGATGCGTCAGAACGGGCTTGCGGCAGACGCACGCACGGCGGTAGGCACGGACGTTGTCGAGGAAGTGGAGAAGATCGCGCCGGCCCTCATCGAGGAGTTTCCGCAGTCGGTATTCTTCCTCGGGCAACTCGTCCTGCCCAAGGACACGATTGTCACCCGCATCCTGCACAACAACATCACCCTGACGACGCAGCGGCGGCTTCTCGGCCTGGGCGTGCCGTTCGTGACGCTGCCGGTGAAGGTGCAACCGTAAACGAATCGCCGCTTTCGAGCCTGCCGCAGGAGCGGCGGGGTATCGAGTGTAGTGCTTCAGAATTATCGCACAATATGGTATCGGGTGCCACGGCTGCGCTGTTTGCAGCCGTGCTCTGCGTCGAACGGCGGCACGGTCGCCCAGGCGACCGTGGCACCCGGCCGCCTTGGATAAGATATCATCTGAGTGAAGCACTACACCAGGTCCGCGCAAACTACTTCCACGGTATCGGGCCGGGCTGCGGCCCCTTCGGCTGCGGGCCTGCGGAGGGCGGGGTGGTGCGCACGGGGGCGCCGGGGTTGGGCTGGGAGGGTATGCCCGGCAAGAACACGCCGCGCGGCAGAGTTGAAGGCGGCGCGGGCGCCCCTTCCATCAGCAACAGGTCGGGCGCCTTGTGAACCGGCTCATCCCGGGTCGGCGTGGGTATGTCGATGCCGCCGGGGGAGTAGCCGGGCAGCGAGGCTTCCACGCGGATGCGCGCGGCGCTGCGCACGATCCGGAACCCCTCGGAGAGTTCCACCGTGTATGACCCATCCTCCGCCGTCATGGCGTAATTCACGAGTTGCACGGCGCCGGACCCCTGGGCATCCGGGCTTCCGGCGGCGGCCAGGGCCTGGGTGTTCAGTTGCGTGGGGATGGTCGCCTTCAGGAGCACCCGCACCTTGCCGAGCCCCTGGTGCGTCAGGCCGTCCAGGACGCGGCCCTCGACGCGGTAGAGTTGCGGTTTGTTGGGCGTGGTGCGGAAGAGGTTGCCGCAGCCCACAAGGGCGCTATTCACCGCAAAGAACGCGAAGAACGCAAAGAGAAACTCAATTTCCTTTTTTTGAAACATAGGAATCTTTGCGTTCTTCGCGTTCTTTGCGGTTAGCCCCCCGCTGCCTTACGGGCGGCCTTCGCGCGGGCGCGGTACTCCTCGGGCGTCATGGCGAACTTCTTCTCAACGGCCTGGCGGAAGGTCGGCCCGGCGTTGTACGTGCAGAAGGGGTACAGGCGGCCGTCCGGGGCGGCGTAGTGGATGACGCAGCGCCGGGTGCGGGCGGTCTCGTAGTTATAGCGGTCCATGAAGTGCATCCCCGCCACGAGGAGGCTGCGGAAGGTCTTCTTGCCGGCCCGGCCTCGGCCGATGCTCTTATCGACCATGCCGTTGAGTGTGTGCAGCCACCCCTCGAACGTCATGCCGGCCGGGGCACGCTCCTGCCGCCAGTTCCTCCTCAAGGCCAGAAACGCCTGTGCCTTCTGGAATAGTTTCACGCCGCCGGCCTCGGCCTTCTGCGCCAGTGCCCACATGTCGTCCAGGAGGCCCTTCAAGTCAAAGAACTGCGGAAGCGGCACGGCCCGGCCGTCCTGGCCCACAAAAAGGTACGTCCCGAGCGAGCAGTGCGGGTGGCACGACATGACGATGTTCGTCTGGCCGCGGATGGCCGCCACCAGCCGCGTGAACGGCTGCACGCACGCCAGCGGATACCAGTCCTCGTGCGCCTTCGTGATGCCGGTCTGGCGCGACACGTCGTGCGCCAGGTCCGTCAGCGTGTAGCGCTGGGCCATGCGCTCGTCGGTCGAGATTCGCCCCGTGAACGCCACCGGCTGGAACGAAATGCCGGCGATCGTCCCGATGCGCTCCAGGGCGAACCGGACGATGTCGCCCACCTGATGATCGTTTATGCCCCGGATGATCGTCGGCACGAGGACGATCTTCATGTCGGTGGCCATAATCCGCTCGACGGCCTTCATCTTCTCGGCCACGAGGGCCTGGCCTCGCGTCTTGGTATAAACGTCGTCCGTCAGCCCGTCGAACTGTAGGTAGATGTCGTGGAGGCCGGCCTCTTCGCACTGTTTGGCGAAGTCCGGTTCGCGGGCCAGCCTGAGGCCGTTCGTGGCGATCTGGAGGTGCGAGAAGCCGCTCTCCTTTGCGGCCCGCAACAGGTCGAGGAACCTTGGATGGAGCGTCGGTTCGCCGCCGGAGAACTGGATGGCCCGCGCGGGCGACGGCCGCATCTGGCGGTACGTCCGCAGCATCCCGAGCACCTGCTCGTACGTGGGCTCGTAGACGTAGCCGGCGGCATCGGCGCTGGCGAAGCAGATGGGGCACCGCAGGTTGCAGCGGTTCGTCAGGTCGATGTTCCCCAGGGCGGTGTTGGAGGCGTGGTCGCCGCACAGGCCGCACTGCTCGGGGCAGCGCGAGGTTGCCGGTGCGCCGGGGTTCTCGACGCCTTCGCCGTCGCCGTAGTGGAACTCCTCAGCCTTCAGGTACAGCCGGGCGTCGCCCCAGTAGACGTCCTCGAAGCGGCCGTGGTCCGGGCAGGTCTTCTCCATGCGGACTTGGTCGGCGTGCTCGTACAGACGGGCCGGCAGTAGACGGGCGCACTCGGGGCAGATCGACTCCACGGTTTTCGGGAGCCCTCGCGCGAGCGGCGGGACAGGGCGGCCGGAAAGCGTGTACTTGCCCTCAGCGGTCTCCGCGAGGCTGCCCGTAGGCGGCGGATTCATTCGGCAGTCCTTCATGTGCGAAGCCGGCCCCGGGGCGCAAATTACCGGCGCCGGCGTAACAGGTTTCATGCCCATCCAACTGCGCTGCGCGTTACAGAAGCCAGATCCAAAATTCCAGACCTTAGACTTTGATTATAGCGCCGCTTGCGGAGCCACCGCAAGCGTTAAGCTGCCGCTAAGCCGCTCAGTTTCGGGCGCTCCGTCCCTTGCCGGGTGGATTTCGCGCGGTGGGCAAGACTGCCCGCCGCGCGATCATGCTCTTAAAGCAGGTTCTGAAACAGCTTCTAAGTCATCGCGTCGGCCAGTTTAACTGCAAGGTCGAACAAAATGTGAACGCCCGTGGCGATGCCGAAACCGCGGTAAACGAAGACGCAGCCCAGGTAAACGCCGGCCGCGCTCCGAAAGAGGAACCGCGTCCATGCGAAGCCGGCGGGGTTCGTCTCGTGGGCTCCGGCAAACAGCGCCGCCGCAATCAGGACGACCGCCAGGCGCGCCCCGAAGGAATCGTCCTTCAGGACGTGGCTGAGGACAAACAGTGCGCCGCCCACCATCAGCAGGCGGAACAGAAGTTCCTCGTAGATGCCCGCGCCGATGCTGGTCATAACCAGTTCCAGCCACGTCTCGGCCGAGGAGGCGTGACCCGACGGGATCGCCAGCGTTGCGGCGTGCCAGACGACGTGAAAGCCCCGCTCGATCACGAGCAGCGGCACGGCCAGTAGTGCCGTCTCGAGCGCCATCAGGCCCAGGAGGCCCCAGGAGATCTTCCACGGGTCCCGCCGCACGAGGTGCCAGGCCAGCAGCACGACAACGGCCAGCCACGTGGGGGCCAGGGCGCCCGACACGCCGACGAATTTCATGGCCTCGCGGAGCCAGATGTCGGCGGTCGCCGCCAGGTCCGGCCGCACCCAGATGAGGCCGATGACGTAGATGGCCAGCACGGGCGTCAGGAACACCAGGCTCGCCAGCGGGCGCGCGGCAGCGGTGTCGGTCAGGAACCCGCCCGCGCGCGTGGGGTTGGCGGGCGCCGGCGGAGATTTTCGCGTTCGTTTGGCCCGAGGCATTCGGGGAATGTAACACGCGAGGCCGAAAATTCAATTACGATTGCGAAACGTGAATTGCGTATTACATTACACGCTCGGCCGCTCACGTTTAGCCGCGAACCGAAGGTGAGCGCGATGCTTTGAGGGCAACATGCGCACAGGCGAGAAGATAAAGGCGTTTTATGACGCGATGCTTGCGGCTTACGGCCCACAGCACTGGTGGCCGGCCGAAACGCCATTCGAGGTCGTCATCGGCGCGATCCTTACGCAAAACACTAACTGGAAGAACGTCGAGCGGGCGATCGCCAACCTGAAGCGCGAGGGCCTCCTCAGCCCAGAGACCCTGGCGAAGATTCCGACCGAGCAACTGGCAGAGGTGATCCGCCCCGCCGGCTACTACCGCATCAAGGCCAAGCGGCTGAAGAATCTCATCGAGATGCTCGTCCGCGATTTCGGCGGCGACCTGGATGCGCTCTTTGCCCTCCGGACCTCGTCGCTTCGCGAAACCGTGCTTGCCGTCTCGGGCATCGGCCCGGAGACGGCCGACTCGATCGTCCTCTATGCGGCCCACAAAGCCGTCTTCGTCGTCGATGCCTACACGGCCCGCATCCTTTACCGCCATGGTGTGATCGATCCGGACGTCACGTACGAAGACATTCAATCGCTCATGCAGGACAATCTGCCCGAAGACGTTGCGATGTTTCAGGAGTACCACGCCCTGCTGGTCGAGGTGGGCAAGCGGCAGTGCAAGAAAGCCGCGCCGATCTGCCCTGGTTGCCCGCTGGCGCCGCTGCTGGAGCCGGGCCAGCCGGTGACCTTCTAATGCTCTGTCACACGTGAAACGGTGGATAACGGGGTGACATGGCCACGCTGTGTACGTGTTTAGCGCCCACACCCGCGGATGTGGCACGGCTGGCTTGCCCAGCCGTGGCGGATGGTCAGCGACGTTTTCCACGGCTGGACAAGCCAGCCGTGCCACACGGGTTGGGGCTTGTCTCTGCGCAAAAAAATTGCGGCAGGCGGGGGGATGCCTGCCGCATGTGCAGGAACGACGGTTCCTGCTTGAACTCCCCTATGGAGGAAAGCCAGCCGGTCCGGGAGAGATGCGGAGGCGGACCGGCCGGCTTTCCTCAAGGCGTTGACTCGGCGGGTCGGGGATCCGATGCTGGGGACGCACCGGAAGGGGGTTGGCGGATGGAGGTTAGGTCCGCCGGGGTTTCGACCAGCCGGGCTGCGGCCGCCAGTTCGAGCCGACTCTTTGGGTCGTCGGCCAACAGGGGACTGCCGGCGCCGTGCAATTCGCGACGGATCGCCAGCCGCGTCTGAGGGTCAATCTCGTGCCAGGAGGTGACGCCGTTTCGCCCCTGGCGCTTCGCCTGATAAAGGGCCTGGTCCGCAAGGAACATCAGCATCTCCGGCGATACGACTTCGGCGTCTTCCGGATAGGTTGCCGTACCCAGGCTCAGGGTAATCGGGACGCGGTGCTCACCGCAGAGGAACTCGTGTTTGCGGCAGGCCGCCAGCACCCGCCGCGCGAGCGCCTGGACTTCCTTTCGCCCGGTGCGGGGACAGATGACGGCAAACTCGTCTCCGGCATAGCGGGCCACGAGGTCCGATTCGCGGGCGCACTGCTTCAGGATGACCGCGATCTCCTTCAGGGCGAGGTCGCCGAAAGGATGGCCGTTCTCGTCGTTCACGCGCTTGAAGAAATCGATGTCCATGATGAGCATCGAGAGGTCGTGTCCGTATCTGCGGCTGATCTTGAACTCCGTCTTCATCCACTCCATCAGGTACCGGTAGTTGTAGAGCGCCGTCAGGCCGTCCGTGATGCTGCGGACCTTCAGGGTCCGGTTGTCCTCGCGCAGTTGCTTCATGAGGGCGCCTTCGCGGTCCAGCGTCCGGGCCAGTTCCCCCTGGAGGTGGCGGAGTTGGTCGCAGACGTTCTTGAGGCGGAGCACCGGCTGGATGCGCAGCCAAAGGGCCTCATCGCTTAAGTCCAGGGCGAAGATGTCGTCGATGCCGGCGGCCAGGAGGTCTTTGCGGCGCTGGGCCGGGACCGCCGGGCCGACCGCCGCGACGACCGGCAGATACTGGTCGGTGCGCAGGCTCTTCAGGAGCCGCGTTGTATCGACCGCATCCACAGGGCCGGGTGCGTCTTCCAGAACCACGAAATCGAACTCGTGTGCTTTCACGGCGCCCATTGCGGTGAGGCAATCGGGAACCGTGTGGACCTCCAACCCCAGCGACTCCAGTCCTGCCACAAGGCCCGTCAATCCTGAAGGGTCGCAGGCTATGGCGAGTACGGTGGCCTGAAAAGGCATGTGACCTCCGCTTCTAGGCAACAGGCAGATACGCCTGGTGAAACTGACCATACCCTACGTGAAGCATACGTATTCGGGTGGACGAGGCAAACGTGGGGGCAGGAGATTGCGAGGTGCGGGGCTAAGTCCTTATGCCGCAAGGGGTTAGGAGGCCAGAAAAATGACGCCTCCGATTCGTCGCTTGCGCGCAGGCCGGCGATTTCGTGACGTTTTTTGTGGCGGGGCAATTCGGATGCGGCGGGCAGTCTTGCCC